>OLRG01000382.1_pt1 | contig 44268 bp, 36 predicted proteins | sample 1672331 | NCBI WGS metagenome assembly OLRG01 (sample SAMEA3136672, study PRJEB25190) | human gut metagenome
GCACTGTTCTGGATAGAAGAATGTCATGTAGACGGACTTCGGGTAGATGCAGTAGCTTCCATGCTTTATCTGGATTATGGCAAGGAAGACGGACAGTGGGTAGCCAATAAGTATGGTGACAACAAGAACCTGGAAGCAATCGAATTCTTCAAACATCTGAATACAGTAGTCCTTGGCAGGAATCATGGCACAGTAATGATCGCTGAAGAATCTACGGCCTGGCCTATGGTAACCGGTAAGGCAGAGGATGGTGGACTGGGATTTTCACTGAAATGGAATATGGGCTGGATGAACGACTTCCTGGAATACATGAAGCTGGACCCATATTTCCGTAAAGGTGCTCACAATAAGATGACTTTCTCCATGACTTACGCCTACAGTGAGAAATATGTTCTTGTAATCTCTCATGATGAAGTAGTACATCTGAAATGCTCCATGCTCAACAAGATGCCGGGATACCCCGATGACAAGTTCAAGAATCTGAAAGCTGCCTATGCATTTATGTTCTTCCATCCGGGCAAGAAGCTTCTCTTTATGGGACAGGAGTTTGGACAGCTTCGTGAATGGAGCGAAGCGAGAGAACTTGACTGGTATCTTCTAGGTGAAGAGAATCATCAGGATCTCCAGGATTTTGTAAAGACACTTCTTCATATGTACACCAAATATCCGGCTTTGTATGCAGGAGACAATACACCGGAAGGTTTTGAGTGGATCAATGCAGATGATGCTGACAGAAGTATTTTCAGTTTTGTACGGAAGTCACCTACCAAGAGAAACAACCTTCTCTTTGTAGTAAATTATACACCTGTAGAGAGAAGCGATTATCGGGTAGGCGTTCCCAAAAAGAAACAGTACAAGCTGATCATGAATGAGCATGGCCTTCTGGAGAAACCGGAGATTTACAAGGCTGAAGAGCAGGAATGTGACCACAGAGAATATTCCATCGGATATTCCCTTCCGCCCTATGGGGTGGCTGTTTTTACCTATTAAGATATGTGAAAATATGCATAATTATTTTGCGTAGTTTTGAATATTATTTTACATTAAAACCATTGCATTTTCCAAAAAGATGGGTTATACTGAACGCGTTCAGAGAAAAAGGTAGTTAAGAGTGAAAAGGATAGAAGATCCTGAAAGGAGAATAAACATGAAAGTATCTCATATTAAAGACATTGACAAATTTTTTGAAGTAGTTGACAGCTGCAAAGGAAGAGTAGAGCTTGTTACAGGCGAAGGCGACAGACTGAATCTGAAATCCAAACTGTCCCAGTATGTATCTCTTGCAAACATCTTCTCAGGCGGAGAAATCCCGGAACTTGAGATCGTTGCATATGAGAAAGAAGACATTGACAAACTGCTCAGCTTCATGATCAACGGCTAATGGATATAAATTATAACTAAAACAGATGGGGACGTGACTGGTTCATGTCCCCATTGTGTTATGTCAAAGTATGCAAGAGAAGCTGCCAGTGGCCAAAGCATCCGTAATGAGCTGCCAGTGGCAGGTCATATAGGTGGCAGGTTCTCTGTATGTTTAAATTTTGAGTTGAATTGCGACATAAAGTTAGTATAATTAAACATAATGATACCAGGGTACAAAGGTCTACATCCGACCCTGTACAATAATGAAAGAGAGGAAGTATAAACCATGAGTGCAACAAAAATTGATATTATTTCAGGTTTTCTTGGTGCAGGAAAAACAACTCTGATCAAAAAACTTCTCAAAGACGCTTTCCAGGGGGAGCAGGTAGTTCTGATCGAGAACGAATTCGGTGAAATCGGTATTGACGGTGGATTTCTGAAAGAAGCAGGAATCGAAATCCGTGAAATGAACTCCGGTTGTATCTGCTGTTCACTGGTAGGAGATTTTGGTGCTTCCCTGAAAGAAGTAGTCAGCAAATATCATCCGGACAGAATTCTTATCGAGCCATCAGGTGTCGGCAAACTTTCTGACGTAATCAAAGCTGTACAGGGAGTACAGGAAGAAACAGGGCTTGTTCTCAACAGCTATACTACTGTTGTAGATGCAAAGAAATGCAAAATGTACATGAGAAACTTTGGCGAATTCTTTAATAACCAGGTAGAATATGCCGGAGCTATCATCATGAGCCGTACAGATATTGTTGACGAAGCCAAAGCGCAGGCTGCAATGGAACTTCTTCGTGGTATTAACAGTAAGGCTGCTATCATTACCACTCCAATTGAGAAACTGGAAGGCAAAAAGATCCTGGAAGTAATGGAACATCCGGTATCTCTGGAAGAAGAACTGATGAAAGAAGAGGAAGTATGCCCGGAATGTGGACATGTTCATGAAGACGGACATCATCATCATGATCACGAAGAACATGAACACCATCATGATCATGAAGAACATGAACATCACCACGATCATGACCATGAAGAACATGAACATCATCACGATCATGACCATGAGTGCGGATGCGGACATGACCACGAACATGAGCATCATCATGACCATGATCATGAATGCGGATGTGGACATGACCACCACGATCATCACCATCATCATGCAGATGAAGTCTTTACCAGCTGGGGTAAAGAGACTATTAAAAAATTCACAAGAGAAAATCTTGAAAAAATCCTTGAGACACTTTCTGCCACAGAAGAATATGGAACCATCCTTCGTGCCAAAGGAATGCTTCCGGCAGAAGACGGAACATGGATCTACTTTGATATGGTTCCGGAAGAAACAGAGATTCGTGAAGGAGCACCGGAATATACAGGCCGTCTCTGCGTAATCGGATCCAAATTGAACGAAGACAAGCTTGCAGAGCTGTTCGGATTATAATGGAGGACAAAAACTGATGGATGAAATTAGAGTGCCTATTTATTTGATGACAGGCTTTCTGGAAAGTGGCAAAACGTCTTTTCTGAACTTCACCTTGCAGCAGGATTACTTTTATACAGAAGGCAAGACCCTTCTGATCCTCTGTGAAGAAGGCGAAGTAGAATATGACCCTGCTGTACTGGAAATGAGCAATACAGTGGTGGAGGTCATCGAAAACGAAGAAGACTTTACTACAGACCGTCTGGCAGCTATGGACATTCTGCATCAGCCGGAACGTGTCATCATAGAGTATAATGGAATGTGGCTGGTAAGCAATTTTGAGAAAATGCAGCTTCCGGAAGGATGGGGCGTTGAGCAGCAGATCACCTGTGTAGACGGAAGTACTTTCCAGGTATATATGTCCAACATGAAATCTATTTTTATGGACATGGTAAGAAATACAGATATGGTTATTTTTAACCGCTGCAAAAAAGGCGATCCACTTCCTTCCTACAGAAGAAGTATCAAAGTAACCAACCAGAAAGCCGAAGTTATTTTTGAAGATGAAGAAGGTGAGCTGGGAGATATCTTTGAAGATGAGATGCCTTTTGATATGGATGCACCAGTGATTGAGATTCTGCCTGAAGATTATGGAATCTGGTTTGTAGATGCCATGGATCATCCGGAGAATTACGACGGTAAGACCGTTCGCTTTAAAGCAAAAGTCATGAAACCTCGTGGAATGGGAAGTAAGTTCTTTGTACCTGGAAGAACTGCCATGACCTGCTGCGCAGATGATACTACTTTCCTTGGTTATGTATGCAAGAGTGCTTTTGCACCAAAGCTTACTGCCGGACAGTGGGTAGATGTAACTGCTAAAGTAGCTATCGAAAAACGTCAGGAATACCATGGGGAAGAAGGCATCGTTCTTTATGCAGACAATGTAGAAGTCTGCGAACCTCTGGAAACAGAGATGGTATATTTTAATTAGTGAGGAACAGACATGTATTTGATCGTAGGCTTGGGAAATCCCGGAAGAGAATATGAAGCAACAAGACACAATATGGGATTTGATGTCATAGACAAACTTGTGGAGGAGCACAGGATTCCTCAGGGCGGCGTTAAATTTAATGCCATGTATGGCAAAGGGCTCATCGGAGGGCAGCAGGCTCTCCTGATGAAACCTCTTTCCTATATGAATCTCAGTGGTGGACCCATTCGGGATATGCTTCATTATTTTAAAATTGATCCGGAAACAGAAATGATCGTGATCTATGATGACATTGATACAGAACCAGGTAATCTTCGTATCCGCAAACAGGGAAGCGCCGGTGGCCACAATGGTATCAAAGATATTATCAAACAGCTTGGAACCCAGAAATTTACCCGTATCCGTATTGGTGTAGGTGCCAAACCACAGGGATGGGATTTGGCAGACTATGTGCTGGGGCGTTTTGACACTCAGAACCGTAAGCTTGTAGATGAGGCTCAGGAACGTGCCTGTAAGGCAGTAGAGATAATCCTCAGTGAGGGTGTGGATGCAGCCATGAACGAATTTAACAGAAAATCGGGGGTTGTATGAAAGCATTTTTGCAGCCTCTGCAAAATCTTGCAGAGATGGAAAAAATTCAGACACTGGCGAAGAAGAATCGCGGTGTCCTTCAGATAAGCGGATGTATGGAGTCCCAGAAGGCACATATGATATATGGGCTTTCCGGGCTTTTTCCATATCACCTGATCCTTGGCGCAGATGAAAAAGAAGCGAAAGAATTATTTGAAGATTATCGCTTCTATGACAAAAATACCTGTTATTATCCTGCCAGGGATCTTCTTTTTTTTCAGGCAGATATTCATGGAAATCTCCTGATCCGTCAGAGAATGAAAGTAATCCAGACACTTCTGGAGGGAAAAGGAGCAACTGTAGTCACCAGCATTGATGGCTGCATGGATTTTCTGGCACCGCTGGAAAGCATCCGAAAGCAGCTTCTCCACTTCCGCAATGACAGCAGTCTGGATGTGGATAAACTGAAAGACAGACTGGTAGCCATGGGCTATGAACGTGTAGGTCAGGTAGAGATGCCGGGGCAGTTTTCTGTAAGAGGCGGTATCATAGATATTTACTGTCTTACAGAGGAAAATCCCTGGAGAATCGAACTGTGGGGAGATGAGATCGATTCTATTCGGAGTTTTGACTCTCAAAGTCAGCGTTCTCTGGAGAATCTGAATGAGATCACTGTTTATCCTGCCGCAGAACAGATGCCGGAAAAGGGTGGTGTTACTTTTCTGGAATATTTTCCGGAAGATAAGACCATGGTGTTCCTGGATGAACCTAACCGCCTTACAGAAAATGCAGAAGGGGTAGAAAAAGAGTTCCGGGAGAGCGTAAAGAACAGAGAAGCAAAAGGCAACAGCAATCTTTCAGAAAAATGGATGTGCAGCTGGGAGGCTGTGTGCAAAGATCTTAATACCAGAAACTGTGTGTCTCTTTCCTCGCTGGAACCCAAGAAGGGCTGTTGGAAAGTAACAGAGCATTTTTATCTCAGCGTAAAATCTATGAGCTCTTACCAGAGCAGCTTTGAACTGCTGGTAAAAGATTTGAAAAATTATAAAAAACAGGGTTACCAGACAGTGGTGTTATCCGGCTCCAGAACCAGGGCAGAACGACTGGCAAAGGATCTTCAGGAGGAAGGGTTAAGTGCCTTTTACAGTGTGGATTCAGACCGCATATTGTCACCAGGTGAGATTATGGTGGCATACGGACATGCACGTAAAGGTTTTGAGTATCCCCTGGTAAAATTTGCAGTTATCACAGAAACAGACATTTTTGGAAAAGAACAGAAAAAACGGAAAAAGAAAAAAGAATACAACGGAAAGCGCATCCAGGATTTTTCGGAGCTTTCTATTGGAGATTATGTAGTTCATGAGAAACATGGACTGGGCATCTACAAAGGTATCGAAAAAGTAGAAGTAGATAAGATCGTCAAGGATTATATCAAGATCGAGTACCGGAACGGAAGTAACCTGTATATTCTTGCCACACAGCTGGATGCTCTGCAAAAATACGCAGGAGCAGAAGCAGCCAGACCACCGAAGCTGAACCGGCTGGGAGGTCAGGAATGGAAAAAGACCAAGACAAGAGTCAGAGGAGCAGTCCGCAATATTGCCAAAGAACTGGTAGAGCTTTATGCAGTCCGTCAGGAAAAAGAAGGCTATGTCTGTGGTCCGGATACAGTCTGGCAGAGAGAATTTGAAGAAATGTTTCCTTACGAAGAAACCGAAGATCAGCTCTCAGCCATTGAAGACACCAAGCGTGACATGGAAAGTACCAAGATCATGGACCGACTGGTATGTGGAGATGTAGGATACGGTAAGACAGAAGTGGCACTCCGGGCAGCTTTCAAAGCAGTTCAGGAAAGCCGTCAGGTAGTTTATCTGGTACCTACTACTATTCTTGCACAGCAGGTTTATAACACTTTTGTACAGCGAATGAAGGAATTTCCTGTGCGGGTAGACCTCCTGTGCAGATTCCGGACACCTTCTCAGCAGCAAAAAACCATCGACGATCTGAAAAAAGGTCAGGTGGACATTGTGGTAGGTACTCACAGAGTTCTTTCCAAAGATGTGGTTTATAAGAATCTGGGACTTCTTATTATTGATGAGGAACAGCGTTTTGGAGTGGCCCACAAAGAAAAGATCAAACAGTTAAAGAAAGATATTGATGTGCTTACTCTTACTGCCACGCCGATACCAAGAACCCTTCATATGAGTCTGATCGGGATCCGGGATATGAGCGTACTGGAAGAGCCTCCTATGGACAGAGTGCCTATTCAGACTTATGTTATGGAGTATGATGAAGAAACTGTCCGGGAAGCCATCAATAGAGAACTGAGAAGAGGCGGCCAGGTTTACTATGTATACAACAGAGTAAATGATATTGCAGATGTTGCCCTGAGACTATCCAGACTTCTGCCGGAAGCCAGGATTGATTTTGCTCATGGTCAGATGAGCGAACGGGAACTGGAATCTGTGATGTATGCGTTTATTAATGGAGAAATTGATGTTCTGGTGTCCACCACGATTATAGAGACCGGTCTGGATATTTCCAATGTAAATACCATGATCATTCATGACTCAGACCGTTATGGACTTTCACAGCTTTATCAGCTCCGGGGGCGTATCGGACGTTCCAATCGTACTGCTTATGCATTCCTTATGTACAGGCGAAATGTGATGCTGAAAGAAACAGCAGAAAAACGTCTGGCTGCAATCCGGGAGTACACAGATTTGGGAAGCGGATTCAAGATCGCCATGCGGGATCTTGAACTTCGTGGTGCAGGAAACCTTTTGGGTGCAGAACAGCATGGTCATATGAATGCAGTAGGTTATGATCTTTACTGCAAGATGCTCAGTGAAGCAGTCAAAGAAGCCAAAGGAATCCACACCATGGAGGACTTTGAGACCACTATTGACCTGAACATGGATGCATTTATCCCGGACAGCTATATCAGCAACGAATATCAGAAACTGGATATTTACAAAAGGATTGCAGGAATCGAAAACCAGCAGGATTATGATGATATGCTGGAAGAGCTTCTGGACCGCTTTGGAGAACTGCCAAAAGCAGTTATGAATCTTCTGACTATCGCAAAGATCAAGGCACTGGCACACAGGGTTTATGTAACAGAGATCAAACAGCTGGGTCGTGATCTGAAGATCACCCTTTATGAAAAAGCACAGCTGAATCCTGCAGGAATGCCGGCGCTTCTTCAGAAATACAGAAGAGGGCTTCAGTTTAAAAATGAGCAGGAAGTGAAGTTTATCCTTACACCGGAAGGCAAAGTCCTGGACAGTCTGACAGAATTTCTTCTTGCACTGGAAAAGATGGTGGAAGAGTAAAAAATAACAGGATTTTGTCTTGACAAATTGTGATAATTTTATGATTTTTCTTGCCCTTTAGAAGAAAAAATATTATACTTTTACTTATGTATGATGTTGGGGCTCAAACCGCCAACTATGATATCAGGCAACAATGGAGGAAAAAATGAAAAAAGTGATAAAAAGAACAGCCGTTACTGCACTGACAGGAATTATGGCTGCAGGAATGCTGACAGGCTGTGGTGATAAGGCCGTAGACGGTACCCAGACTGTTGCAACTGTAGATGGAACAGAGGTTCCAATGGGAATCTTAAGCCTTATGGCTCGTGAGAATCAGGCACAGACAGAGGCTATGTATGCCAGCTTTATGGGCGGCTCCACAGGAAGTTTTTCTATCTGGGAGCAGGATGCTGAGAAAGGCAAGACTTATGGAGAACAGGCTGTAGAGCAGACTTTGAAAGATCTGGAACTGATGTATATCATGAAGGAAAAGGCTGCCGACTATAATATTGAGGTAACAGAGGATGACCAGACTGCCATTGCAGAAGCAGCATCTCAGTTTATGTCAGTCAATACAGAAGATACACTGAAAGATCTGTCTGTAACAGAAGACCAGGTAAAGACTTACCTGGAACTGGAAACATACAAACAGCGTATTCATGATCCGCTTGTAGCAGATGTAGACACCAATGTTTCTGATGAAGAAGCACAGCAGTCTTCTTTCACATATGTAAGTATCAGTACAGCTGATCTCAGTGATGATGAGATCAAGACAAAGAAAGAAGATGCTCAGAAAATCCTGGATGCAATGACCAAAGATCCTACAGCGGATATGAGCGAAACAGCACAGTCTGTAGATAAATCCTACAGTGCTCTTACCGGTTCCTTTGATGCAAACGTGCAGGATTCTGATGACGAAGAAGATGAAGATGCATCTGCCTCTTCTTATCCGGATGAAGTACTGGATGTTCTGAGAACCCTGAATGACGGAGAAGTAGGACCGGATGTGATTGAGACAGACTCTGCTTACTATATAGTAAGACTGGATAAGAAAAATGATGAAACAGCAACCAAAAACAAAAAAGAATCCATCATTAGCACAAGAAAAGATAATCTGTATACAGAAACCACAGACAAATGGCTGGAAGATGCAGATATTACTGTAGACAAGAAAGTCCTCAAGACTCTTAAGATCAAGGATAACCACAAATATACCATAGCAACAGCAACACCGGAGGCAACAGAGGAAGCTACTGAGACACCAGAGGCAGCCGAAGCAGCAAAGACAACCGAAGCAGCAGATGCAACCGAGACACCAGAGGCAACCGAAGCAGCAGACGCAACTGAGACACCGGAAGCTACAGAAGAAGCAACTGCATACAGCACAGATACTTCCCTTACTGTCAAAGATGGGGATACTGTAAATATCGATTATGTTGGTAAGATCGACGGAACAGCATTTGATGGTGGAAGCACAAATGGCAAGGGTACAGATCTTGAGATTGGATCTGGAAGTTATATTGATGATTTTGAAGACCAGCTGGTAGGCGCACATCCTGGAGATAAAGTAGAAGTAACCGTTACCTTCCCGGATGAATACCCGGCTTCACCGGACCTTGCAGGCAAAGAAGCTGTCTTTGATGTAACTGTAAACGGAATCTACGAATAATAAAAAGCAATAAAATAATAATAAAAACAGCCAGATCATGAAAGTGGTCTGGCTGTTTTGCATTACAAATTCTGTTAAAATTCGTCGGTGGTATCGGAAGCATAGGAGTCATTATCGGAAGCAGCGTCAGAATTTCCGGTGGAAACATGGATCCCATTGATCTCCACATCCCCTTCCATAGGGATAACAAGACATTTGCGTCCTTCAATATTCTGGATCTCAATAAGTTCCGCACGATCCGGATCTACATGAACCACTACATCAGGAGTTTTGATCTCTGTTCTGCGGGTGTTGGTAATATTGGTAGCCATAAGAGTGGCATCTGCACCTGCAGTTTCTTCGTAACATTTGTCAAAAGTCTCCAGCTTTTCCTCTTCTACGCCACATTCTTCAAAAAGACGCTTTACCTCCGGCTTTGTTAGAACAGGCGGGTCCGGAGAATCCTTCTGAGATTCCACCCATTCGTTCAGTTTTTCATGGATATTCATAACTGTACCATAGGCACAGTCCTCTCCAAGAGTCTCTTCTACCAGGGCGTTAAAGGAATCCCTCTGTCCTCCCGCAGAAAGAGGTGCTGTACAGCCAAAAAGTTCATCCACAAAAGTACTGCGGAGCTTCTCGGCATTTTTAGAATAATAAAGGACTCCATGAATATCAGTGCTCCGATCATTAAATACCGGAAACAGGAAGCCCAGATCCGGCATTTCCACGATCCAGTCCCGGATACGGTCTTCGATATTGTTAGTCTCGGCATTATAACAGAGACCTGCTTTGGACAGATTTACAGGACAGATACTGCAGAGGATATGATCGTAGATCTCGTCTGAGGAATCAAACATCTCCTGTCCGTCTGTGGACTTGCCTGGAATATCATAGACAGCGTGGATCAGAATAATATAATAATTCTCGCCGTAATCATAGTACTGGATCACTTTGTCATAGAATTCATCCAGAATTGCATCATCCTGAAGTTTACTTCCACGAAGGCGGAGCAGAAATTCCTGTGTACCACCTTCTTTTTCCTGCTCCAGAGGAAATTCCATATTGATCAGGTTTTTGCCTATGGTGCCGGAAAGAGTTTTCTTGAAGATATCAAAATATTTAAACGTTTCTTCTTCTGAAAGAGAGAGAAATGCTTCTTTCAGCTTGGTTTTCTTGTTTTTTTCACCGTCAACATAGCATCCGCAGATTCTGGTAATGGCACAGTTGTCGGGAGTGAATTGTTTCTTGATTTCTGAGATTTCTTTTTTGTTCATTGTATAGTCCTTTTTCAGATTTTGGAATATCCAAAACCATTAACCAGAGCATCCAGTCTCTGTCTGTTGCGGCACAGAGGACAGTTGGTTGCCGGATATGTGGCATAGTTGGGGATATCCTGATGATTAAAGATAGCATGTACAGGAAGTCCTGCTACGCTGGTAACTGCACTGAAGATTGCAGCCACACCCCGGATAGCACCGCCATAATAGAGAACACTTTCGATAGTACGTGATAAGGTTTCTCCTGTTGTAACAGAGCTGTTGAGGACAAGGATGTTCTTGCCCTTGATCATTGGCTGGATATTATCACGGAAGATCATCTGGCCTGCATTGTTATACTCCGGAGAAACAATGTAGATAGTCTGGTGAGCGTTCATGGAATGGATACCTGCTTTAGTGAGTTCTTCTGCAAGGTAAGCACCTATTACTTCCAGTCCGTCCATACAAACAATAGTGTCAACTGGTGTGGAAACCTGATAATTGTCTGCAAGAGCTTCTGCAATACGTCGGGCTTCTGCACTACGGGTACGCATGGTTGTAAGATCCATGTAATGGGTGATGTGAGACTGAGGTGTCGCAAAATGTCCCGGGTACACTTTCAGTTCAATACGATTGTCATAACGTGCTTTGATTTTGACCATTTTTGATTCCATAAGTCATTCTCCCCTTCCGGTTTGGTTATTTTTGATAAACTATTATAACATTAAAGGGTAAAATTGTGCAATGTTTTGAAAAAAATACTTTGTATATTATAAAGTACTTACCGATTCTAAACTTTGGGTACTGATGTTACAGGATTTCTGTACGGAAAGCTTCTGCAATGCCACTAAGGCTGTACCTTTCTGCAAGATCCTGGATTCCGGTCATGATCTCTTCCCTGCTAAAATTATGAGCTTCCAGAAACTCGTCAGATTTTCCGTTAAGGGTATAGTAAAAGAGAAGTCCGATTTCCAGATTCTGGCGGTCTCCGTCACAGGTAATATCATAGAGCTGGTTTTCTGCCTGGTCTATATTTCCTTCTTCCAGAAGTGAAAGCATACCATTGAGAGTATCTCTGACATCCTGGTCTTCCAGTACATCGGGAGTGAGTTCTGTTGCACTGACATTAAATAGCATTTTCATGACAGCGTGAACCATTTCACGTATCTGCCGAAGTATATAATCGTCCTGAAACATAATAAAATCTTCCTTTCTGTAATAAAATTCTTTCCTTAGAGTACCACAGAATACAGATTTGTTCTACAGAAATCAGGGAAGTTTACAGAGAAAACATAAACGGATATTACAGCTCGGATGTCGGATTTCACTATAATATATTTCTTAATAATTAAATATATTAAATAAACATTTCATGAATATTAAGAAAATATGATATAATGGAAAAGGTTTAAAAATGACAGATTATGGATAAGCTAATAGAACCTGAAGCTATTTGCAGGTGGATATGTAATAAGTAAGACAAAAGACAGGACGTGAGACATGAAAAGAAGATATAAAACTGCAGCAGGACTTCTGGCAGGGTTATTGCTGTGTCAAAATGTATATGGGGCAAATCTGAAAGAACCTGAGATACAGGCTCAGGCAGCTGTTGTGATGGACATGAACAGCGGTGAATTTCTTTATGAAAAGAATGCGGATGAAAAATTTTATCCTGCCAGTATCGTAAAACTTCTTACAGCACTGGTCACAGCAGAAAACACAGAGCCAGAAGCTACTGTGGTTTTTTCCCACGATGCAGTATATGGCGTGGAGGAAGGCAGCGGCAATCCATTGCAGCTGGAATCGGGAGACAAGTTGACGGTGGAGGGATGCATGTATGCCATGCTTCTGGAATCTTCCAATCAGGCAGCCAATGCACTGGCAGAATATGTGGCAGGCAGCAATGAGAAGTTTGCGGAATACATGAATAAAAAAGCAACGGAACTGGGCTGTATAGACAGTAATTTTGTGAACCCTTCTGGATTAAATGATAAAGAGCAGCAGGTGACTGCCCATGACATGGCACTGATCGCAGGAGCTGCCCTTCAAAACCCGGAAGTACGAAAGATCGCTTCCTCAAAGACATACCGGCTTTCTTCCACACTGAATAATGTAGATGGGATCACTTTACAGATGGAGCACCAGCTTATTAATGGCGAAGAGTATTCCTATCCTTATGCCTTTGCCGGCAAAACAGGATACACAGCTCTGGCAGGGAACACCCTGGTAACAGCAGCAAAAAAAGAAGATAAAGAACTTCTGACAGTAGTTCTGAAAAGTGAGATGACCCATTACAAAGATACCATAAGCCTTCTGAATTATGGATTTCAGAAAGCACAGCAGCAGGAAAAAGAAACTGAGACAATCGTAGAACAGGAGTCGGAGATCACATCTGCTCCGGAAACACAGAGTATTTCTTCTGGAAGGATTTTGGAGGTTTTGTTCCACATAGCGGTATTTGCACTGGTAATAGTTGTTGTGGGATATATCGGTCTTATCCTGATACAGAGATACCGCAGGAGACTGAAAAAAGCCAGGAGAAGAAAAAGACAGTAACAATATAACAGAATAAGCATTCGATTTTCTGTCATACCACTTTACGTTAATATACTAAAATGCTATAATAAAAAGCACGTTATATAATGATTTTCGTAACTGTGAGGTTACTGAACAGTTACTGATTAACGTATGAACTGACTAGTATGGAAGGAAAAATAATACATGAAACCAGATGCTGCAATGACAAAGCAGGAAGCGGAGGAAATGCAGAAAGAGCTGAGCAAAGTTTTTTCAGTCGTGCGTCTTCTGGGAACAGATATGCTGAAAACAGGAGATACAGATGAGCCGGCTGACTGCCAGTGCTTTACCTTCTGGAAGAGATCACATCGCTGTGAGAACTGTATTTCAAGAAGAGCTTTTCTGGATAAATCACAGAAGTCCAAGCTGGAGATCCTTGATAGCAAAATATATCAGGTGATTTCCAAATACATAGAAATTGACGGAACGCCTTACATTATGGAAATGATCAATGTACTGGATGATGATGTGCTGATAGACAGTGACGGGCGCAAAGAACTGATCAAGAAACTTACCGGATACAATAAGGAACTGTATACAGATGCACTGACAGGTGCATATAACAGAAGATATTATGAAGATAAGCTCCGAAACAAAATGCTGCCGGCAGGTGTAGCTATGATTGACCTGGATGATTTTAAGGTATATAACGATACTTTTGGTCATAATGCAGGAGACCAGGCACTGGATACGGTTGTGCAGGTGATCAGACGGCATATTCGTAAAACTGATATGCTGGTACGTTACGGTGGAGATGAATTTCTCCTTGTGATGCCCGGTATTATAGAGAATGTTTTTGATAATAAACTCCGGCAGATACAGGAATGTATTCATGCAGAAAAGGTTCCCGGATATGACAGGCTGAAACTTTCGGTCAGTATCGGTGGTGTGCTTACCGGCAGTGAGACAATAGAATCTGCAATCCATCGTGCTGACCAGTATATGTATCAGGCAAAAACCCGCAAGAACTCTGTAGTAACAGAAGCAGAGGGACGAGAAGTTCTGGAAGACACAGCTGCCAGAGACAATGCACATGCCAGAAAATCCCGAATTCTTATTGTTGATGATTCCGAAATGAACCGAGCCATCCTTACAGATATCCTTGGGGAGAAATTTGATATTCTGGAAGCGGTCAACGGACAGGAATGTGTTGATACACTTAAAGAGTATGGCACCAGTATTTCACTGATCCTTCTGGATATTGTCATGCCGGTGATGGATGGATTTGAAGTTCTGGATTATATGAACCAGAATGAATGGATCACAGATGTTCCGGTAATTATGATCTCCAGTGAAGATTCTGCTGCTACAGTAAGACAGGCTTATGAATTAGGCGTAACTGACTACATAAACAGACCATTTGATGCAAAAGTTGTACGGCAAAGAGTAGTGAATACCATCAAGCTTTATGCCAAGCAGCGACGACTGATCACACTGATCACCAGTCAGATTTACGAAAAAGAAAAAAATAACCGAATGATGATCGGGATTCTTAATCAGATTCTGGCGTTCCGCAATGGGGAAAGTGAAGCACATGTGCTGAATGTAAGTGCTATAACCGGTCTGCTTCTGGAGAGACTTGTGCAAAAAACAGACAGATACAATCTCAACTGGTCCGACAGGCTTCTGATCATTACAGCATCAACCCTTCATGATATTGGTAAGACAGGAGTTGACGATAAAATCCTTCATAAGAAGGAACTTACCAGAGCAGAAAAAAATGAAACAAAGAAGCATACGCTGATCGGTGCATCCATGATGAACAATATGGGTGTATACAAAGATGAGGATCTTGTAAAAGTTGCCTATCAGATCTGCAGATGGCATCATGAACGTTATGACGGCAGCGGATATCCGGACGGCCTTATAGGAGAACAGATTCCCATTGCAGCTCAGGTGGTAGGTCTGGCAGATGTATACGAAAGACTGATCAGTGGAGAAAAATATGGCAGAACTTTTACTACAGAGGAAGCTATAGATTTAATTTTAAGTGAAAAGCAGGGAGCATTTAACCCACTCCTTCTGGAATGCCTTTTTGAAATCGAAACCAAACTGAAAGTGAATATCCGACCGGATATGGAATTAAGTGAAGATTATGATCTGAAAAACAAGATTATGGAAGATATTCAGGAATATGAAAATACCAACAGCCGTCTGATGGAGAATATGTCAACAGATGTGAAGAAAGAAATTACTTCCGTAGCATCCGGAGAACTGAAGTTTCCTGGGGGGGGGCAAAACCGCAAAATATATGAGAATCTATGATGTATAAGAGGGGAAAATACAATGACAATAAAAGAATGTTATGAACAAATGGGTGCAGACTATGAGGGGCTGCTATCAAGACTTGGAAGCGAAGCACTGATAAAAAAATTCGCAGTTAAATTTCTTGCCGATGGAAGCTTTCAGGACCTGAAAACTTCACTGGAAGCAGGAGAAGCCGAGCAGGCTTTTCGTGCAGCTCATACGCTGAAAGGAATCTGCCTGAATCTGGGATTTGATAATCTCTACAAACCCAGTGAAGAGCTTACAGAATTGCTGAGAGGCAGAGAAATCGTACCTGGAAGCCAGGAAAAGTTTGCAGAAGTAGAAGCCCAGTACAACAGGACAGTAACAGCGATCCAGGGACTTGCATGACAAGAAGAGGAATTATTTATTATGAGAAAAAAGGCATTACGGGCGGCGTTTCCCTATACGCTTCCTATATGCGTGGGGTTTTTGTTTCTGGGCATGTCCTATGGCTTTATGATGAGGAGTAAAGGATTTTCCTTTGTATATCCTTTGTTTATGAGTATGTTTATATTTGCAGGTTCCATGGAATTTGTTACAGCCAACCTGCTTTTATCAGCTTATAATCCTGTTTATGGATTTCTTCTGGCACTTATGGTCAATGCCAGACATCTTTTTTACGGGATCTCCATGCTGGATAAATACAAGAATACAGGCTGGAAGAAACCTTATCTTATCTTCGGGATGTGCGATGAATCTTTTTCTGTAAACTGTACGGTGGAACCACCGGAAGGTATAGACAGAGGCTGGTTTATGTTCTTTGTAACACTGCTGAATCAGATTTACTGGGTGTTTGGTGCCACAGCAGGAGCACTTCTGGGGTATGTGATACATTTTGATACTACAGGTATTGAGTTTGTTATGACAGCACTGTTTGTGGTAATGCTGGTAAACCAGTGGGAAGAAACTACTGACCACAGACCTGCACTAGTAGGACTGGGATGCACAGCAGTTTGCTTGTTGGTCTTTGGAAGCAGCAGTTTTATTGTACCTGCCATGATCTTTATTATTGTATGCTTTACCTTTGAACGGAAGTGGAAACTGAGAAAAGAAGGGGAGGTGGAAACAAGATGACTATGACAACAACACAGAGCATCATTACCATAATAGCAGTTGTGCTGGGAACTATGGTAACACGTTTTCTGCCTTTTGTTATTTTTCCTGAGGGCAAAAATCCCCCAGAGTACATTCGGTATCTGGGTACAGTCCTTCCCTACTCAGTCATCGGTCTGCTGGTGGTATACTGCCTGAAAGATGTGCCGGCAAGTGGGACACATGGCATACCGGAAGCTATAGCGATTCTTTTTATCATATTGATACATAAATGGAAAAAAAGCACTCTTCTGAGTATCGGCAGTGGTACGGCCTTGTATATGGTACTGGTGCAGACTATCTTTCGTTAAGCTTATCTCGTTTGTGAGTTTTTTCTCCGGTGTTATATGTACAAAAAAGCCTCTCAGTGTTATTACGATCTGAGAGGTTTTCTTTTGTGTAAATTATCTTTACAGTACTTTATTCAAAAAATCAATGGTACGTGCTTCCTGAGGATGGAGAAGAACTTCCTGAGGAGTGCCTTCTTCTACTATGTAACCACCATCCATAAAGAGGACTCTGTCAGCTACTTCTCTGGCAAATCCCATTTCGTGAGTAACAATAACCATGGTCATGCCGTCAGCAGCCAGCTGCTTCATAACCTGCAGTACCTCTCCGACCATTTCAGGGTCAAGAGCACTGGTAGGCTCATCAAAAAGCATGATATCCGGGTTCATACAGAGAGCTCTGGCAATAGCCACACGCTGTTTCTGACCACCGGAAAGCTGATCAGGATAAGCTTCTGCCTTGTCCTGCATACCTACTTTTTCCAGCATCTGTATGGCACGTTTACGGGCTTCTTCTTTGGTGGATTTCTTCAGGTCCACAGGCGCCAGCATCAGGTTCTGGATTACATTCATATGCGGAAAAAGATTGAAATGCTGGAATACCATTCCTACATTTTCCCGGACTTTGTTGATATTGATATGTTTGTCCGTAAGATCAGATCCGTCTACAATGATCTTGCCGGCGGTAATTTCTTCCAGTTTATTCATACATCGGAGAAAAGTGGATTTACCACTTCCGGAAGGACCGATGATAACTACCACTTCGCCTTCATAAATATCTGTAGAAATATCTTTCAGAACTTCCAGAGTATCAAAGTTCTTTTTCAGATGGGAGATATGAATTTTTGTTTTTCTGTTATTTGCGTCCACGATTCAGTCTCCTTTCTACAACCTTGGCAAGTTTGGACAGGATTGTAATAATGATCAGGTACATGATGGCAACAATTCCCCATGTCTGGAAGGACATGAAAGAGTTGGCAACTACGTTTTTGGCTGTGTTTACCAGTTCCGGGAAACCGATGACGGACAGAATAGAAGTATCCTTCAGTGTGATGATAAACTGGTTGATGATACTTGGGATCATGGTACGTATTGCCTGAGGAAGAACGACTTTGATCATTGCCCGGGAATAAGGAAGTCCAAGACTTCGGGCTGCTTCCATCTGACCAGGATCCACAGACTGGATACCGGCACGAATGATCTCTGCCATATAAGCACCACAGTTCAGTGCCAGGCAGACTGTTCCTGCCTGAAGTGCTGTCAGGGTAAAACTGAATCCCATCATGTTATTGAGACAGTAGGGAACACCAAAATAAATAAAATACGCAAGTACGATCATGGGAACACCGCGGATCACATCAACGAAGATGGAAGCGATGATGCGGCAGACTTTGTTTTTCAGCACACTTAGGAGTCCGAAGAACATACCTAAGATGCAGGCAAAAAACAGACCACACAGAGCCAGAAGAAGGGTCTGTCCCATGGCAAGAAGCAGCATATTTCCATATCTGCTTATAATCTGTATCATGGAAAACTCCTTTCAAAAACAAGGCTGCCACAAAATGCAGCAGCCCTGTAATTCGTGTAGTATTAAAATATTGTAACGATTGTTACATGATATTCATGAAACCGGAAACGAGTTATTCAGCAGCTTCTTCGGTTGCTTCTGGTGTCTCAGCAGCGTCATCCTCAGAAGCTTCTTCTATAGTTTCAGCATCGTCTGCCGGAACTGCATCTTCGCCAAGATATTTGGTAATGATCTCGTCATAAGTTCCGTTATCCTTGATGTCCTTCAGACCCGCATTAAACATATCGATCAGTTCCTGGTTGTCAGAATTAAAGATAGCAAATCCGTAAGGAGAACCTTCACTTTCGGAACCTTCTACAATCTGCAGAGCCAGATCACCGTCTTTGATGGAGGAAGCCATGATCGGTGTATCCTCGAAGCATGCAACAACCTGTCCGCCCAGAACAGCCTGGTACATAGTCGGTGAATCTTCGTAATAAGTAATATCGAAGCCATATTCATCTTTCAGGCTTTCTGCATAGGTAGCACCCTGTGTACCGGTCTTTGCACCTACTGTTTTGCCTTTCAGGTCTTCAAAGCCCTTGATGTCGGAGTCCTTCTGTACAGTCATGCTCTGTGTGGCACTGTAGTATCCGTCAGAGAAAATCCAGCCACTGTCTTTACGTTCGTCAGTGATGGAAGCACCTGCGATCATACCGTCTGCCTGTCCTGCCTGGCATGCAGCGATGGAAGCATCCCATCCAAGACTCTTCAGTTCATATTCAAATCCCTGATCTTCTGCGATGGCTGCAAGAACATCAACATCGATACCAACGAAGTTCCCTGCATCGTCAGTGTACTCGAATGGTTTAAACACAGTGTCAGTTGCGATTGTCCATTTCTTACCGGAGTCAGAATCAGATGCTGCGAATACCGGGACAGTCATAGTGCCTGCAAGTAAACCGATTGTTAACAAATAGCACATTCTTTTCATAATCATTACGCTCCTTTTCTCATCACTTTAGCAAAAAAGGGTGCGCTTATTACAGCGGACCCCTTTGTCTTGCTTACGATTTTATCATTGTTCATTTACCATGTCAACGTAAAAAAGTGATTTTACAATAAATTTGCTTGCGAAACAAAAACTTTCTGATAAAATAGAGATTATATATTTACCACAAAGGATGGCGATACACATGATAGCTTTAAACGATTACCTGTATTCCGGGGATACTTTATTTCGGATTCTGCGAAAATATACCAGCGACCTCCGTAAAGATGCCAAAGCTAACCACAATGAAATTGATCTGATGCACTGTAATTTTCTTCTGCAGATCAGAGAACTGCTGGAGCATAACGATTTCCTGACAGCACAGTCCCAGCAGATCAGAGAATTTTATAAATACATGGCACATGAATATCCTTTTCTTGCCTTTACATTCAAGGGAAGAATCAAGTCCCTGATCCGCGCAGAAGAGAAGTTTAACGGATATATTGTAGAATATATTTATAATTATTATATGGAACATGGAACCTATCCGCCGGTATCAGAACTTAAGACAAAACTCAGCTGTTTCAGGGATTTTATCGCATATCGGATTGTGATTTCCCTGCCCAGATGTCGTGTAAAAGAAGGAGCTGACCGGGAAACAGAGGAGCTGAAATACCTTTATCAGATTGCCAACAAACTGCCGGGATTTCTGGAAGAAAGAGGCTTTACGCCGGAGCCGGCCTACGGTGTAAAAGAAAGCACTTCACCTCTTATGGATGATGCGGTGCGCCCTTATTACCGGGATTATATCAGTAACCGTGGGGCTCTGGGATATCAGTCCCTTCATATTACATTGTATGATAACAGCTCCAGAAGCTATATGGAGATGCAGATCCGCACCAAGACCATGGACGATGTGGCTGAGATCGGTTCTGCCAACCATACAGGCTACGAGAAACGTCAGGAAGAAGAACGGGCAAGAAGAGACGCCATCCCGGAGGGAGAGTGTATTTACTTTGATGAAGCATACGAACGTGGAATGAAGCTTCTGAACCTGGATCTGTCCAAAATAGATGTAAACATGTTTGCAGCAGTGGACAACAGCCTGATCAATGATGGCTGTGGACTGTACAGAGGTCGGCTGATCCTGCCTTATGAACACCTGTCCCGGTTCCAGAATGATCTGATTGACTGAAAAATAACAGGCGGTAGTCTATAAAAAGACTGTCGCCTGTTGTGCTTTTTTACTGAATCACTTTCTTAATGGCGTCCAGAAGTTCATCATATGTTTCATAAGCCGGAATTTCCGGATGTTCTGCCTTGATCTCATCGGTGCTCTTGAAAAGGAATCCTGCCTTACTTGCCTGGATCATGCCAAGGTCGTTGTGGCTGTCTCCGCTGGCGATGGTATCATAGCCGATAGACTGAAGTGCCTTTACAGTTGTGTATTTGGATTTTTCACAGCGCATCTTGAAATCTGTGATCTCACCGTTGTCTGCGACAACAAGGGAGTTGCAGAAAATAGTAGGATAACCAAGTTTCTTCATAAGAGGCCCTGCAAATTGGGAGAAAGTATCACTGATGATGATAACCTGAGTCATTTCACGCAGTTTATCCAGAAATTCTCTGGCACCCGGGATCGGGTCGATCTTTGCGATAGTTTCCTGAATCTCTTTCAGACCAAGGTTATGCTCTTTCAGAATATTAAGACGATATTTCATCAGCTTATCATAATCAGGCTCATCTCTGGTAGTTCTCTTAAGTTCTGGAATGCCTGTTTCTTCTGCAAAAGCAATCCATATTTCCGGTACCAGTACACCTTCCAGGTCTAAACAAACAATTTCCATTTTTTCCTCCATTCTGACACAGCAGATCGCTGGTTCACAACTAAGATGTTTTTTTATTAACAATCATTATAGCTGATAAAACAGAAAATCGCCATATAAAATAAAAAAATTATTTTTGGTGAAAGGAATCCTGAAAAAAGGACTTTTAGTATGTAATTATAAAAAATGATAACAAAATTGCAGATTATGCTTATGGTATTCTCAAAAAAAATAATATATGATAAAATTAGGGTTAGACATAGGATACGTGACTATAAGAGTAAAAATTTGCAGGATATACTGAAAGAGAGGCTTAATGATGATTCAGGATGCACTGAAAGTAAGAATGCTTGGCGGATTTACGCTGGAATATAAAGGCAGAGAAATTATACTTGACCGTAATATTGCGTCCAAAACCATGCAGCTTTTGCAGATCATGCTGCTGCATACAGGGGACGGTGGTATTTCCAAGACAGCACTGATCGAGGCGCTTTACGGAAGGAAAGAAGTAGAAAACAAAAACGGCAGTCTGAATAACACTCTGTTCAGATTGCGAAAACAGCTGAAAAATGCCGGATTACCAGAGAGTAATTACATAATTATCAATTCCGGAATCTGTACCTGGGATTCTCAGATAAAAGTATCTGTGGATGTACTGGAGTTTGAACAGCTGATCATTCAGGGCAAAGCCGAAAAAAGAAGAAAAAGCACAGATCTGGACCAGAGCAGGCAGACTTTATACAGGAGAGTTTTTGCCGGACATGATCGGGGAAGACTGGGTGGCAGTAGAGAATGTACGTTTCCGGGATATGTATGTTACCTGTATGGAAGAACTGTGTCATTATCTCAAAACAGAAGAGCGATACGAAGAACTTCACCAGGCAGCACATGCAGCAGCGGGTATTTATCCCTTTGATGACTGGCAGATATGGGAGATCGACAGTCTTATCGGAATGTCCAGATACAAAGAAGGTATGGAAGTCTACAAAAAAACAGTCAGGCTGATGTTTGACGAAATGGGGATTTCCCCTTCTCCCAGAATGCTGGAAAGATTTCGTCTTATGGGAGAAAGGACTTCACAGGCAGCAGGTGCCATTGAAGATATCAAATACCGCCTTAAAGAAAAAGAAGCAGAACCTGGTGCATATTATTGTGCCTTCCCCAGCTTTGTAGATGTCTATCACGTATTCAGCCGGATGATGGAAAGGACAGGAATTTCAGTTTTTATTATGCTTTGTACGTTGGATTTTGGTGGGAGGGAAGTAACAGAGGAAGAAGAAAAAGATATGTCGGAATTTCTTCGCCAGTCTATTCAGCATTCTGCACGAAAAGGAGATTTTTATACCAGATATAACCGTTGTCAGTACCTGGTAATGCTTACCGGTATCAGCCAGGAGAACTGTTTTATTGTATCCAACCGGATTGACAAAGATTTTCAGAATCGAACCGGTAATAAGAAAAATGTCCAGATAGATTATTATGTTGCTTCTGTTAGAGAAGTTTGTGATGATGTTTCTCTCCAAAAAGAGAAAAGTTTTTCAAAAAACAGAAGCCTCTGGTCATAAAATAATAAAAAAATATCCCTGAAAGCTGGAATTTTTGTTCAAATTCATCCATAAGAAAGAGGTAAGGAAAGAGCAGAATTGCTATAATAGGTATAGATTTACAGTAAAGTGAAATAAACGACAGATTATGGGAGCGTAATACACGAAACGATTTACGGATATTATATAGACAGAATTCTTACTGAGGGAACAGAATTGGGAGAAAAAGCTAACAAAAGAAAACAGACAGGAACTTTTGTAGTGCATGTCAAACATTGCGAAAATGCCACCTGGCAGGGAGAAGTAACCTGGGCAGAAGCAAACCGCAAGAAACAGTTTCGCAGTGCCCTTGAATTGATGAGACTTATGGATGATGCATTACATACGGAGGAATAAGGATGCAGGAGGCTATCAATATTGCTACACCAAATCTTGTAAATATTTGTATTGACAGCACAGATGGCATAGAAAAAAATGGCAGAATGTATTGCTTTTATCAGGAAGAACCGGTATATTTCAGAAATTCCCATGAACTGATGAAAATGATGGGAGCTTTGATGGATGCCCTGAATTATCCCCAGTCATCAGTAGAACTCCGAACTTACAGTGAAAGGAAGCAATATTCCGGAAATCCCAAAAAATATCCCCATACTCCGGATATGGAGATCTGCCAGAAGATACTGGGACAGAGAGGACAGCTGGATACCATTGCGGTTTATGTCCAGTACCGACAGAGTGCTACCTGGCAGGGCGTGGCGTATCACCTGACAGATGCTTCCCGGGAAGAGTTTTACAGTGAACTGGAATTTCTGAAGATCATTGATCAGGCAGGTATGAATAACAGCTTATAACTTATTATTGTAATTTCATTCTACTCAACTTCATAGACACATGTATACAGAAGCGATCCTCTTACCGGAGGGTCGTTTTTGTATGACTTAGATGGGGGAAGTGCGAAATTTCGATTTTTTTACAAAAATTGTCAAAAAAATGAGTTGCGAAAGAGGTTACGAAACAGTTGAACTGATATAATGACATCAATGAAAACAAAGCGTTTACAAAATTGAAGCTTAAAAGATTAATAAAGGGCAAAGCTACGGTAACGTAGTGACGCAAAGCTATAGGGGTCTTTTTTAAATAAAAGGTCAGCCAGCTGCAGGGATAAAAAAGAATTTCTTTGACCCTGCATTTTTTATTTACAAGTACATCTGTTTTATGAAAAGTGGGAGATGTTAAGCATGAAAAAAAGGAAACATGAAAAGAATTTCATAAGAAACCGATCAGGAGGCATGAAACAGAAATTACCCGGCAGACTCTTAAGTCTCATGTGTGCACTGGTTCTGGTACTTTCCACAGTGTTCCTTGATCTGGGACATATATCTGCATACGCCTTTGGTGATGAGCTTTACCTGGAGACTGAAGCAGAAGAGACAGCAGAGGCCGGTGCAGAGGCTCAGGCAGCAGATTTGGGAGACGATGAGTCGCAGATAAATACGGAACTGTCGGAGGATATTTCGGAAGATCCGGCTGAGGTATCTGCTGAAGAGGCAGAGGATGCCAGCGAAGCAGACTTCTCTTCCGGAGATAACCTGGATGAGCAGGAGCTCACTACAGAAGAACCGGAGATTTCAGATGACTCTGCAGCAGAGACAATCACATACACTCAGCTGATCAATAATGACACCGTAGAAGTCAGAGCAGAAGCTCCGGCAGGTGCATTACCGGAAGGTGCACAGCTGGTTGTGAAGCAGGTCAGAAACAATACAGAGGATGTTGAAGAAACAGAAAAATACAACACTCTGAACACAAGACTGACAGAACTGCTACAGACAAAAGCACAGAATCTTGAAGGATTCCTTCCATATAATATATCCTTCACAGATTCAGAAGGTAACCCGGCAGAACCGGCTGCAAAAGTTTCTTACAGTTTCCAGTACAAAGAAGCAGCAGCTCCGGAACTGACAGACCCGACCAAAGTCACAGTTTCAGCAGCAGAACTTAAGAAAAACAAAGAAACTTCTGAGTATGAGCTGACAGAACTCAAAGCTGATGAAGATAAAGCGACACTGGAAACAAACGAAAACAAACAGCTTCAGAGAGCAGGTTTTCAGTCAGCAGATACCGCTGTTTTTGCCTTTGTATGGAGCAGCACAACAGAGACAACGGATAATACCGGTAATGAAGGAACTCAGGCAGTTACACCAGTCGGAACTATAGAGATTACAGCAGACGAAGTTAATCTTCGGCAAGCTCCTTCAACAGAAGCCGAAATCCTGGCAATTACAACAGCAGGTACACAGTTCCCGCTTCTGGAAACAGTAACAGCAGAAGATGAGAGCACATGGTACAAAGTATCTTACACAGCAGATACAGCCGCTTACGTCCGAAGCGACATGGCAATAGTTCTTGATGAAAATCAGGAAGAAGAAGTTCCTGCCGAAGAAGCACCGGCAGAGATCACCAGATATGACTACCAGAGTGATGAAGTAAACGTAAAAGTTACTCTTACCGATCCGGCAGACCTTCCGGATAATGCAGAACTTTCTGTAACACCAGTAGAACTCAGCCAGGAAGCAGAAGAGCAGATTGCAGAAGAAGCAATCAAAGAGAAAAAAGCAATCGAAAACATTCGCTCTTACGATATCAAATTCCTGGTAGATGGCGAAGAAGTTCAGCCGGGAGCTACCGTTAAAGTAGAAGTTTCCTTCCCTGATAAAGAGACAGCACAGGATGCAGCTGTATACCATGTAGATCAGGACGAAAAAGTAGAAAACATGGATGGCAGCATCAACAAAGAAGGAAATGTAGAGTTTGAAACCACTCATTTTTCTACTTATGTAATTGTAAATACAAAACAGGGCGATATTACTGTTACAGTGGAGCATTACAATGCAGATACAAAAGAGAAGATATATGCTGATGACGTCTCCAAAACACTTCATGTAGGACAGAAGCTCAATCCTAAAAAAGCAACAAACTGGGAAATCAGTGAAGTGGTTGTCAGCACAGGAAGCGGTTCAGACAGTACATATAGCAATGTAGATGAGATTCAGCTGGCACAGGATGCAACAGTTAAGATTTATTACAAACCTTCAACCGGAACATTCGCCGGAGCACCTACATTCTTTGACTACACAGTAAAAGCCGGAGAGAGTGGTGGAAAAAGTTATTCCATAAATATGGAAGACAACTATACTGATAAAAACAGTAACAGATTTGCAATGGGCGGTGGTGATAATTACAGCTCCTATGCACAGGGAAAATATAGTTGGACCCAAAATGGCTACAGTGTAAACGGATGGACTCATCCAAATGGAGCTACGATCACTGGTTTGATGGATGGATTAAATAATGATGGAAGTGTACGGTTTAAGGACTGTGCAGATCCGGGATTGTTTACAGATTCTGATGTAAAGGTAACAGTTGATAATCAGGAACGTTACCTGAGGCACGTCTATAGGAATTACACGCTCGACTTTACAAGAACCGGCGATACTTATCAGTTATCCGGAATTAAAGATGGAAATGGTAACAGCGTAACAGGAAATTATAATGGAACTACAGGATATAATTTCTTCCCATTAGACAATGTAAGTGTAAATTATGAAAGCGCCAGGACAAATGTTGTATCAGGGGAAACATCAGATACAAATGTAGTAGCAGGCAATCATAATTACTACTTTGGAATGAGATATGACATCGAATTCTCGGTTGGAAATTATGTAGGACCTTTAAATTATACGTTTAAAGGTGATGACGATATGTGGGTAATCCTCGATGGAGGAGATGTTGTCATTGATCTTGGTGGTATACACAATGCAGTAGAAGGTTCTGTCGATTTGTGGAAATACTTAACTAAAGGAGACACAACAACTCACACCCTGACAGTTCTTTATCTGGAACGAGGTGCCGGAGCATCTAACTGCTACATGAACTTCACTCTTCCAAATGCAACAATCTCACAGGTTACTTCAGATCCACTTGGAACTTTAAGCTTCCAGAAAGTAAATAAAGATTCTGAACCACTGGAGGGAGCAACATTCGGTCTTTACACAGATCAGGAATGCACAACATTAGTTGCAACAGCAAGTTCCAATGCAGAAGGAAATGTAACATTTAATAAACTTCGGGAAGGAACTTATTATCTGAAAGAAATTCAGGCACCGGATGGATATGTTACTTCAGGCAATGTATGGACAGTGGAAGCAAAGAAGACAAGTGGCACAGAAGTTACAGTTACACTGAAAGACAGCGCAGGAGAGAAGGTAGAAGAGCCGAAAAAAATCTTAAATGAAAAACCACAAGAAGTTATCAAATCCAGTATGGAATTTAATAAAACAGCTAAAGTAAAAGACTGGGATAATAGAACATACGATATTGAGATCACAGCTTCTTCAACAAGTACCAGTACGAGTGACATAACAAAAAAAGTAGTAGCAGATGTTATGCTTGTGTTGGATGTGTCTGGTTCAATGGATGACTCAACATATAAATACATATATGTTGCCAACAATACAGATGCTGGAAGAAAGAATTTAAATACCCGGAAAACTTATTATATAGAAGTAGACGGTTCTTACCAAAGTCTGACATATTACAGCTCTTACTACAGTAGTTATTGGTTCGTCGGAGATGACCTGAATAATAAAGCAACTGATTCAAAATACAGTAACTGTAAAATTTATTCAAGAGGCACACAGAAAAAGCTTAAAGCCTTGCAGGATGCTGTAAATCAGTTTATAACAGACACAGCAGCAAAATCACCAGACAGTAAGATTGGTATTACGGCATTTAGCAGTTATGGATATGGAGATCATGGAAAAAGTAAAGACTTACTGAAAGTTGGAGATAATAAGGAAGTACTGCAAGATTTTGTTAATAAACTAGAGGCCAAGGGTGGTACAGATCCAGTAGTGGGACTTTCAGATGCAAAGAGTAAATTAGATGCAGCAGCATCAGATGAAAAACCTAAATATGTAATTCTGTTTACAGATGGTGAACCAACTGGTGGAGGAAATACATGGAACACTACAGCACAACGAAATGCAGAATCAAAAGCATTGGAGTTAAGAGAAGCTGGTTATACCGTGTACACCATTGGATTCGCACTTGGTGATAAGGCGGCAAAATTCCTTGCAGGTGATGGAACAACTAATTACCCGGGAATTGCATCTCCGGGATGTGCCAAAACTGCTGACACAGCAACATCACTTGGCGAAATCTTCAAAGAAATTCAGCAGACAATTACCGACAACATAGATCTTACAGGAGTCAGGATCAAAGACGTAATTGACCCCAGATTTGAAATCCTTGGTGATAATGGGCAGCCGATTACAACAGACAACGTAGGTAATGGAGTAAAATTAAAGAATGGTGGAACTGTAAAATTTGATGATGCCGGAAATCAGTACATTGAATGGACAGATCAAACGATTCCCAATAAGGTAAGAGGTGAGTGGAAACACAAAATCACAGTAAAAGCAAAAGATAATTACATTGGTGGAAACAACGTAACAACCAATGCCCCAGGCTCAATGATTGATACAGGATACGAACAGGTTGATTTACCGTTCCCGGCAGTCAATGTCAAAGTAAATATGGAAGTGGCAAACAAAACCGTTACCATATACAAAGGCGATCAGACTCCGACAGAAGCTGAAATCCTGAATCAGTTGTTTAACAAAACAAACACAACAACATCTTATGATGATGTTGAAGTAGATGCAACTAAGGTAACGGTTAAGTGGTACAGAGATAAAGGATGTACAGACGAAATCAAAAATCCTGATATGGAACATCTGGTTGATCATCCAGCAGCTACCACAGAGTATTACATCAAAGTAACCTACGACGCAGGGAAACCGACAACTGAAAGTAACGGTAATACCGGTGGAAACTTTGCAGGAACAGAAACAGGAGATACGTATATTGCATCTGCAACAAATGTAGACGACAGAGACAAAGAAACAAAACGTACCTATGGTGTTTACAAAGTCGAAGTTAAATCCGGTGAGATCGGAATCACCAAGAATCTGGTGGATCAGGATAATAAACCTGTTATTTCAACAGAAGATCAGGAGTTTACTTTCAAAGTAACAAAGAAATCTGAGGATGGTAATGTAGATGAAAAGTTCACACCAGTGGAAGTGAAGATCAAAGTTCCGGCAGGACAGACTACAGCCAACCTTACAGATGTAACTAAACTTACAAATCTTTCCCGGGGAATCTACGAAGTAGAAGAAATCAAGGTTCCAAAGGAATACAAAACAGCAGGTGCTGATGTCATAGTGAAAAATAATCAGACAGCAGGTACCGACTGTAAGTATTCAACAGCGGATGACAATTCTTATAAAGTGACATTTAAACTTGGTTATAAGATGGACAACAGTGCAACTGACACAGATGTAATCAAGGTAGGAAATGATGCGAACGGTAAGAAATGTTACACCTATGATGAGAAAGATGGCGGAGTGAAAGGTCTTGTAGCATACAACAATACGTTAGTCACCACAGACCTGGATCTGAAGAAAGTTGATAAAGATGGTACGAATAATCTTACCGGAGCCAGATTTAAACTTGAGAAATGGGAAGTAGCCGAGGGCGAAAACGAAGACAGCTGGAAATCAGTAAGTGATGCTTATGACAGTATTACAGTAGACAATGGTAGGGATGCCAGAGAACTTCTGAATTTACTGGCAGGCAGATACAGACTTACAGAAATTGAAGCACCGAAAGGTTACAGCTTACTTGGCGCAAGCATTTACTTCAAAGTAGAAGATGGTAAGGTTACACTTACCGATGAAAATGGAACTAATAAAGAAGCAACACAGACCATGTGGACACTGGATGAAGGCGATCTGGTATTAACAATCAAAAATACCGAACTCTACTCCCTTCCAAGCTCCGGTGGACCTGGAATTTACGGGTTTACAATCAGTGGCGTGGCGTTTATTACAGCTGCACTCCTGTTGTTTATAAACAGTAAACGAAAGGAGGACGAAGCAAAATTCAGAAGCACCCATTGATTGAAAGGCAGCTCTTATCTAAGAGCTGCCGGAGGGAGAAAAACCGGAAAGAAAATGTTAGGAGGATGACAGAATGAAAAAATATTTTAAAAAGATTAGCGCATTATTAATGGCAGCAATCATGGTGCTGACTATGTGCGCAACAGTATTTGCAGCAGCAGTATCTGATAAGAATACAGCTACAATTACAATTACAGGGCTCAATACAGATGAGACACCTACAGTAAGGTTATATAAAGTAGTAAAAGGTAATTATTCAGAGCAAGGTTTCCTTGGAACCTATACAAATGCAAATGGAGTAGCCATTACAGATCTTAATAATCCGACTGAAGCAGAGATTAACGCAATTGCTCAGGGAATTGCAGCGGGTACTATCTCTTCTTATGCTGATGGTACTTCTGTTGAAGAAGTTACAGCAACAGTAAACGGTGACACAGCAACAGCAACAGCAACAGGTGCTGGCGTGTATATTGCGCTTATTACAGGTGCAACAAAAACAGTTTATAACCCACTTTATATTGGCGTATCCTATAATAAAAACAGTGAGCTGTCACATGATAGAATCAGTGCAGGTGATCTTTATGCCAATACTGCAGTTGCCAAAAAGACATCTCCGAAGATTGAAAAAGATATTACTGGCGGTATCAAAGCAGATGGTGACAAAGCTACAGTATCTGTAGGTGATGTAATTAATTACAAACTGACTCCAACTGTACCAAGTTATCCGACAAATGCAGTAAACAAAACATTCTTTGTATCTGATACAATGTCATCTGGTCTTGACTTTAATTTCACCAGTCTTACATTAGCAGCAGCAGGTCATAAGGTAACACCAACAGCAAATAATGATAACACTGTAACATATACAATTGATGGAATAACTGTTGCTACAGCAGCAAAAGTTGGCAATGGATTTAATATGAATTTCTCTTATGACGGACTTGACAGCCTTAATGCAGAGAACGCTAAAGGAACAATGCCGGCACTGACAGTAACATACAATGCAAGAGTAAATGAAAATGCAGTAGTAGGTGGAGAGGGTAATACTAACGACGCAGAAATTTATTATTCCAATACTCCAAATGACGGAAAGACATGGGATAGAGTTGATGAGAAGCCAGGCAAAGGAAATGGCATAGAAAATAAAACTGATACAAAGACAGTTTATTCTTACCAGCTTGCATTAAAGAAAGTTGATGGTGTAGACGCTAACAAAGTTCTTGCAGGTGCTGTATTTGGTATCTACGAGGATGAGGCTTGCACTAAACTTGTAGATGAAATTACTACAAATGAAAATGGTTATGCAGTTTCCACAGCAGTAGCAAAAGGAACTTATTACGTAAAAGAACTTGTAGCTCCTACAGGATATAAACTGAGCGCAAAAGTGTATCCAGTTGATGCACAGTGGACAACTGCTACATCTACTGTTACAGGAGAAACAATCCGTACTAGCTATACAACAGAAAAAGATAAGAGTGTAGATGGAAAACAGGTAGGTTGGATTCTTAATGACAAATTCTACAACATGAACAACAAACCAGCCGGTGATGATGTAAAGGCTGCATATGTTGCAAGTACAAGTTCAACAACAGCAACAGATGTTTCTGTAGTAGAAAATAAAAATGGTGTAGTTCCTACACTTGTTGCATCTCCTGTTCCGAATACAACACTCAGCCAGCTTCCATCCACAGGTGGTATGGGTACATATCTCTTCACAATCGTAGGTGTTGTACTTATGGCTTGCGCAGCTGGTGCATTCTTCATGAGCCGCAAAAAAACTCAGGAATAAGAAACATCTGATTTAAGTAACAGAAGCAAAGCAGTAAAATAACCTGACATTTACATCCGGTCTCTTCGGAGACCGGATGATAAATAATAACAAAAACAACAGTATGGAGAAACCTATGAGAAAGAATCGCAAAAAATATATCGGATTTATTTTATTGTTTCTGGTAGGTCTGTCCATACTGCTGTATCCTACAGTCAGTAACTTATGGAACAAGTACAGAGACAGTCAGCTGATCAGCAAATACAGCAGCAGTGTTTCCTCTGATAATAACTCAGAGAAACTGCAGGAAATGTGGAAAGCAGCAGAGGAATATAACAAACAGATCAAGCAGGAAAGTGTTCCTGATGCATTCTCTGTAAGAGATGGTCAGACAGATCCTGTTTATGAATCCCTTCTGAACCTTAACGGAGATAGCATGATGGGATATGTGGAGATTCCGGTGATCGGAGAATCTATCCCCATCTATCATTACACTACAGAAGAGTCTCTGGAGAAAGGTGCAGGTCATCTGTTTGGAAGCAGTCTTCCGGTAGGAGGATCGGACACTCACTGTATTATTTCCGCACACAGAGGACTTCCCAGTGCAAAACTTTTTACAGATTTGAATCTTGTAAAAGAAGGTGATGTTTTTTATCTTCATGTACTGGATCGGGTTCTTGCCTATGAAGTAGATCAGATCCAGACAGTTCTTCCAGAGGAGACATCCTCTCTGGCAATCACAGAAGGCGAAGATTATGTGACCCTGGTAACCTGTACACCATATGCAGTAAACACTCACCGAATTCTTGTACGTGGGCATCGTACCACTTACGAAGAAGCCAAAAAAATCGAAAAGACAGAACAGAAAGTATCCGGATTTGGTAATCCAAGCCTGCTAATGCTGGCACTCTGTGTTATAATTGGAATTGTAATTGCGGTTGTGATCGTCACAGCGATGAACCGCATGGGAAACAGGAAACACAGGAAATAGCTTATGAAAAAAAGAACTAAGAAAAAAGGTTCAGTATTTGTCAATATATTTATCATACTGATCTTTCTGGTGGGTGCAGGTATTTTTGCATATCCTACCATCAGTGATATGTGGAACCAGTACCGCAATGCACAGCTGGTCAGTAAATATGATACGTCAGTCAGCAATCTGTCAGAAGACCAATACGAGAAGCTCTGGCAGGAAGCTCAGGAATATAATGATCATCATGAAGTAAACACAGTCCTGGATGCTTTTGATGAAAATGATGAGTATGTACTCAGCCATCCTTATGACCAGGTTCTTGATCCTAACGGTGACGGTCTTATGGGAAGTATTGAGATACCGAAGATAAAGGTAATTCTTGCAATCTACCATGGACTTGGTACCGACGTACTGGAAAAGGGTGTTGGTCATGTAGAAGGCACCAGCCTTCCGATAGGCGGCGAAGGTACTCATGCAGTTCTGGCAGGACATCGTGGACTTCCCAGTGCCAAGATTTTTACAGACCTTGACCAGATGGAAAAGGGAGACATTTTTCTTATCCACGTGCTGGGCAAGACACTGGCTTACAAAGTAGATCAGATCAAGACAGTTTTGCCGGAGGAAACCAGTGAATTGGATATCATTCCGGGAGAGGATCATGTAACACTGGTAACCTGTACTCCTTATGGAGTGAATACACACAGACTTCTGATCCGGGGAATCCGTACAGATTATGTAGAAGAAGAAACAACAGACGAAACACCTGCACAGATGTTGGCCAAGGTAGATCCGAAGATGGTAGCTGCGGCTGGTCTGGTAGCACTTGTGATCCTTGTCGTGATCATTTATCTGGTGGTTCGCCGCAAAAATAAAAAGAACAGTAAAAAAGAAGCGTAATTGTAAATTGCAGAATCAACAAGGAGGCCGATAGTGGTGAGACAATGGAAAAAGAAATTAAAATATTGGAATAAACTGCTTGCCTGCCTGGGAGCTGTACTCATGCTGATCGGATGCCTTCCGGGAAAAGTTCAGGCAGACAATTATCTTCCTGATGAGAAGGGAAGTTTTGAACTGACTCTTCAGGAAGCAGATGCAGATGGAAATCAGACTCCACTGGCGAATGTAGGGCTGAGGCTTTATAAAGTAAGCAGTGTGGAATATGACGGAAATGTTCATTTTGTCATTGACAGTGCTCTGGCTTCTACAGGAATTGATTTTGATGCACTGGATGGTTCCGCTGCCAGTGTATGGCTGGAAACAGCAGAGACACTTTCCAAAGCTGTAGAGAAGGCTGGTATAACTTATCAGGAACAGACTTCTGATGCACAGGGTAAAGTAGTCTACAATAACCTGGAACAGGGTATGTACCTGATCGTTCAGAGCGATCCGAATGGTAAGGTTTCTGTTGCACCGATGCTTCTTTCCGTTCCTTTTGCACAGGAAGGCACAGGCTGGACTTATCAGGTGCAGGCTTATCCGAAATGTGCGTCCAATACTGCTGAGACAGGAATTAATGTAACAAAGAGACTTTATTTCGTTGACACACAGAATGATTATGCGATCGTTCCTGTAAGTGCAAAAGATGCTACATACAAAGTCGGCATTTTCCTTGATAAAGAAGGGACGATTCCTTTCCGCAGTGATTATATGAAAGATATTCACATCGAGAATGCAGAGACTGGAGATATATCTTACGCAAATATTCCAGATGGCACTTATTATATATTTGAGCTTGATGAGAATGGTAATCCAATGGCAGTGAATAATGCCATAGAAATGAAAGATGGCAAGCTGTTCTACTACAATGTTACTGACAGTTCTGAAAATGAAAATAATACGGCTGTGGTAAACCAGACTTCCACACCCCGGACAGTTTCTTATGTAAACAACTATTACTATGATCTGCCGGATGGATTTTCCCTTCGTGCCCGTATCAAGATCACCAAGAAGGTGCTGGTCAACGGTCAGCAGAAGACAGTGGACGATACCTTCTATGCAGGTGTCTTTACTCAGGACAGTAATGGTGATCTGACGCTGATCAAGAATGTGGAACTGGTACAGAATGATACTGTGGAAGCTGAGATCCCGCTTGCTGAAAACGAAGAACCGGATAAAGTAACTTTTGTGATCAAAGAAACGGATAAAGACGATAATATCCTTGACCCGGATGAATTCCCATACGAGATCAGTGGTGAAGGTAATCTGGAAGTCACAAGAAAAGGACAGTATAAGGGTTCCATTACTCTGACCAACAGCAAAGATACTGCCACTCCGACAGTGACTAAGACTCCGTCTGAAACCAATACACCAACACCGGCACCTGGCAACAGTAATAACGGTGGAAATCAACCAGGTTCACATGGCAGCAATAGTACTTCACAGCATCCTGTTAAGACAGGCGATAATACCAACATCGCAATCTGGGTAGTGCTTCTTGCAGCAGCAGTTGTGATCATCGGATTTATTGGTTACAGATCCAGAAAGAGAAAGAAATAACAAGTTAAAAAAGGACCCCTGATTCAGGTCAGGGGTTCTTTTGATGTCAATTTAATGGGGTCAGACCCCATTAAATTTTTATAAACTCATGCCGAATAAATGTAGATTTTGGCATTTTTGTCGACAGTCTGAAGGATTTTAATCATATTGGCTTCGCTTACAGCGATGCATCCACCGGTGTAAATTTTTTACGGCATATTATTGCGGAAAAAGAGACAACAGATAATAGTTTATTGTAATAAAATGATGTATAATAAAACCATGGAACATGCATGGCTTATTCATATAATGTAAGAGTAGAAAGGGGCTAATATTATGATGTATCCATTTATGACACTTAATGATAATACAGAAATTACGCATTCGGAAATGAAAGAAGATGGACGAGTTAAAGTGTATATTGAGACACCGGACGCAAAATATTGTTTTAAACATGCTACCTGTTGGCTTCCGGATTATACCTGGGAAGATGTTTTTCACTATACAGATGAAGAAATAAAAAAGTTTAATGAGATAGTGCACTCTATGGCACATTTGATTATTGAATTTTCTCAGGAGGGAGGATTTGATAATGCCTCAAATTTTTAGGTTTGGCGATTATTGGATCTATTTTTGGACTAATGAAAATAAGCCTCTCGAACCAGTTCATGTTCATATTGCAAAAGGTGCTCCAACTGCGAAAGCAACAAAAATCTGGATTACCAGTAGCGGGAACTGTTTGCTCTGTAATAACAATTCACGTATTCCCAGTCATGCGCTTCGTAATATGATGCGTATGATTGAAGCTCGACATGATGATGTGATCTATGCATGGATTAAATACTTTGGAGAAATACGTTATTATTGTTAATGAGAACAATTCAATTATTATGCTGGAATTGGAAATGGTGGAAAAGGAAATTATCGGATTGGGAGTAGGAATATTGCATATCGAGTGACTTGCTACGAGGATAACTCATTAGAAAAAGGAACACTTTTCGTTAGTAAAAAATATGGATTACACTTGATAATGAAATATGATATATATAAGATTTACTGGAAAAAGAAATAAAAATATGTTGGAAAGTGTGATGTATTAATATTTAATAAAAATTTAATGGGGGTCAGACCCCATTAAATTTTTATAAACTCATGCCGAATAAATGTAGATTTTGGCATTTTTGTCGACAGTCTGAAGGATTTTAATCATATTGGCTTCGCTTACAGCGATGCAGCCGCCGGTATATGGAGAGAAGCCGGTGCAATGCAGGAAGATTGCGGATCCTTTTTTGTAGATGCCCTCTTTATTATAATCCAGAGCCAGTGCGTAATTATAATGGGGCGTATAATTGATCAGATGCTCTCCAGAACAATTGTGTTTCTTTTTGCGGACATCAACCATCTGATTGTACCATGTTTTATCGCCACACCAGTACAGATAAGGGTTCAGTTTCTGGTATTTAATCTTACTGCCAGGGTTGGTTTTGATCCCGAATGCTCTGGTGAAACCAAAGGTTCCTGTTGGAGTTTTGGCATCACCTTCCCGGACTTTATTAATCCCATTGCGTCCCACATATCCCTGACATCTCATGATCTGTTTAAAGGTGTTGTTAACTTTATTATAAAGAATCACCTGGGCTCTTGTGCCACCCTGATATTGTACAAAAATCAGCTGGTTTACAGATGGATCGGTTTCATACTTATCCAGAAGTTTATTCCATTTGTTTTTAACCAAGGTCGCAAAGCCTTTAGAACTAAAACAGTAGATTCTGCCATCTACAGTAGCTGTTCTGTTTTTGTACATGACACAGTTTTTGTCGAAATAGTACAGATGGTTTTTGATGGTCATCCAGCCCTTCTGTGCGCGGGCTCTCTTAAAGTAGTAGCTTTTTCCCTTTACGGTTTTAAATCCATTGTCATAACGGTAGCCGGTTTGGGGATCAAAGTAATACAGATGTTTTCTGTGTTTCACAAGGCCTACGTACATATATCCGTTGGTTTGGTTAAAATATCGAGAACCTATGTTGTTCTTTACTTCTCCTTTTATCATAGAGCCGTCCTGTTTGGAGAAGTAGCGTCTGTCACCTGCCTTGTTTTTCAGCCATCCGGTGTGCATAACGCCGGTCTTGCCATTCAGGTAATAAGTTTTTCCATCTAAGTTCAGAAAGCCTTTGTAGATCTTTCCGTTTTTGTAGTAATAAGTCTTGCCCTGTCTCGTTACCCAGCCATTTTTGACTGCTGCCTGAGTCTGTACAGTTGTTCCTGCAAAAAGTACCAGCAGTAACAATATGGCCAGAATGCATAATTTTTTTCTTCTCATACAGAATCCCTCTTTCTTATTTGGTTTTATATGAATGTTTTTATTGGTTTGTTAGCACACCGACAGTATAGCATAGATGCGGTGGAGAAGTAAATGATGGCATTTTACGATGTGAGTTTATAAAAATTTAATGGGGTCAGACCCCATTAAATTTTTATAAATCCCATTAAATTTTTATAAACTCAACCCCATAAACCATCCAAAATTAACTTGACGTACCGTTTTTCCTGAGAGTAAAATATTCTAACAAGAGATTTTATAACAACAGGAGGTCAATAACATGGAAAAATCTACTGTTTATTTTACAGACTTTCGTTGTCCGGTTGGAACCAGCCGGCTGGACAAATTGAAAAAGCTCTGCATTGCAGCAGGCATTAAAGATATGGATATGGAAGGTAAGTTTGTTGCCATCAAGATGCACTTTGGAGAACTGGGAAATATGGCTTTCCTTCGCCCGAATTATGCTAAGGTTGTGGCAGACCTCTGTAAGGAACAGGGCGGTAAACCTTTCCTGACAGACTGTAACACACTGTATCCAGGCAGCAGAAAGAATGCACTGGATCATCTGGACTGTGCTGCTCTGAACGGATTTAACACCATCACTACAGGCTGTCATGTGATCATCGGCGACGGACTTCGTGGAACAGACGAGGTGGAAGTGCCGGTAGTAAACGGTGAATACTGTAAGACAGCCCTCATCGGTCATGCGATCATGGATGCAGACATTTTTATCAGTCTGACGCATTTCAAAGGTCATGAAACTACCGGATTTGGAGGAGCACTTAAGAATATCGGTATGGGCTGCGGCAGTCGTGCAGGCAAAATGCAGCAGCATGCAAGTGGCAAGCCGGCAGTAAACGAAGAGCTTTGTCGTGGATGCCAGCGTTGTGCAAAAGAATGCGGCAGTGATGCCTTTACTTATGTAAACAAAAAAGCAGTCATAGATTATGATAAATGTAAAGGCTGCGGACGTTGTATCGGTGCCTGTGGTTTTGACGCTATCTACAATCCCAACAACAGTGCCAATGAGCTTCTGGACCGTAAAATGGCAGAATATGCACAGGCTGTCTGTCATGGACGTCCTTGTTTCCATGTATCTCTGGTACAGGATATCAGCCCTAACTGTGACTGCCATGGAGAAAATGACGCAGCAATTCTTCCGGATATCGGAATGTTTGCAAGTTTTGACCCGGTTGCACTGGATCAGGCATGTGCAGATGCCTGCCTGAAAGCTACACCTATGCCCGACAGCCAGCTTGGAGAACATCTGGCAGAACCAGGATGGCACTGCCACCACGACCACTTCAAAGATTCCAACCCGAATGTTGAGTGGAAGGCAACTCTGGATCAGGCAGAAAAGATTGGTCTGGGCACCAGACAGTATGAACTGAAGAGAGTGAAATAAAATACGCAAAAAGACGCAGGTTGTTTGTTCAGCCTGTGTTTTTTTTATATATTGTTTGCCTGGAAGGAAAATCCATGGTATTATCAGAAGAGTGCAAACTGTTTACAGACAATAGTTCGCAAGGGTATGACAGATGGCGGAAACAGAATCCTGCTGTCTGCTTACCAAGAAACTATGGATAGGGGAAAGAAAATTTATGGAAAAACGCAAACATGAGAGAAGTATGTTCTCAGGTAAACTGGGATTCGTGCTGTCTGCAGCCGGTGCTTCTGTTGGACTTGGAAATATATGGAGATTTCCGTATCTTGCAGCGAAGTATGGAGGCGGCATTTTTTTACTGGTTTATATCATCCTGGCTATGACCTTTGGTTATACCATGATCATGGCAGAGACTGCACTGGGACGAATGACAAAGAAAAGCCCGGTAGGTGCTTTTGGTAAATTTGGCAAATCCGGATGGCTGTCTTTCGGTGGCTGGATCAATGCCATAATTCCGGTACTGATCGTGCCTTATTATTCTGTAATCGGCGGCTGGGTAATCAAGTACCTGGTGGAATATATTAAGGGAAACAGTGCAGGACTTGCAACAGATGGATATTTTTCTGAATTTATTTCCGGTGGAGTATCTACAGAAGTCTGTTTTATTGCTTTCTCACTGATTACATTACTGATCATTTATGCAGGTGTACAGAATGGTGTAGAGCGTGTGTCAAAGTTTATGATGCCGGTTCTGGTAGTTTTGTCAGTGGTCATCGTAGTTTATTCAGTAACAAGACCGGGAGCTATGGAAGGTGTAAAATATTTCCTTGTGCCCAATCCTGCTAATTTTTCCTGGATGACAGTAGTAGCTGCCATGGGACAGATGTTTTATTCGCTGTCTATTGCTATGGGAATTCTGGTTACCTTCGGTTCCTATATGAAAAAAGATGTTTCTATTGAAGGTTCTACTACAAATGTTGAGATTTTTGATACAGCGATTGCCATGATGGCAGGTCTGATGATCATTCCGGCTGTCTTTGCATTTTCCGGTGGTGATCCGGATACTCTTCAGGCAGGACCGTCACTGATGTTTATTACCATTCCGAAAGTATTTGCAAGTATGGGAATGGGAACTTTTGTAGGAATCATGTTCTTCCTGCTGGTGCTCTGTGCAGCACTGACCAGTTCCATCGCCCTGACAGAAAGTGCAGTTTCCACTTTCCAGGATGAAATGAAATGGAGCCGTAAGAAAGCTACTGTAATTGTGGGTATCATTATGATCATTCTGGGAAGCCTGTCTTCTCTGGGATATGGACCGCTGGCTTTCGTGAAGATCATTGGAATGCAGTTCCTGGATTTCTTTGATTTCCTGACCAACTCTGTGATGATGCCGATTGCGGCTATCGCTACCTGCCTTCTGGTATCCAGAGTCATTGGAGTTCAGAAGATCGAAGAGGAAGTTACGCTGGAAGGCGGTAATTTCCGCAGAAAAAATATTTTTAACTTTATGATAAATTATCTCTGCCCGATTTTCGCAGCGATCATACTGTTCAGCTCAGTAGCAAATGCCTTTGGCTGGATTTCCATGTAAAATAAAACCGCAGTACTTTCCGAATGGGAGGTGCTGCGGTTTTTATAATCTTATACTTTGGGCTGGTATTTCATATTGGAAACATTATAAACGGTAATGAAAGCTTTGGGGTCCAGTTTGTTAATGAAATTCATCAGTTTCTGATATTCGGTTTTGTCTACAATGGTAATGATCTCATTGCGTTTCTCCATATTGTAGGCACCGTATGCTTCATAGATCGTGGCACCGCTGTGGAGTTCGTGAATAATAAACTCTCGGAGTTCTTTTTCTTTCCGGGTGATGATACATACCCGGCGCTTGATGTTGTGGTCAAAAATAAAATGGTCCAGAACGATGCCGTTGAAATAAGTTCCCAGGATACTTAAGACTACGGTTTTTTTATCGTAAACAAGTGCGGCAGACAGAGCTACGCACATACCGGAAAGAGACATGGCTTTGCCAAGTTCCATATGCAGATATTTGTTCATGATTTTTGCTACAATGTCCAGTCCCCCGGAGGAAGCATTTCTGTTAAAAAGAATGCTCAGTCCAACGCTGACCACCAGGATATAGCAGAGAACATCCAGTTCCTGACTGTTGGTCATAGAGCCAAAATCCGGGAAAACTTTTTCAAAAAGCCCCAGAAAAACAGGAAGCATGATACTGGTGTAGACGGTTTTTATCCCGAATTCCCTTCCACAGGTAAGGAAGCCGATGATCAGAAGAACTACATTCAGGATCATGGTGATGGCAGACAGAGGCAGTGGTACAAAGTTGGATAAGACGATTCCAAGACCGGAAATACTGCTGACAGAAGTATGGCTTGGTACCAGGAAAAAATAAACAGCAGCAGCGATAATGGCTACAGCTACTGTAAGGATCAGCATTTCCAGCAGGATTTTTGTATAATTCAGTTGTTTTTTCATTGAATCATTCTCCGTATGAAAGTTATTTTTCCGGTACAGGCAGATCCACGATAACAGGTTCATGCTTCATAGCCGGGATAATTTTGTCCATCAGATCACTGGTGGTGAATTTTAGGCTGGAGGTATTGATACATGGATGGCAGCCAAAATAAGGATGGTTCAGTACGTCTTTGTCGATCAGTAGCTGGATCTTCTTTTCTGAATCGTTCATCAGTCCCATCACACTGACAGAGCCTGGAGTAATATCCAGGTATTTTTCCATGTATTCCGGCTTGGCGAAAGATAACCGGGCAGAGTTGATCTGAGAGGACAGATCCTTGGTTTTGAAAGGTTTGTCCCCGGGCATCAGGAGCAGATAAAAACTGGTTTCCTGGCGGTTGCAGAGAAACAGATTCTTGCAGATAGAGGTATCATCACCAAGGGTGCGGTCAATTTCCTCGCAGGCTTCCATAGTCATGGCTGCCTCATGGTCAACTCTTTCATAAGATACATTCAGTTTATCCAGGAGATCATAAACCCGGATTTCTTTTTCCAGTCTGTCGGCAGTGTCAGCTGGTCTTCCTTTTACTAATTCCATTTTCAAAAACTCCTTGTAGTTTATATTTGTAATTGGTATTCCAGTAAAAAGTGTAAATCCTTAATCATTTTAACGGTATTTCAGAGAAGTGTAAACCCTTTATGTGGGGGATTCCGATAAAAGTTTATAAGATACTTCCGTATTGGTAGCAGTATCTGTTATAATGGTAACAGGTAACTGTTCAGCACTATCATAGTTACAACAGGACATTAAATATGTCGAATTTTTACAGGATGAGGAAACAATATTGGAAGGAAATTTAACAAAAGGTCCCATTTTGAAGACATTGACAAAGCTTGCCATCCCCATTATGGCATCTTCGTTTCTTGGGACTCTTTATAATATTACAGATATGGCATGGATCGGTCTTCTTGGCTCGAAAGCAGTCGCCGGCGTTGGAGTAGGAGGCATGTTTACCTGGCTTTCCCAGGGGCTGGCAGCCATGGCAAGAATGGGAGGACAGGTACAGGTTGCCCAGTGCATTGGACGGAGCGAAAAACAAAAAGCCCATCAGTTTGCACAGGCAGCTGTACAGTTATCGGCAATTATGGGATTGCTTTATGCAGCAGTGTGTCTTATTTTTGCCAGGCAGATGGTAGGATTTTTTCAACTGCAGGATGCGGAATCATATCAGGCAGCAGTATCTTATACCCAGATTGCCTGTGGGTTGATCGTATTTTCGTTTCTTACATTGACCCTGACAGGACTTTATACAGCACAGGGAGATTCCAGAACTCCTTTTTTGGCAAACCTGGTAGGTCTTGGCACCAACATGATCCTGGATCCGGTACTGATCCTGGGACCGGGACCCTTTCCGAAGCTGGGGGTAGTTGGTGCAGCCATTGCTACTGTCACTGCACAGGCTATCGTTATGAGCATTATGGTTCTTGGGATATTCATACAGAAAAAAGAAAATGTGCTGAAAGGTATTAAGATTTTTGCCGGAATCCCTCAGGAATATCTGAAGGGAATCTGTAAAATCGGAATTCCCACAGCCATTCAGGGTATGGCATATTGTGCGATTTCTATGGTGTTGACGCGCATGGTATCCGGATTTGGTGCAGAAGCTGTGGCGACACAGAGAGTGGGAGGTCAGATAGAGTCTATTTCCTGGAATACAGCAGATGGTTTTGGTGCTGCACTGAATGCTTTTATTGCACAGAATTATGGTGCAGGAGAAATGGATCGTGTGCGAAAAGGATACAGGGCATCTTTGTGGACAGTAGGCATCTGGGGATTACTGATCACAGCCGCCTTCGTTCTGTTTCCCGGACCCATTGCGGAGATATTTTTCCACGAACCAAAGGCTATCGCCACAGCAGTAGGATACCTGGTGATCATTGGATTCAGTGAAGCATTTATGTGTGTGGAACTGACTACAGTTGGGGCATTGTCCGGACTTGGCAGGACCAGGCTCTGCAGTATCATCAGTATTACATTTACCAGTGCCAGGATTCCCCTGGCGATCATTCTTGGAGATCTGATGGGGCTCAGTGGAATCTGGTGGGCGCTTTCTGTCACTTCTATTATAAAGGGAATTATCTTTACATGTACTTTCCTGTGGATCACAGGGAAGAGAAAATAAAATGACATGGCAAACCAGATGAAAGTCTGGGACGCAAAGCTACAGGGCCTGTAAAATGGCAGCCAGTTGCATGAAATGAGATGCACTGTCTGTGAGACAGTGCTTTTTTAATATCAAAAAAACAGCAGGGATGGAAGATAAATGAAAGGAAAAAGAGTGATTGCAGGCATTCTGCTTGTGGGAATTTTTGCGGTCATCCTGACAGGGTGTAAAAATACAGACAGCAGTAAAAAAGAAACAGAAAAGCCCATTATCACCCTCGGCAGCGACAACTATCCACCATATAATTATCTGAATGAAGATGGTGTACCGACGGGTATAGATGTAGAACTGGCCACAGAAGCTTTCAAAAGAATGGGATATCAGGTGGATATCGTCCAGATTGACTGGGAGGAGAAAAAAGAACTGGTAGAGAACGGAGAGATTGACTGTATCATGGGCTGTTTTTCCATGGAAGGACGCCTTGAGGATTACCGATGGGCAGGACCATACATAGCAAGCCGTCAGGTGGTAGCCGTAAACGAGAGCAGTGATATTTATAAGCTGAGCGACCTGGAAGGAAAGAATCTTGCCGTCCAGTCCACAACCAAACCGGAAGGCATCTTTCTGGACAGGACAGATGAGAAAATTCCAAAACTGGAAAATCTGATCAGTCTTGGGCACAGGGAACTGATCTATACTTTTCTGGGAAAAGGGTATGTGGATGCAGTTGCTGCACATGAAGAATCTATTGTCCAGTATATGAAAGATTATGATGCAAATTTCCGTATTCTGGAAGAACCTCTGATGCTCACCGGAATAGGTGTTGCTTTTGCAAAAGATGATGACAGAGGAATCTGTGAGCAGATGGACCAGACTCTGAAAGAGATGCGTGAGGATGGCACCTCCCTGAAAATTATTGGAAAATATCTGGATGATCCCCAGAAATATCTGGAGGTGGATGATCTTGGATATTAAGAGAAAGAAAAAAGAAAAACGAATC
>OLRG01000387.1_pt1 | contig 43950 bp, 81 predicted proteins | sample 1672331 | NCBI WGS metagenome assembly OLRG01 (sample SAMEA3136672, study PRJEB25190) | human gut metagenome
CCCCCCCTACGAGCTTCTGTACGTCTGTCAAAGACGTGCTATCCCCGCACATAAGGCGATGATCTCCAAGCTGATATACATCGCCAAGTCTGCTCTTAGGCTCTGCCGGAAGAACAGGGTCATAATCATCCTCCACAACGGAATCGTTCAGCTCGTCGCGAAGTCCCCAGTCAAAGTCAAAAGCCGACAGGTCAAGCCCCGGCAGTTCGACCGACAGCAGGTCAAAGTCCCAGTCGCTCTCGTTGCTCTTGTTATCCACCAGCCGCAGGGCGTTCACCTGCTCCGGTGTCAGATCGTCCACACAGACGCACGGCACTTCTTCCATTCCCAGCTTCTTTGCCGCCAGAGCGCGGCAATGACCGATTACAATCACACCGTCCCGGTCAACTACAATCGGCTGCACAAAGCCGTACTGCTTGATGCTCTCAGCAACGTTGTTGATCTGCCGTTTATCGTGTTTCTTTGCATTCTTCCCATAGGGCGTAATGCTATCTAATTTCAAGCTTTTTACTTCCATCTCGTCCCTCCTTATTCACCCTTCCAATTTTCCTTTTCACGCTCCACCGGATTGCGGTTTCCGGTGGAGCTAAGAAAAAGGAGGTTCCGCAGTACGCTGCGTAGCCGTAAGAAGGATGAAAGCGCAGAGGATATACCTCTACGCTCTCAACGATACACTATGTTTAAGGCTCTCTTACGCAAACTTTTGAATATAAACCACGTTTTTCTGCCACCAAGTAGATAAACTGCCTATGCCATTCCTGAGCTGTACGCTCCGAAACATATACCACCATAGCAGCGCCCTGTAAGGTGTGTGTGCGCTTCCAAAGGACCAAGTCTATGAGTCGGAGGCGTTCCGACCCGTCGATAAGCTGTTTTGTTTCCTCAATTGCAGCTTCGACAGCAGAGATTTCATCCCGCGTCATAAGTGTACCGCTTTTGTAACTTCGTATCATCCACTTCGCATACCCCCACCATCCATAGCGCGGTTTGCTCACCGTATCAGCCTCCTCGTTTCATTTTCTCGTCTACGACATCCTTCAAGCACGCACACAAAAACGCCCCGTTTGTCATCACGTGCCAAATAGACGGCAGCCCGGATTCTTCGTCAATGTGCGTCGGGTCATCCCAGATTGCGAGGACGTGCCTTAAAAGCGCTTCGTGCCATCTCTCCGGCTCAATGCTGCGCCAGTCCTCTGCGTCTTTGTACTTCGCCAAGCCATATTCCCGCGTCGCCATGATCGCCTCTATCGCCTCCACGGGGACGGTGGACGGTCTGGGCTTTCCGCCGTCAAACTTCGCGCCCTTCAACTGCTCCATGCGCTTCCTCCTTTCATTCCTTCACCCACCAATCTTTGATTGTATCGTTCCGTTCGAAAAACGGCTGAAAGAACGGGCCGCAGAGCTTCTTAAGGCTCGAGTCCAGCCGGTGAATTGCATCGTCGGATTCCTTCTTGCCCAGCCATGCCACGCCGTATTCTGCGTCCAGCTGCTCCATTTTGTCCAGAAGTTCCTTTGCCTTCGCTGGGCTTTTGAGCATGCCCAGTTCATGCGCCGCCACAAAGAAAAGGTCCACCACCTTCTGCTTTCCGGCTTCCATACCGGCGGCAAAATAAGCCTTGTTGCTTCTGCGAATACGCTTTGCCAGATCGTTCATTGTACTCATAGCTGTATCCCCCTTATGTACTTATCAAAATACGTCACAGCCACCGCCATAGCCGCCCACATGTCCGCCGAGAAGCCGTAAAAGAAACCGGGGGTCTTCTTTGTTCCCTTGCCGTAGTTCGGCTGACCGGGCGCGTAGCGGTCGACAAGGGCTTGTCGGATGTTCGCATCCTTCGCAGACGCTCTGCCGCAAAGGTAGAGCTTTTCCTCCCGACGGAAGATCTTCTGCGGCGGATGACTCACGCCGTATAACGTCGCAAATTCCCAGAACCGGCCAATCCAGAAGCAGGTGTCGAACACTTCCTGCCCGACCGGCATACCCATACCCGCCACCATTTCGATTGCCAGATGGTCATACGTGCTGAAAAAAACGCTGTACATCTCCTCGTTCGGAACTTTACCAACGTCCAGCACCTTCCGGATTTCCTTCCCGTCGTGCTCCACCAGCACATACCCGGATTGAATGTTGCCGGGGTCAATCGCAAGAATTGTTCCCACCTTGCAGCCTCCTTCCGGTCTCGCACGGCTTCATCTCGTCGCAATCACCGTATTTCGTGCAATGCGGCTCGAGCAGCCCTTCAAACTCCGGGCAATGATTGACTACCAACCAGCGCATCATTAAGACAACTTCCCGCGCGTCCTGCCGCGCTGCGTTCCGGTCGTATTCGTCCTGCCGGTCATTCCGCTGTGACCGGATAAACGGCTGTGCGTGGACGTGGCGGGCTAAATGGGTGCTTACCCAGTACGGCACGCCCTCAAGATAAAACGCAAACTGTAACGTCCGAATGGGGCTATGCCGCGCCCGGAGGATGGCGTGTTTCCACTCCATATCCGGTGCTGTTTTCATCTCTTTTCCGATGGTGACTAAAGCGCACTGTTTTGCAAGCGCCCAGTCCTCATCGGTGGGATATTTCAAAAGTGTAATGTTCATTCTTCCCTCCGTTCTCCGTAGCTGCAAAAATCGTCCGGTTCTACGCAAACCGCCTCGCCGGAATACCCGCGCTCATTCTCCGTTGGCTCTGTGTGCAGATAGCACAGCCCGTTCGGATGGTTTCTGTAGTATTTGCAGCCCTTGCAGCGCACCACCGGCACAGCGTCAGCTGCGGGCGCGTTTTTGAGCAGAGAAATGACTTTCCGAAATAAGAATTCCGCTTCTCTCGTATACAAAGTCCCGGCGTTCCGCTTGATCGCATCGATTGCGCCGGAACGTAGGATGTATTTATCACTCATTTGTGTCCTCCATCATCGCGCCGCAGCCCGCTCATTCTGTAGCGCCCCAACTGCAAAAATTGTCCGGCTCGACTGCAGGAGAGTTGAGAAAGGACGTGCGGGAAAAGCACCTTCCGTCGATCCTGTAAATGCAGGCCCTGCACCGCACCACCTCCGCAACGTCGGCGGCGGGCATTTCCCGAATTTCGGCATATGCGCGTTCCAACCGTGTTAGTGCCGTCATGCTTCCACCGCGTTCTGCTTTCCGTAACGCAAATAGCGCATCATCGCGCCGGATATAATCAGCCATCATTTACCCTCCTGTTCCATGACTCGACCGCTTCAAACCGGAATCCGTATTCACTCCCCGTCTGCGAAATATGGCATTTGGGGCAGGAACACAAATACCAATCTATGAATCTGTTATGGTGTTTGGTTACGACAGCTTCCCCGCCGCAGAACGGGCACGGTTTCAGTTCATCCATCCTTCTTGCCCTCCATTTCCTGCAAAGCCTTCTCGGCTTCTTCGCGGCTCAAAAATACGGTCTTGCCGATGTCCTCTGCGCAGATTTCCATGCCGTAACCAGCGTACTTAATCGTGCCGTCTTCGTAGACGTGTAGACCTTCAAAGCGAGACTGCGCCAGAATGCCGCTTACCTTCTCCCAGTAAATCGCATCCGGTGCGCACGGCAGAATCAGGACGCGCCCTTCAACATCCGCTTTCATCAGCTCCACCATTCGCGAGATGGAGTAATCACAGCCGGAAAGCGTTTCTTCTATCTCCCGTGCCTCGGCGCACGCCTGCGGTGATAATCTCGAATCTTCATATGCTTTGAGCCTTTCCCATACCTCCTTCTGCGTGCAACTTCCGTCATACGGGCAAGGCAGCTCGCGACATTGCGCAATGTCGCAGAAGCTTCCTTCAAACGTTATTCGTTCCATCGGCATCCTCCTTGTCTTCGAATTGCTTCAAATGTTCGCGCAGCTCCGCGCATACCCATGCTGCCTGATAGAGCAGAGCCAAAACGTGCTCGAACGATTCAACATCTTCCCAGAGCCATTCGGCCATCATCATCGAGAAGGAATCATCCGAGATATCCAAGTCCACATACGGGCAGTTCCATCTGGTCAGATCCCGTGACAGGTCGAACAGGCTGATGTCTGCGCCGTTCTTCCCGTATCCGCGCACCCATACCTCTTTGTCCTTGACGTAAAACAGGTTCAGCGCCATTTCAATATTGTTTTTCGGGGTATCCGTTGTAAGTCTCATTTTTCGTCCTCCTCGATTTTTGGTATATGTGCAAGCGTCTTGAGCGCCGCAGTCTTTGCGTTGTTTGCTTTGGCGAGTGCTCTGGTGCCGCATACTGGGCATTCGATAAGAAATAGCCTTTCTTCGCAGTAGTACGCACGAAGTGGCTTTCCGCAGTTCGCGCAGGCTATTCCTGCATCCCTCGAAAGAAAATCCGTACCGTCACCATTTGCGTCAAAGACGCAGTGGCAAAGGTGGTCAAAGTTCGATGCACCTTTCATCATTTCACCTCCGGCGCTTCCGGCAGCGGCATCCAGTGGGTAACTGCGCAGTCTACCGGATTGTTGTACACATCGTCCGGATTAAACTGTCTGTTCTCCCACCAACCCTCCGGGATGTAGTAATCATCCGCCTCCTCGTCGTACAGGCCATAGCAGTCGATGTCGCTCCAATTCCACGCACTGTCCTGCGTCAGCATCTTCCCGTCCTCGTAGATAGCCGGTATCACGAAAATGTATCCGTTTCGATTGCAAACTGCCAAAACATCTGTCTCGGGTTCCGGCATCCGCTCCGTCACCGGAATCCGCCGCTGCTTCTCCCGCAGCGCTGCGTTCTCGGCGGTCAGGCGCTCAATCAGGTCGGCGGCGCTCTTATACATCACGTTCACGCATCTTTTATTTCTCACTACCGGGCATCGAGTGCACTGTACCCCTGATTCGCAGCACCGCAGCGCCTGTATAATTTCCTTGTCTGTCATGTCGTCTCCTTCCAAAATTCGTTGAACTTTTTCCCAGTGATAATTGGGCGGCACCATTCGCGCTGGAATCTCCGCCACTCAGAATCGTACTTTCCATCCTCTCCGCGAAATAACATGGCATACGGCACGAATCCAGCACGCATGGTCTGCGCCAAGCGCTTTTCAGCGTCCTCAAAACTGTCTCCGCCGTATCCGCACAGCACATAGCAGCACATTGTATGGCTTACCGGGCGAAATCCTGCCGACCGCAGCTTCTTGCCCATCTCGATCAGCGGTTCCAGATCGTCACGAGTGTCATATGCCGTGTAGAGCCGCGCCGGTTTTACCTCATGTAAAATGTCCGCTTGCCATTGCTGCAATAGTGCCGGTTCTAAGCCTCCCGTAAAAATTGCCCTGTGTTTCTGCCTCTTAAGCATGTCACAAACTGCCCGAAAATGCGTTTCTGACGTTCCAAGAATGTTGTCGTCAAGGATATTCCAGCCGTCCACGATCGGAAGCTCCCGAATTACGCCATGCGCGCAACGCGGTACGGAACAAAACCAGCAGTCCTTTGTGCATCCCCGCGAGGTAAAAATCAAACCGTCACGCAGGTAAAGCCCCGGTGTGAAGCCTCCCATGCGATCATCGAATGCCGGACCGCCGACTTCTACCGGTACGCCGAGAATCTGCCATGCGTAATATAAGTCCTCGGCTTTTTCGAGATCCCATGTAAACGTGACGGAGATATGTACTGACGTCACGCCTGCTTTGATGCAGTCCGAGATGTTCTCAATCGTCGGCTCACTGAAGAACGCCAGCGCATCAGTCGGCGAAGCGTTAGTTTTGCGCGGGAATACGCGGGCAATCACCGTCTGCTCTAAATCGCTCACGTCACATTTCCCCTCCTATTTTCCGTTTCCTTCTTGCTGCTCTCCGGCAGTTTCTCGCCCCGCCATCCGTCTTTTGCAGCATTTCAAGCGCGTCGGAAAGCTTGATGTACTTAACTTTTGCCATCGCTGTCCTCCCCGTACCTTTCTTTGATCGCCGCTTTTGCCTCTTCCTCCGTCTTGAATACGGAACCCGCTCTGTTACGGTCATCGCGACCGTCAACTTCCAACGTTTCCGTACTCCATATATTCATGCGGTTGCTAGAATCGAAGCTGAGCAACATCCTGACATTCGTGATTTTTGACTTTTTTGGGAAATACGTTGATTTTGAAACGGTTCCGTAGCCTCTGCATACAGGGCATGTGATTTCCATTGTTTCCCCGCCAATGACAGCAGACACTTTCTCGCTTCCGCCGCACTTCTCGCAAGTATGCCGTTCGTATTCCGCACCGATCACCCAGCACTCATCGCCGGGGCAGAAGTCCTTTGTCAGATGGTTGACGATTGCCTTGACCTGCCTTGCAGGAACCTCGTTCGTTTCGACATAGACCTTCTGCTCACGAAGCTGCTTGATTTCTTTTTCCAGCTCCGTTTTCTCAAAATTAAGGCTGGATATCTCTGCTATGAGCTTATTGGCCTTCGTACTTGCCTCGTTGGCATCGTCCATAAGCTGCTTGACTTCCTCGGTCAGCTCATTCCAGAGTTCCGCCTTTGCGTCCTTAATGATCTGCTCCGCCTTTGACGGCTCCGAGAACATATCATCGTATTCCTCAAAATAACTCATGTTTTTGCTTTCATCCTTTCTGCATCGGCGCGAAGCGCCCGCGTAAAATTGTTATCCACGAAAATTCCGTTGTGTGACGGCGTATGATCCAGCGCCCGCCTTGCAGACTTCCTGCGATTCCTCGCAGGCAACGAGAACTTTCATCGCAAATGCTCCCTCCCCCTTCTTTTTGCTCTTGCCGCCCTCCGGCAGTTTCTCGCCCCGCCATCGGTCATTTGGCTTATGTCGATGATCTCGGCGCGCTTGTCGTAGCCCGCGTTCCGTTCAGCCTCATAGGCAAGCCACGGCTCGCAGGTAGCGCCACATCCCGGCCCTCGATGTGGGCAATCCCTGCCGCATGGTCCGGCGTATTTTTGCCTGATCATGTCTTCCTCCTGAACTGCACCGTCACTTCCGCCTCCCAGCACTCCGGCGCGCGGATGACGATCTTCTTGTCTCTGCCTTCTTCCGGGTCGCGGACGACGATCCAAGTATTCATGCCCCATCCTCCATCATCCGCTGAATCGCCGCCCTCTGGAAATCAGACAGCTCGTCTCCGTGATGCTGCACGTTGTAGCCCGGCTTCTTCCCCGGCTGTGACGGCGTGCCCTTCTCGTGTTCTTTCGATTCCCACGTCAAAAACTTCTGTTTCCAGTTCCGTACGGGGTCACCCTTCCCGTCGACCCAATTTCCGGCAGAATAATAGTCGAAAAATTTCTGTGCCAAATTCGGAACTCCACGCTCCTTCGCGTATGCGGAAACATCTTCCAACGTAGGTTGTATAAATTTCTTACGTTTCTTCTCAGAAATAGAACTACTCTCTTTTCTATTTCCATTTCCATTTCCTAAAGGTAATACCGTGGTATTACCGCAAGCACTACCATCAGCCATACCAGAGTTATCATTTTCTTTGTTCCAACGCTTGCTGATGTTCTCCCTTTGACGCTGGCAATGTTTGTCTCTTTTTTCGATTTCAAGCTCCATCCGGCGATTGAAGTACTTGCCGTCCTCATCCTTCTGAAACTTGCTCATAACCTCGTCTGACGGCTTTTTGACAGCCCGTATGATTTCCTGCATCGTCATATGCCCGCGCTCTCTTTGGAGGCACAGGAGCGTGATATACTGCCCACGCTCCCGCATATCCATCAAGGCGCAGCCGGATAGGAAATCCGACGTGTAAAACAAGACGGCAGGGTCTTTGTTGTTTGCCATCCCGCCACCGCCTTAGAGCGGCAGCTGATCGCCGTCATCCTCGTCCATCATCGTAAACCCGCCGGGGTTTGCCGGGTCCTTCGGCTCCGAAGATTTCTTCCCTTCTCCGAAGTAAACACGGTTTGCCACGATCTCAGCAGACCGGCGCTTGTTTCCGTCCTTGTCCTTCCAGTCGCGCAGCTGCAATCTGCCGTCCACGACGGCCATGCTGCCCTTGAAGAAGTATCCGCTTACAAAATCAGCTGTTCCCTTCCACGCAACGCAGTCGATAAAGTCCGTCTCTTTCTCTCCGCCCTTCGGCGTAAGATCGCGGTCAACCGCCAGCGTGAAGGATGCAGCGGACGTTCCGCCCTGCGTCTTTCTCAGTTCCGGGTCGCGCGTGAGCCTGCCCATAATAACAATGTGGTTCAGCATTCGCCGTCCTCCGTATCCGCCGCATTCTCTTCCGGAGCGCCAAAAATGACTTTCAAAACATCGTCGAAACGATACGAGGGCATCTTCTTATACGATTCAGCGAGCATATCGAGCGTCAGGCACTTCTTCGCCAATTCCTCATACTTTTCCGTACTCAGTTTTACATAGGATTCCATAATTACGTTCCTTTCTTATAAATCAGTTTCGTTTCATCCCAATCGGGATATTTCATTTTGAGATACCGCCTGATATACTCTCTCATGCTTTTGCGCTTCGGTGATTGGTCAAATGCCATATGGCAGCTATCGCATAGCGTCACAATGTTCTGCGCGATTCCAAGCCCGCCCTGCGAGCGTGGGATGAAGTGGCACCACGGATTGCCGGGGCGGAGGCAGACGATGCAGCGCCCTCCGTCGCGCTCCCAGACGGCTTTCTTGACCTTCTCAGGTATCTTTGTTGCCTTCGTTTCCTTTCTCATCCTGCCTCCATTCCAGCGCCATACGCTCGAGCTCTTCCGGTGGCAGCGTCTCAATGCCCTGCTGTTTGCAATCCTCAACGACCAGATCAATGAGCCGCGCCATCTGCTTTGTGTCGTAGGTGCTCGAGCCGTAGTAGCAGATGACGTTCGTGCAGCCCGGAATTTTTGACGCCATGATCTCCGTGCAGCGCCCGAGTCCGTGCGATTCCCAGTCTTCGCGAAACCGCTTGACCGCTGCGTCCGGAATGCAGATCGTATCGGAGTTATTGCCAACATCCGGGATATAGTGCCGGTAGATTTCTTCCGGCGGCGCGCCCACCTTGACCGAAAGTTTATTGCAAAGCACCCAGAGATATCGGTTTGCATCCAGACTCCGCTTCTGGCGAAATTCCTTGATCGTGACCGTGTACTTCTTCTGCGGGTCAAATTCTCCGGCAACCATCTGGGCTTGTCCGGGCAGCTCCGGTCGTAGTTTCAGCCAGCTACCCGCCGCGTCCATGCTCCACGAAGCTTCAACGACATTCAGCTCTCTCATGCCTTACTCGCGCAGTTCCAGCAAAGGCACCGGCCAAAGCGCTTTCTCGTTTTCTCGGCTACCTGTAAAGCGGTAAACTGTGTGCCACCTTCTACGATCTGCGTGATCTCGCCTTTACAGTCCGCGCAGACAAGGCGCGGGGTGCTCAGTGTTTCAGCTTTCCCACTGTGTCCGAAGGTGTAAACCGGCTTTCCCTTCGATGCAAGCGTCAGCGTTTTGATTCGCTCCTGCTCGTCGTAGGTGATCTCCGTCACGTCAAACTGGTCAGAGCATTGCCAGCGGCCTGTCTTGTCGTTCTTCTTGAGCCTCTGGCACTTCGCCGCGTCAATCCAGATAAACGGTGCGGAGTATAGCTCCCGCCCGATACCGTGCTTAAATCCGGCTCTTTTGAACGCGTCCGAAGCTCGTCCCTTCTCGGCCTCTGTGTTGCTCTCTGTGCCTGCGTCCCACTTCCAGATCAGGTGGCCGTTTGTGTTGTAGTCCACGCCGATACCGCCGTACAGAACGCCGTCAACCAGCTTAAAATCATTCTCCCAGTTCTGTGCGCCTACTGTCTCGTCCAGCAGGTCCGCGTCGGTCCGTGCTGTTTTGTACAGCAAAATGGACGCGCCCTTTTCGTTGCACTGTGCCACGCGGCACTCGATCTCATCCGGTCGCAGCAGCCTGAATTGCTTCATTTTCATCCATCCTTTCAAACGGGCATTCCCGCCCAACATATCTGCCAGCCCACAAAATCGGTTCGTCTGTCAATGCGCATCTTCTGGCGCTCTGGCGGTAAAACCGGCAGGCATCACAGCAGATGTACGCATTGCCTTTCAAGTCCACGGGGAACGACATACGAACCGTTGCTTCGACTTGGATATATCCGCTTACACCGGTTTCAAAGTTCGCCATGTTCCCTCCTTAAATCTTGCAGACTCGCTTGTCCAAGCCGCACATTTCGGCAATGTAATTCGTGCCATACGTTTCCACCAGATGCGCGATCAACGCATTCTGTACGGTCCAGTTCTCGCCCGGAGACGCAGCGGCAATATTGCCTTCGTCGGAGACGAAATACTCGTTTCCGTCATAAATCTCTGCACCGTTGATATCCGTGATAAACGGCGCTTGCTGTCTGTCTTCCATCATTCCACCAACCTGTATCTGGCATAGCTCGTATCCTCGCCATACCGGTTCTTGCTCGTTTCCGTTTCCTTCTTGATCGCGTAACCCTCACGCTTGAGATCAAAAATCCTCGCTCCCAGACGCATACAGCTGATGTCCCGAATCGCTTCGAGCTGCGTAATGCTTCCAAAGTCGCGCATATATTGCAGGATTCTCTCCGTCTGCTTCATGCTCACCTCCACGCTTCTGTAAACGCCGTCCAGAACACGATATCGCGGTACGTGACCTTCTGCTCCTGCGGCGCTTCTGGCGGATTCGCGCATGTGTAGCGGAACCACTCCCGCCATCTGTTGCACATGCAATTTTCCCCGCGCCCCTTCGTGCAGCTCTCACAAGGGTGCTCCATATCATGCCCCCGTAAGCACCGCGCCGACGAAGAAGCACGCCGCCGCGCCTCCAAGCGTGACCGCCGCCCGGAACAGGCCGAAGCCCAGCATGACAGCCGTACCGCCCAGCAGCATACACGCCACAGAGAAGCAGGCCGTTTCCGCGATCTTCATCAGGCTCTTTTGCCGCTTGCGAAGCCGCACGATCTCGTCCCACCTTTCGCCAAGCTCGCGCTCCCGCGCCGCCCTGTGGTTTAACTCCGTGATAATCTCAACGTCACTCATTTTCTCATCCTCCTTAAATAATCTTCCTTGCCGAGTGGGGCTTTTCTGTTTGCTGCATAGCCTTTGCGTCTCTGAGCCCTTCGCAGCCCTGCCGCCGCTACGCATTGCCGAGCTTTACATTGCCTTTGCCATGCCGATCAAAGCCCATCTCTGCCCTTGCCTGTCGAAGCAAAGCGCGCGTTACTACGCCGTTGCCAATCCTTGCTTTACTTCGCCCTTGCCACGCGATCTTTGCTTTACTTCGCCTTTGCCGCGCCAGTCCAGGCCGCGCCGTTCCCTCGCGTCACTTAGCCTAGCCTTTCCGTCGCAAACATAGCATCCCATGCCGCCGCGAAGCCAGACTATTCTTTGCCTTTGCGAGGCACATCAAATCTCTACAGTGCCGTTGCCACGAATTGCATAGCAAAGCCTTTGCGTACCCAGCATTGCAATACCAAGCCTTTGCTTCGCTAGAAGCGTCCGGCGCTTTCGACGCGATGAAATCCCGCGCCACGTTCTCATTGCTCGGCCACGTGCCAAGCACCGGCTCCAAAAATGTTAATCTGACTTTCATTTGCGTTTCCTTCCTTTTCTTTTGCTCTTAGATTTTTGCAGCAGTCTTTGAAGAAGTCTTTCATGCGTCTACCTCCAATCCGAGGAATCGCATAAATGGGATTCTCGGGATTTTTACCCGACTCGGGGTCGGGCAGCATACCGGGAAGCCAAGCAGCTCCGGCCTCTCCCGCGCCATCATCCGCAGACGCTGGGGGCTACAACCGAGAATCTTTGCCGCAACGTCCGCGTTGATCATGTCCGATTCCGAAGACATCAGCTCCGCCAGATTTTGCGTTGCCATCGTTCTCCCTCCATTTCTGTTTAATAATTTTTCAGAAATACTATCTATTCCATTTCCATTTCCTAAAGGTAATACCGTGGTATTACCGGAAGTGTTACCACACTATCGATGTGGTTCAGACTTCCTCCTTTTCTCTGCTGCGCCGCTCTACGACGGCATCAAATGCAGCATTCAGTCGCGCCTTTGCGTTCGGCGGCTTCCTTGCCCCGTTCAAGATCATGGACAAATAGCCTTTTGTAAGTCCAAGCTCTGCGGCAAGATCGTCGTATGAAACACGCGCATTGTGCATTTTTCCAATCAGTACGCCTGTCCATTTTTCCGGCAATATCGTCTCCTCCTTTTCTGTTTAATTTGTTGACTGCGGCGAAATGAGATGGTATACTTTTTTCGGAGGTTCGAAGGATGGAAAGCACCCTTTTACGAAAGGAGGTTTTCTTTTGCCCAAGAACTCTGTTCGGACGTCTGCGAAAGTAGCGTCCAAAGCGTCGAAGACGTTGAGCAGCAAAAAGTCGTCCAAGACAAGTAAGCAGCTCGCCGCTTCTGCGCTTTCCAACCGTCGGTCGAAGTAACCGGCACGCCGTCCCGGTGTTACCGCGCCGGGGCGGCTTTTCTTTACGCCGCAGTCAACTTTTGAAATTTGTTGTTGAAATTGTTTACTGTTTGTGCTACTATGAATTTGCGAGAAACACACTAGCATTGGCACAAGCGATGATTTGCTTGGGTCTTGTTTGCTGCAAACTTTTTCAACCACAAGACAATAGTACATCAAACATTCTCAACTGTCAACCGCTATTTGCAAACTAATTCAACTTTCGTCGTACTTAACAATTCCAGAGGTGTATTATTGTGTTTTATGACAACTTTGTTGCGCTTTGCGCTTCTGCAAACAAAACTCCTGCACACGTTGGTCGAGAACTCGGAATTGACAAGTCAACGATAAGCTGTTGGAAAGCGCGGAAAACCAATCCTTCTGACGTAAATGCGAAAAAAATCGCCAACTATTTCGGCGTAACAGTCGAAGAACTGATGGGCGAGGGCATAAAAAAAGACCTCATCCAGAAGGATGAGGCCGTGAGTGAGCCGAAGCAGAAACTGCTTGACGCCATCGACGATTTGACCGATGAGCAGTGCAGTAAACTGCTGGGGATTATTCTTGAAGCAAAAAAGGTGCTGTAAGGGAGAGCGAAATGCCTGTTATTGATTTTATTAAATCCCACGGAATTTCTTTTTCCATCATTCGCAATGGAATTGCAATTGCTTCCGAAAAGGGTCTAACAGATTACGATAAAGAACGCAAAAAAGAGTGTGTTATCTTTCTTCCAGCTGTAGATATCAAAGAAAACGATGCGTTCGCTTTCCCAGACGGGAAAACGGTTTATGTAACAGAAGTATTTCCGCAATATGCTTATGGGAAAGTCGAGTTTTTAAGAGCGTATTACCAAACAAAGAAAGAAATGGAGGCAAACGCGCAGCGTGTGTCGGCTGTTTTTAATATTGGGACGGTCACAAATTCTGTAGTTGGAAATAACAATACTGTTTCTATTACCATTCCGGAAATGAGAAGCAGAGTAGAGCAAGAAGGCGGAGCCGATAAGGAAACGCTGCAAGAAATCATTTCTCTTTTAGAAAAGATTCTCGCAGGGCAAGAGTCTCCGAAGAAAGGTCTGTTTAGGAAATTTTCCGATTGCATGGAGCGCAATTCTTGGATAACCGGCGCGATTGCTTCTGCCTTATTGGGGTGGCTGCTTTAACGCGATCTGCGTTTCTGCATACTCGCAAGACAGGTCAAGCGTAAGCCTTGCGCTGCCATCGCTGTTTTGTTCTAAATGGTAAGCCTTTACGTTGTGGATTTCGGCGTTATCGATCTTCACCATATAATGGCTGCCTAAACACGAAACAGAAATACACTGTAAATTCTCTCGTTTCACTGTTTCCCCTCCTTGTTATACTGCCGTTGTAACGATCTTAACACATATTCTGCCTGTTTGTTGCTCAGACTCAGAATTTCTTCACGGAGTCTTTTCCGAATATCCGGAACGGGCGCAATTTCTTCATCCTTATTATAGCACATATCATCCTGAATACAAATCATTTTGCGCCCTCCTTCTTCAATCTTCCAAATTTTATCGTTTCTTTTTGTATAATTTTGACCTTGAGGCTGTAAAACTCTGGTGGTAAAATTGTTGTATCTTACAAAACCGGGGGGTTCGTACCATGCCAAAGGATGTATATTTCGTCAAATGTCCTCGTTGTGGGGAAGCGTTTGACGAAAGAATGAAAGAGTGCCCGAACTGCGGGACTTGGAACCGAAAAGTTATCTGCCGCTCTTGTGGCGCGCAGATTAACGCCAGTGAGAAGAAGTGTCCGGCCTGTGGCGCGCGCCGAGCGAAGAAGCAAAACCCGCTCGGAAAAGCGCTTATTGTGGCAATCCCAATCGCCATTATCATTGTGGTTGCCGTCCTTCTGATTCCCCAAAAAGCGCCGAGCAGCACGAAGGCCTCTCCGGCAAGCGATTCGGTATCCTCGCCGACAAGCACGGCAACGGATACGCAAGAAGGAACTTCCACCACAACGATTTCCGCCGAAAAAACGCCCGGACGCACGATCGAGTTTACCGTTCCCGCTGACTTCCTCGACGAAGGAACGACGCAGGAATCACTTGACGCAGAAGTCAGCAAAGCGGACGGATTTATCTCCGCCAAAATTAACGCCGACGGCTCTGCCACATACGTCATGACGGAATCCAAGCACAACGACCTTATGCAAGAGCTGCGGCAAAACATCGATACCGAGCTTGCGAAAATGGCTGATTCTTCCGACTATCCAAATATCGTTTCTGTCTCCGCTTCCAACGACTACACAGCGTTTACAGTGACGCTTTCCACGGATACTGTTGGCCTACAAGAGTCCATCATGGTTATGGCCTTTTATATGTACGGCGGTATGTACAACGCATTTAACGGAACTCCGGCGGATAACGTATCTGTACAGTTTGTAAATCAGTCTGGAACCGTTCTGGAATCGGCCAATTCCCTCGATATGCAATAAGCGTTCAGTTCGGCAGCGGGCATTGGTTCCACTTCTCCCGTGTCTCGCCTACATCCGAGACGCAGGCAAAGAGCATGGGCGCTCCCTTAATGTAGTCGAGGCTCAGACTGTGAACGTCCTTGAAAAGCGCCCCGTCTACGATGATGTTTACTTTCCCGTTTTCAAAGCGAATATTGATGCTCTGCATTTGGTGTACCTCCATATTTTAGAACGTTCGTTCAATAATTTCAATTTGGAATCTTCCACAAAGAACACCTTGCATTTTTTTCGTCCGGTGACCCTCGTAAGCGGCAATTATGGGACAGACTATTTTGTATAATGGAATGTTTAAGATCGCCCCACCGTCGCTCCCCCGGCGGTGGGGCTTTCTCACGCGCCTGCAACCAGCATAGCAAAAGCGGCAGAAATGTCCACCCTCAAATTGGTAAAATCATACCAGTGGCGGAAGAATCAGCGAAATATATGTAAAAATGGAGGTATATCATGTCAGCAATTCAGGAACTCGCCCCATATATTTCTGCATATCAGGGGAACATCAAGCGGGCGAAAGAAGATCAACATTACACCATCGACAGGCTTGTCGAGGAATCCGGCGTTTCCAGATCGGCTGTGACGAAGCTCTGCGCAGGAACACAGCAAGACCCGAAACTGTACAATTCTGCCGCGCTGTGCCGCGTTCTCGGGCTGTCGCTGGATGAGCTGTTCGGGCTTGTCCAGCCCACAGAAAGCCCGGAAGAACTGACCGAGCAGATTCATCATGTCGAGATTGAAAACGCCAAGCTGGAGGCAACAGCGGCAGTGCAGAGCGCACAGATAAGGTCTACACATACAATGTGTTACGTCCTCGCCCTGTTTTGTATGCTGCTCTCCTTTTCTTTGATTGCCTGCCTTGTGACGGATGCGCAGATTCGAAGCACAGGTCTCATTCGCGATGGAGATTTGTCCGTGGCCGCATGGGTTTGCATTGCCCTGATCGTAGGTTCAGCGCTGGCTTCGGCGATTACTTTCTATGCAATCCGGAAAGAACGTGGAGGGAAACATGGAGTGCATAAAGTGTAAAAAAGAAATTCCTGACGGCGCGCCTTACTGTTGCTGGTGCGGCAAAAAACAAGAAGCGCATCGAAACCGGACACGCGGGAACGGGCAAGGAAGCGCCTACCAGCGTGGGAAGACGTGGACTGCCCGGTGGACTGAAAAGACGTACCTTGACGAAAATGACAAGCTCCATCAAAAGATGAAGACAAAGGGAGGCTTTACGTCAAAGCGTGCCGCGCTCCAATATGCCGCCAACCCGCCGAAGGAAGAGCGGCGTAGCCCTACACTCAGGGAATACTACAAAACGTATCTGCGTGGGGATTATTTATCCTTATCGGCTGACCGTCAGGGAGCGGCGGAAAAGGCTTTCGATCGCATGAGAGAAATCGCCGACCGTGAGATCGACGCGCTTACCATCGCGCAGATACAGGACATTGTTGACCGCAATGCCAGCACCTATTACACGCGGAAGGACATGAAAACAGTCCTTTCCCATTGCTACAATCTCGCGATTGCCGAAAAGCAGACTACCGTGAATCTTGCAAAGTACATAAAGCTTCCGGAGCTTGAAGAAAAAACGCCGGAGCCGTTCACCGACGCCGACGTAAAAAAGCTATGGGAAGCGTATGCAAAAGACCACTTTGTCGGTTTTATCCTTACGATGATCTATACCGGTATGATGCCTGGTGAGCTTCTGAAGCTCAAGAAGGACATGATTGACTTTGAGAAAAATGAGATCGTCCGAGGCGGCATAAAGACAAAGAAGCGGAAGGAAACGCCTATGGTCTTCCCGGATTTCGTTGCGCCGGTGCTGCATGAACTATGCGAAGAAAGCAAGTCGCGCGTCGGAAATATCTGCTGCATAAACAAAGATAATTTTTACAAGAGATATTATGAGTGTTTGGAGCTTGCCGGAGTGCAAAAGCTGCCCCCTTACTCATGCCGCCATACAACTGCTACAGCCCTCGCGATGAAAAACATCGACCCGTTTACGATCAAAGAAATCATGCGCCACACGAAGATAACGACTACCCAACGGTACGTACACCCGGACATGAAAGGCATGGTCGATGCCGTAAATCAGTTGCAAAACGACTCGCCAGAGTGAATTATGTATGCTACAAAATATGTTACAAATGCCAATTTCCCCAGTGTTTTCAATGGTTTTTTCTCCCCTGCTAAGGGAGTAGTCGTCTAAAAAGCGAGCGAGAGTTCGAATCTCTCCTTCCGCGCCAAAGTACCGATTTTAGCTGTTTTCAAGCTAAAATCGGTACTTTTTTATGCTTTTCACCCTGTTTTCTGCGTATTTTCAAAAAGCGAAAAATCACGTTATGGAACGCTATGTAACATAAAATCATTTCCCGTATGCTACATTGTATGCTACAAATTAAGTACAATGCGAGGGGACTCCCCTGTTTTTTGCTACATGGACTTTATTTTCCGAAGCACGGAATCATAGACTTTTCGGTTCACAAGCGATAATGTGTCCATAAGTTCATCAACGACCGTCCAAGCCTTTGCCGGGTCTTTCCCAGCTACCGCAAGCAAAAACTCGCTGTCCCCGTACTCGCCGACAGTAGCCGGTTCTGCGGTCACAGGAGCGGGAGCGCCGGAGTAGTAACCCACATACTTACCGCCGTCGCCCCGTTCCTCTTCCTGCATCTTGTCGCGTATCACATATAGGTTCGCCAGCTTGGCATAATTGGGATAGCTGGATTCTTCATATTCCAGCCGTGCTATTTCCTTTCGGATTTCGGCCTCATCCAGCATGTCTTTCCCTCCTTATGCTCTGTCAATCTGCTCCATGCAGCGCCGGATAGCCTCGCGCGTTTTATCATCGTCCGCGTCGCGCATCATGTCTTCCAGCGTCGAGCGCATATGCTCCCGAGCATCGGTCCGACTGTATCGCCCCATAGAATCGCGACGCCTGCCACGGTAAGAGCTGCCGCGACCATACGTGCCGCGCATGTCCGCCTCCCACTCTCCGTCACGCGAATACCCGCCATCCTCGAGCATTTCGATTTTATAAGTGTTCTTGATGGAACTGGTAAGCTTCTGGATGGCATCCAGATCGCCAGCGGACATTTCGCGCTTGTCGGCGATTTCGTCAAGCTCTTTGCAGAGCATTTCCCGAAGGTTTCTCAAATCGTACATATTCCTTCCTCCCTTCATGCTACTCTCTCGACGGTCAGATTGCTGTTCGCGAAATTGACCGCCTGCGTACTTGTATTACGCATACCTACCGTCACACAGCAGCCCTTCGGTACGCAGACCTGTGCAGAGACGTAGATATTAAAATAATTCTCGACTGCTGCCGGAGTGACCGTAGCCGTAGCGCTTGCCAGTGCTTCGCCGTTGATGGAAAGCGCTGCGGTAATCGCTTCGACCGTGCCGCCGGTCGGGATGGCGATGTTGCCGCCGTAGGAAATTTTGAAAACTGCCTTACACTGGTTTGTCAGCCCGCGAAGCGTCACAAGCCCGCTTCCCTCTCGATGCACAATGCACGGCTTGCTGCTGATCGCCGTTTCCGTCAGAGGCACATTCTGCCCGGCGGCAATTGTCTGAATGTTTACATTCGTAAATTCTGCCATAAAATCAATCCTTTCTAAATGCGTCGAATTCGACACGGTTAAAAATAACGGCGGGACGATTGCCCCGCCGCGTTTCTTGAGTATCGGCGGTAAGCCGAACATTTTGTTGATGCCAACAAAACATCACAAAAAGCTCTACGATGTGGAGTTGTTACGCGCAGTTTCTGCAACCGTAGTTGTAGCCGTTATTACATCCGGAATACTGGTACGGGGCTGGAACCTCAAATGCAGGAACCGGGCGCGGGTTGTAATACGCCAGCTGCCCACTTACGTAGGACTTGAGCGTGTCGTTCTGCGCCGCCTGAGAAGCCGCCAGCTGCGCCGCAAAGAGCTGCTGGTTCTGCTCGGCAATCTTCGCGTCCTTTGCAGCCAGTTCCTGCGCCGTCAATCTCTGGTCGATGCTGCGGAAGCCGCAGTTCATCGCGTCGATGATGTCGCGAGTGCTGTTCTGCATTTGGTTGCGAGTGTCGCAGGCCTGCGTCGCGAGGTTATAATTGACGCCCTGAATCGCTTCTCTCGTCTCACAGCAGCAGTTTGCATTCTGCATTGCCATGTTGTTCAGCTGCTGCATAAGCGCGGCCTGCTGGTTGCAGCGGGAAAGCTCAGCGTTCGAGAAGCCGGAAGTCACAGCCTGCGTTACACCGGCAAAGCCGTTAAGCATCCCCGTGTTCATCGCATAGAAGCCGTCGCAGATACCATTGTTCACGACGTCAATCTTTCTTTCGATGTTCGAGAAGTCAGAGGCCAGAACATAGCCGTCAACAACGCCGCCGCTGTTCCCTCCACGATTGCCAAAGCCGTTTCCGTTACCCCATCCGCAGAAAATTGCGAGGAACAGGATAATGATCCACCAGCCATTACCGCCGCCCCATCCGTTTCCGCCGTCCGAGTTTGCCGGAACTACAGGCATGTTCATAGGAATACCATCGCCATTCAAACTCATAGTTTTCTCCTTTCGTAGAATTAAATATTATCTCAATCGTGGCCACGATTTTGACCGTTCAGCTGTTCGGAATTTCCGAACTACTGCATCAACTGCTGGAACTGCCCAGCCATCTGCTGTAGCTGGTTCAACTGCTGCTGCGAGATTTTCCCAGACTGTACCAGCTTCTCAACCTCCGCCCTCGGGTCTCCCTGAAAGCTCTGCTTGAACTGCTGAAACTGCCGCACCATATTTTGAAACTGCCCCATCATGCCAGGCATTTGCCCGCCGCCGAGTGCATTAAACAGTGGATTCATTGTCTGCCTCCTTCACCTTTCTAACGGGCTTGACGCTCAGAGCCGCCACCTTTGCCGCCAGTTCGTCAAAGTCCTTGCGGGTCACGTATTCCACCGTAGGTGCCGTTTGCGGCGCTGTGGGGCTCATGGTGGCTGTAGAGCGCTCTACGAGGTCATACGTTGTCATTGCTGGTTTACCGCTTGCGTCGGCTTTCTTGACGTACACAACCGGCGCATTCATGTCCCAGAGCGTGACGGCATTATTCGGCGCGACGATAAATTCGTTTGCCGCCTTTTCGTTTGGAACCCATATGATGGACTGTCCCCCGCTCGGCTGCTGTGGCTGAGGTTGTGGAGTCGGATACTGCATCGACGGCGCAGGCTGATACTGTGGACGCATCATTGGTTCCTGCATCATGGGCGGTTGATTGTAAATCGGCTGCTGATACACATAAGGCTGTTGTCCAAACATCATTTATCCTCCTTTTCCCAGTAGAACAGCGGGATTTCGTTCCCGGAATCCCAGCTATCAAAATACTTTCCGTCCTCTACGCACACGACGTGGCCTGATAGAGCGAGTACATACACACCGCGCGGATGGTCTCTTGCGAATTCCTCGACCGTATAGCAGTCCGGGCATGTGTTCGGCACAACGTTCCGGGTAAATCCCTGCTGCCGGAGGTACGCACCCCAGACACTGTTCGCCGACGGCATGTCCCCCATTTTCAGACCCTGTAGGCAAAGCCCGACGTATGTTTCATCCCAGCTCTTTCCCGTTGCCTTCGCAATTGCCCGGACGGTACAGTCTCCAACTTGTTTCCCTTCCGGGTTTGGATTGAAATAAGAAAAGCCCATACCGAACACTCCTTTGATGTGTCCAGTATGGGCTTTTTACTATTTTCCTGTGCCTCAGTTATGCATCAGTTTTGCTCAAATAAATATGTGGCAATCCAGCCGCGTATCAGTTCGTTTGGCGTCGTGCCGTTGGCCTTCGCCGCTGCCTTAAAGGATTCCGCAATCTCCCGCTTGAGTTTGCAGGAGATCACGGACATGTTTTCTGCATCCCACTTGTCGCGGGTGCGCTTCTGCGCTTCCGTCGGCATCAGTAGCAGGGGTTCTCTTTGCTGAGCTCCCACTCTTCGCCGTACTTTTCCTCGTGACGGGATTCGTACGCGCTGAAGAATTCCTGGTCGGTGCAGGGCGCAAGCTCCACGTGGAGATCTTCACGGATGTCATCATCCATCAGTGCAACCGCCGCGTCAAAGTTGATTTCTGTACCGTTTTTGTTGATTACCATAGCCATTTTTAAACCCTCCGTAATTTGTATTTGGTTTATCTCTATGGTCTCATTATATACGGTATTACCGTATATGTCAAGGGCTTTTCAAAAATTTTTATAAAAAAATAAGCGCCGAGAAACCGGCGCTTATCTCAGTTATACAGTTTGTTGGATGTCCGCTGCATCTCCCGCACGATACCGGGAAGCCGCCTCTGTACCGTAGCGCGGCCAATATACAGCTCTGTCGCAACGTCAACCTGTGGGAGCTTATCCACAAAGTAGAGCTGCGCGATCTTTGCGTCTTCGCGGCCGAGATTCGATTGGTAAATAACCGTCTCCATATCCCGGCGCATCAGTCCGCCAAGCTCCGGCGGTAATTTGCATCTGGCTTGTGGAGCCATAGCCCCGCCCCCTTACTCCATCGCCTTTGCGAGCTTTTTGAGAAGATCGTCACCGTACTTGTATCCGGCGAGGTAATCGATCGTGCTGTCTGTAAGACCGGCCTTCTGCTTGATGGTCTTCTTCGCCTCCTCGACGGCCTCGTCGACCTTCACGGTGTCGTACTCGACCCACGGGAGCTTTCCGTGCTTCTGCCAATTGCGGGCGTGGTAGCCTGCTTTCGTGCCGATGTTCTGGACGGCGGTGATCTGTGCGCCGTTGTCCCAGATTGGGGTACACTCGACCGCCAGACCGTCTCCTATGTACAAGCCCCAGTGGCCGGGCATCCAGAGGCCTTCGCCGGGGATGAGCTTGTCCCAGCCGATGCCGGACACGGCGTAGCACTTGGCGATCATGCCGTCGGCGGAGACATCCGGCACGCTGTTTGAGGCATACCTTGCACCGCCATAGTAGGCGTTTTTGTTGCCGTCCCAGCCCCAGAGGATGCCCTTCGTGAGGTTTACGCAGTCAAAGCCAAAATAGCCCTTGCCGATAAGATTGCGCAGATACGTGACTCTGCCGCCGGTGTACCAGTCCGGGTACTGGGCGGATTTCTCGTCAATGATCGTCTCGCCTACGGGGGAGCCGAAGCAGCCCCACATGTAGACGGTCTTGTAATTCTTTGCAACGTCAATGTGCCTGCGCACAAGCTCGGATGCTTTCATAAAAATCTCTCCTTTCGATCATTATGCCGCGTATCGCCAGAGGTATCCGCCCCTCGTTTTTCTTCGTCCAACACAGCATGCATAAATGTTGCTATGGGCGAAACCAAGTTCTCGCTCGATCTCGCGCATAGATGTCCACGTTTTTACAACTTCGCCGGTCTTTGCATCGACCTGTTCGACTTTCCTTGCAGCTGTTTGCTCTTTAAAATCACGAAGTTTTTTACTAACCTTTTCGTTCCGACCACCATAATTGATGTTGTACGACGCTGTACACCATTCCAGATTTTCAAGACGGTTATCCAGCCGGTCTTCGTTGATATGGTTCACCTGCGGCAGATTGTCCTGGTTTTCCAGAAACGCAGAAGCCACAAGTCTGTGTACCATGATCGTATGCACTTCCCCGTTCCCTTTATAAAGCGCGACCCGAGCGTATCCAAATTTAGAAATAGCGGGCTTCAGTACTTTCCCCGTTCTTTCTGAGTATACATCGCCCTCGCCGCTCACCAGATAGCGCGGGTAATCAGGAATCCTTTTCCACATTTTCATTCTCAGAAGGTTCTTTTGCGTCCAGCGCATCTTGCAGCTTCTGTGATTGGCTCCCAAAATAAAACGCGATAATGACAGCGTAGATCGTCATAAAGTCCTGCGAGATTTTGCCCGCGACGGACATATAGGCAAACACGCCCGTCAGTGTGAGCGTAACCAGGCTCTTGACGCTGAGCAAATTGCCCAGCCGCTTTTTAATGTTTTCCATAATCAGCCCTCCACCTTGATTGCGCGGTTCTCGAACTTTTTGTAAGCGTCGAGATAGATTTCCTGCTTGTCGCCGTTGAGCGTCAGTTCGTAGTACATGCCGTCGAGCAGCGTCGTGGAAGCCAGCGCTTTCCAATTCTGCAACGTTTTGCAGTACCACACGACGTAAACGTCATCATGGCCGATCTGCTTTCCGTCGCTCTTGTCTAAGTGTTCGTTGGTGTAAGCAGTCACCAGCTTTTTCACAAGCTCGAAAAACTTCTTTTCTGTCATTTTGTATGTACCCCTTTCATTCTACCGGTTCGTTCTTTTTTGCGAATACTCGTTTAAATGCCAGCAGGCCCAGCTCTGTTACTGCTGCGCCCCCGGCGTAGCCGAGCACGTCGGACAGGTCGACCGACGTACCAAGCTCCGGGTTGCTACCGACTGCGATAAGGACAGCGATGGTTTTCAGCGCGCACGCCCAGATCAGCACCATTGTCAGGAGCCGAAGAAGGTAAATGACGATGGTGCGCGCCATCTCGCCTTTGCTCCACTTGCCTTTTACCCGCATATCTGCCTCCCGTTTTATTGCGCGCTGCTATGCTCGCACTGCGCCTCCAACTGATGCAAAAACTTTTTTACATCGCCGTTGCCGCCCAGCTTGACGTATTTCTGCCCGGCAATCAGGCGCTCTGCCATCGGCATTTCCTCCGACATGATCGTCAGCCGCAGGATTGCAAGATACTGCTCGTCCTGATGCTCCTGCATTTTCCCGAGCTTTTTGTCGATCTCTGCAAGGTGGGTATCCTGCGTCGTGGCCTTGCCGCGCTTGCGCTGGATGGCTCCAACGATGGAGCGGATGATCTCCGCCAGTGCAGACGAGCCGATCACCGCGCAGATGATGGTAATAATTCCGGTGCTCACATAGTCCTCCTTACTCGACTTTTCTCCAGACCGTCGGGGCGACCGTCGGGGTAAACACATTCCCGTCCATAAGCGACTCATACAGCTTGTCGCCCCACCAGCCTTTCTCGCCCTTTGAGAAGGCCAGTGTGGAGGTAATTACTTCTGGGATGATTCTGTACCCGTCCCGGTACTGAACGTCCTCCCAGAGCGTAGACGCTTTGTCGGGCGTGTTCTGCGCGGTGTCCCAGAGGTCGACGGCGGCTTTTTTGATCTTGCCGTGCCAGTTGATGCGCGTGCCCGCTTTGACGAGGCTGCCGTCGCCGGTCAGCGTCCCCAGGAGCTCCGGCGCGAGGCTGACTGTTTTATCGTCCAAAGTGCTTGCCGCCTGCTCGATGTAAGGGCGCATTTTTCGTGCCCTCTCGGTGTATGTCATGTCTCGCCCTCCCCCAGTAAGATCTTCGCCGCCGTCTCGGTGTCGATCAGCCGCTCACGCAGCTGCTCCGGGTTTGCCGTCTCGATGTCAAAATTGTCTGTGACAAGCTTATCCGTCTCCGTGTAGGTGTGCGACGTACCGTCAACGTCGATGGCCTCATCGTACTCTGCGCCCGTCTCCGCTTGCCGGATGAGATAGCCCGCATCCGAGTACGTCCGGTACAGCTCCACGCCGTCCGTGCGCGTTTTGTAGTGCTCTCTTACGATCATGCTCACACCCCCACAATATGGTCTGCCAACGAACTCCAGTTTGTTGCCGCTTTCCACGCAGCCGCCAGAGACGCGGGCACTCGGATTTCCAGCTGCGGATGCGTCGCATCGAACGCGTTGACGTTGGCCAGCGTGGGCACGGCCGTACAGTGCGTAAGATCCACAAACCGCAGCGGATAGCACCGTTGAAACACCTGCGCTGGGATGCTCGCGATATCCCCGAGGCACGTCACCCTGCGCAGCGCGTTGTCACCCTGAAATGCGGCAGCGACAAAGGTTGTAGCGTCCGCTGGGATAGCGACTTCTAATAGAGAGGTGCAGCTCGAGAAATCTCCAACTTGCCCGTTGACAGCCTTGATGTGGACGCGCTCGAGGGCTTGCGTTGCGTAGGCGGTCGTTACAGCAGCATTTAATTGCCGCAAAGCCGTATTGGCTAGAGTGTATTCATCTGTATAGTCCATCGTACCAGGCCCAGCGATGGCGCGTAAGTTGGTGCAGTTGTAAAATGGCCTAAACACGTTTGTAATGCTTTGGATAACGATCACACGCAACTGCGTTGTCTGATTAAATGTAAGATATCCTTTAACTTCCACATTCTGTGGAATAGAGATACTTTCAAGTCGACTACAGGCCTGAAATGTTTTATTGGTTATGGTTGTTGCCCTTGCACCGACCTCAACCCTCCGCAGCATCGTGCAGCGACCTATGTCGGTGTTGCCGTTTGCAATCAGCATTCGATCATCTGAGCCGTTCCCAAGCTGTATTGTTGCACCCTCTTTGACACTCATAGTGATCACGTACGAGCCGCTGGCTGCGTACACATGCCGATGCTCAACCCAAGAATAATCATATTTTGTTTCAGGCGTTGTGCCGTCACCCCAGTCAACAGTCGTGGCGTTATGGTGGCTCTGCCAGTAATTGAGCACGAAATCGTCCCACGTCTCGGTGTCCACGTCGACATAGAGCCTTGTCTTGCCGTCGTCGGTGATGTACAGCGCGCCGATATCGAGCTCACGGCCTGCGTCCTTGATGTCTTGGAGCGTCCAGTTCCAGCCCTGACAGACCAGTCCATCGTGCGACGGAAGGGGCGGCAGCTCGGTCTTTGTGGCCAGCTCGGCGAGTGTCCAGCTGTAGAGCAGCGTTCCGTCGTAGTCCCAGAAATTGATGTCCGACTCTTTGGGCGGGGCGGTATCTAACGTGCCGGTGATCTTCGCGCCCGAAGCGTCGTGCGCCGTCACGCCGGATTTGAGCGACGCGGGGGTGACGGTGTCCTCGGTCAGGTCGATGAGTGTTTTTCCGGCGTAGACGATCTTGCTCTTTGTGGGCTCACCTCCGGAAATCTCAGGTGCCGCCATACGCTCACGCTCCTGCCTTCTTGCCGATGGTGACGGTCACGCCGCCAGCAGCGTTGGGCGTCTCGTTGTAGTAGATCGCGGCCACATCGACCTGCGACATGTAATCGTAGCCGGGGTCCGGCAAAATCGTCTGCGCGGTCGTCAGCGGCTCAACGGATTTCGTCTGCGCCTTGATGGCCTCGCCGCTGTACGTGCCCGTCACGCCGAGGATCGTCACGCCCGCCTTGATGTTCCCGGCAATGATCTTCGCGGCCTCTGTGGGGTCGATGGCGACCTTGCCGCTTCCGTCGTGGTAGCCGATGGGGACGATGTACTCGCCCTTGACCGTCGTGATCTTCGCGGCCACCGCGCCGTTGTTCGGCATTTCGCCCGTGATCATCGAGCCCCTTGCGCCTGCTGTCTTGCCGAAGAGGATTTCCGAGGCCTTGACGGTCGCGCCGGACGTGTCGAGGTCAAATTCGCACGTGCCCGTGTGGAGCTCACCGTCCGAGCCGTGATACTTAAAGCCAAGCAGGACTTTGCCGGGCTCTACCGTGTCGGCGGTCAGGTCTAACAGCACCTCGCCGCCATAGATAAATTTACTTCTGCCCAAAATTTACACCTCCGATGCAATATAGACCGTCGTGCCGGTCTCGTTGGATACCTCATAGTATGGGACTTTTGTGACGGTCACATCGTCCGCCAGCAGCTTGTTTTTCGTCGGCAAAACAACCGGCTCAAACGCCTTCGGCACGACCTCGTAGTCCCCGTCATACGCCTCGCCGCCCTGATAAACCACCTTTGCGGGCTCAATCCGCATCCGAATCTCCGGCTGCGAAAGCACCATTTTAAGCATATCCCGCCTCCTTTAGGAAGCTCTTCACGTCCACCTGAACGATCTCCGCCGCCTGCTTATTTCCGTCTGCGTCGGTCAGCGCACATTGCAGACTCACCGCCCCCGGGCGCAGGCGCATAGCGTCTTCGTACGGGATTTTTACCAGCAGGTGCGTTTCGTCAACGACTACCGGCGTGTACTGGAAGAACTGGCATGCCTGTTTTACGTAAAATTCCAGTTTTGTCACCTTTGTCAGGTCTGTCCCCGTCAGCTCCACTGATAAAGCGTTCGCGATTTTCTGAAACACCTAATCACCCCCCGCTCTGCTGCGCTTCAAACACATCCAGCTCGTTCTTTGCTTTGATGAACGTCGTCGTGTCGTCCGAAAGCGAGATGGTAGGCAAGAGGCGCGAATCATATGTGTAATCGTGATACGCCACACCGCCTTTGTAAGATGCCGTCGCCGTCATTCCCTGCAATGCCACTGCGGTAATCGCAGTAGTTGGTACAGTAGCTTGGTTGAACCCATCGTTTGGGCTGGACGTTGTCCAAACTTCTGTTTGCGTTGCAACCAGTAATGTTGCTTCCGATGCAGATGCGTAACTTACGCAGGTAGTTGCCTGTTTGTTCTCTCCGGTAACAATAGAAGAACCCCAGTTTGTGAGATTTTCGGAAGAATAAACAGTCGACACTGGTCTATAAAATATTCCCGAACTGCTGTTGTACTGCGAATAGTAAGTCCCCAAAAAATAATACTTTCCAGATAGGAACACAACTTCTGACGCTGAATAACGTTTCATGACTACTGATTTGACAGGAGTTTTTATTTTCGTGAAGCTGGTTTCACTCCCATTTGCAACGTGCAGCTCTACATCACCGCTAAAAGAACTTCCAGTCTCCTGTCGGATTGCCGAAAGGAACCATTTTCCATTTGCGCTCGAGAACTTATATCCGAAAAATTTATTCCCGCTGATATCGTTAGTTTTCGTAATCATCGAATACTGCCAGCTACCAGAATCCAAAGGCGCATCCGAAAGAACCACATATGTTTTATCGGAATATTCGTCCGTGGAGCTTCCGTATCTTTCTATTGCAAATCCAAATTTCCCGTTGCATTCAGCGATTCCGAAGAATCCGGTACCGTCTTTGCTATCTGATGGGAGTGTAACGCCCACCTGCGTCCAGCTTGTGTCCCCTTTTTCTCGAACCGCAATCTTGACGTTTATTCCGACACGGTATGCGCACACGCAATAATCGTCAGATACTGCGAGCGAGCACATTATGCCTTCGTATGTAGTTTCGCTTCCTGTAAACGTCGCCTCTTCGGAAAACGTTCCACCAACCTCGCTGGATTTCAAAATCTTGAAATTGCTACCAACCTGCACACAAACAAACCACATCCCATCAAAATACACTGTATTTGAAACACTTTTTGCATTGTAAGATGCCGGAAACGCATTCGTATCCCACGTTACCGCACCGCCCGTATTTCTCAGCACAGAACACAACTGCGGGTAGTTCTCAAACGTCACTGTGCTCCCGTCGCACTTCAACCACGCATCCCCCAGACTCTGTGCCGGGCTCGTCCGGATTGTGCCGATGGGTACGATGCGGTCGACCATGTGCCGGAACGCGTCGTCGACAAGAGGATTTGCATACGGCAATCTGAGAAAGCGCCCCGTGGAATCTTGGAGCATTGTGCGCGTGTTGAATGGCGTGCCGGTATCGTCCGGGTCGTCTGCACGCGTCATGTCGTAAGTATCTGTCTGTCCGGCAACGGGCTTGAGCTTTACCCGTCCCGGAAATTTTGGCGTTCGGTCTTTCATGTTATCCCCCCCATGTCTCCTGCGTATAGTTCCGCGTCCGCGTAAATCCAGCCGACCTCCCGGCTCTCCAACACATCATCTACGGCGATAATCGTCTTTTCAATGTTGTTCGCGCCTTCCCAGTCCAGATCGTTTATTTTTGCCGGAGGGCGCTGGGCAGGATTGACAACTGCGTCATATACGGCGTTCGCGGATTCGATATAAGCGTCCATGACGTCTTTGTCGAGCACTTCGTCAGAACCATAATCTTCCCGCACTTCTGCCGGAACGTCGATACAGTGCGTTCTCAGCCGGTCACGGATGGTGATAAGCGCCGTGCCGACGCGGTTCAGGTCAGACGCTTTGTAAGAACCTTTTAAGCCCGCTTCAAAGTCTGCCTTTTCCTGCTCCGTGAAGTCGCTCCACAGCTTCTTGTAAAGCTTCTCAGCATAGGAAGCGTCCGCCTGCGTCCGGTCGGTGATTAAGGTTTTCATAATTCTCATGCAGAAGCCCCCATTCCGACGATGTCGCACTCAGCCGCCGCGATGCCGCTCAGTTTTATGGTCATGCTCGTTATTGTCCCGGTAATGTGGTCATCCCACGGAGTTGTGGTGTCTACATAGTCACCGGGAAGCTCCTTGTCCATGACGATCTGAACGCTGTGCGTCTGCCGCCGCATATAATAGTCAAAGACGTGCTGTGTTACCGCTGCAACGTTCGAGGTATTTACCAGCGTCGCGTCCTTGACTTCTATGACGTTCGGCTTGGTCGAGGCCGTGACGTTCGGATTTGTCTTGGTCGTTACCGCTTCCGTGTGGTAGTAGGTCTTGCCGTCCACTTTGACGGTATCGCTTCCGCTGCCGGACGTGCTGTACGTGTGCGCGGTAACTCTTACCTCGGTCACGATGGCAGACTGGCTGACTTCGCCGCCGACGTAGAGCCGGTTCATAGGAATCACCGTCGGTGTTTCCTCAGACAGCCTCCATACCTTCACGTTTCCTGTTCCGCTGGTGTCCACCACAGCTCGAAGCGCAAACGCCACCTGCTGCAAAGCTTCCCTTCGCGTGCAATCAGGAATGTAGCCTGTTAGCTTCTCGGTCTGTAGTTCCTCCGAAAGCTCCAAGACGAAATACCCGCCGAGGATGCTTTCTAAAACCGTTTTCGCGTTGGCGTTGGAATAAACAACAGCCGGGAATGGGTCTTCGTCCAGAATTCCCAAAGCGTCAATGCAGGAAACGTTGTATACGTTTTTGCTTACGCGGGTAGATTCATCGATGTAAAACGTTCCGATTTTCGTCTTTCCGTTGTACGCATAAACGGGCTGCTTCTCTTGGAAAATAAAATCAATATCTTCCATGCTGTCCAGCGTGAAATCCAGCGTGTTAATCGCCAGCTCGTCGGATATGATGTTCAGTTCTTCGGTTGCCTCAACGCTCCGAAGCTCCTGCCGCTCGAACTCTCGAACGATGCCGAAAAGGATAAGGGATATCTTGATCGGTCGGTTTGGCAGATTCGTTTTGTTGAACTGAATCTTGATTTTGTTGTACAGCTCGACTGTCCGCTCGCAGAAGTAATCTCCGCTATTCGGGAGGAACTGCTGTGTGGCCAGCTGCGTTGTTCCGTTGTACCACGTGATATTCAGGTCGCTGCAATAGTCCCCTGTTTCCCCGTCAAATTTGAAGTAGATTCCGAGGGATGTAAACTGCCCATCAAGCGAAATCTCAATGGTAGGCGGTGTTTGGAACGTACAGTCTGCACCGCTCCGAGGTGTCGACCAGAAGCCGACTGGTTCAGTTTTCGGCTTGAGCTTTCTAGTTCCGTTCAGCACCCATTGATTCTGCTCCGTCGTTGCCACTGGCCCCTCGAATGCCCCGAAGGGCAGAAGAGAGGTTTTTGAGATACCCATAGCCTCGCTTGCTGCCACGCTCGCAGCCGCCGCAGAACCAACCGCAACGTCCTCATACACAACTTTTACGCTCATAGCGGCGTCCTCTTCGGCTTCATCGCCACAAAATTAAATGTCAGGTTGCCCCATTCATTCTTCTGCCCGTAAGCTGTCAAAAGTTCATCGTCTCCGTTTGCAACATACGCATCGAAGGTCAATGTCCCTTGCGCATACGGAACGGTAAGGGAATGGCTGTCGACAGGTGCGGAGATTGCTTCATAGAACCTGTCGTATTCCGCCGGGTCAGTTCCAACCGGGTCAAGCTCTACGCTGTAGTTGTAAAACGTGCCGATGATGTCGCGCACCATCGCGCCGGTCATCACGCGCCCCGCATTATCGCCGTCCAGAACCGCAAAAGAGCGTTTCAGACTGGTTACATGCAGGTTCGGATACGCCGTGCCGTCTAGGGTCAAAACACTCGTCATGCCTTCACCCCCGCCAGCCTTACGCCTACACGCTGCGTTTCTTCGTTGTTCGCCTTATAGACAGCCCGTGCAAACTCTCTGCCGTTGAGCTGCAAGATGATCGTCTGCGACCGTCCGCCGGATTCGTTCATAGCCTGTTTGAATGCCTGCACCATTGTCTCAAGCGGCGTTTCGATGTTCGTTCCGCTCTTCTGGTCGCCCAGCACCGCCATAAACTCCCGGTTCGGCGGAATAACCGCGCCTTCTGCCAGCCTCGGAAGCGCAACCTGACTGACAAGCGGAATGCTGATGCCGAAGGACTTGCCGCCGATGATGGGAACCCAGTCCGGAATCTCAAAGTGGATGGTATTCAAAGCGGAAATCAGAAGGTTGATACCGTCGATAATGAAGTTGATCGCCGCCTCAATGATGGCAACAATGTTGTTCCAGATACCCTTGAAGATCTCGGTGACACCCTGCCATGCCTTTGTCCAGTCTCCGGTAAATACGCCAACAATGAAGTCAATGACGCCCTTCAAGATGTCCTTGATGTTTTTGTATACATCTGAGACAAATTTCCCATATGTTTGAAATATTGATGCAAGCAGCGGGCTCTTGGATTGCAGCCATGTGATAAACATGTTCCACGCATCCTTGATGGAGTTCACAATGGCGTTCCATGTCTGCTTCATTCCTTCCCATATCTGCTTAATGCCTTCCACAGCAAGCTTCATGTCTCCGGTGAATACGCCCTTGAAGAACTTCCCGAACCCGTCTATAATATTTTTTAATCCTTGAATCAGTTCTTCTCCATGTCCGGTGAAGGACACAAGCGCAACCAGCGCGGCAAGGAAACCTGCAATCAGAAGTGGAATCCAGCTGCCCGTCAGAAGCGAAATTCCGATACCAGCAGCAAGCAGCCCTGCGATGATCGTAAGCGTATTCACCAAATTAAAGCCGTTTTCGATAACGTCTTTGATACCGACAACCAGCATGGCAAGACCGCCTACAACCAGTGCAATTCCTGCCGCGATTGGTCCGAAGGCGATTGCAAGCCCAACGGCAAGCGCGGCAAGACCTGCCAGCATCCCGAGGAAGTTTTGTAAATCAATCCCGTTATTCCAAGCATCCAACCAGAAGTATACAAGCGCAAACGCACCGGCAACAGCAAGAGCGATACCCCAAATCTTGCTCAGGTCGTTCGTGAACAAGCTCGCGATTTTCCATGCCAGAAGCCCTGCTGCAATCGCTCCTACCAAGCCGAGAATGTCGTGGAGCTTGTCCTCTGCCATGTCAAGATTTGAGAAGTCCGGCGCGATCTCCGTTGATGCCGCGCCACCACCTCCGCCAGCGCCAGACGCTGTGTTGTCTGTAAGCTGGTTGATCTCATCGAAGCTTGCCATGCTTTTACTTGCGTCTTTTGCCGCCGCCCCAACACCTTCCAGCGCCTTCTGCTCGTCGTTCAGCCCTTGTGCGGCTGATTTCTGCGAAGACCAGCTTTTCCCGGACAGTATACCAAAGAACTTCGCGATAGCTGTAACAACCTGTGTCAGAATGTTCACAAGCTTCACAAAAACAGGAATCACGACTTGAAGAATCGGCTGCGCGAGTGTCAGAAGCGCCGCCTTGAGCCGCGCCACAGCTGCGCGTGCTTCGTCGTTCTTCATAATGGTTTTTCCAAGCCATGTTCTAAGACTTTGCAGCGCTCGAGTAATCAAGGAGAATACCAGAACGCGCTTAAAAAGCCCGGAAACACGCTTGCTGAACGTGTTCATGCTGTCGGAAACCTTCTTCGCGGCGGTCTCCATTCGCTCTGTTGCGCCGCTTGCGTTTGTGATTTGCTCCGTGAGTTCTCCGGCTTTTTGCTTCGCAGCGTCCAAAGCAGAAGTCTGCGCGATCACTTTGTCCGTGATTTTTGCATATTTCCCGTCCAAACTCTCAACGATCTTGTCCTGCTCTTTTAAGATTGCTTCCTGCTCTTTGATTTGCGCCGCAACTTCCGTCTGCCGTCCGTATGCTGTGATATAAGCCTCCGGAGACGCAGCCACCTCACCGGACGTGATCTGCCGAAGCCGCTCGGATTCCGACCGCAACGATTTCAGCGCATTTTCTGCCTGTTTTGCAGATTCTTTTGCTGCGTCAAGCTGAGATTTCAGGCCACTTTGCTCTCCGGTGCTTTTTTTCAGTTCGGCTTCCATCTTGTCGATTTTCGCCGTCAGTTTATCAAGCTCCTTCTGCGCGTTTTTTGCGTCGACCTCCGCTTGAACAACGATTCTTCCATCTGCCATTTTCTCACCACCTTATTTTGAAATGCCCCATGCGGCGAGAACGTCTTTCTCTGCCTCTGTGTATGTAACTTTCAAATCGATTATATCCCTGTTCTTTCGGTAGAACTCCCGCTCCTGCTTGTCCAGAGGCTTCCCGTGTGCCTTTTTGTCCCGAATACGAACCACTTGAGCAAACAGGCAGTCTCCAATCTCCTGATAGTAAGACAGGAACGACCACCAGTGCAGATACTCAAGCGACCGAACCTCGCAACCGGCGATTCTGTTCACGGGGGCAATAATCATGTTGAAGTCCTGCTCCCATGACATCAGCACGGGTTCCCGCTTCTTTTCTTTGCGTTCTTCCCCACGGTCTATAAACCGGAAACACTGGTTCAGAGCTTCCTGATAGTCGCTGGATGGCATTTCCTCAAAGTCGGGATAGAAGATTCTCAACGATGCCTCCGCCTTGTCCTGCTCGTCAAGCTCTCTATCAACAAGGGCGGTGAGGATATCCAACACCGCCCGATAGTCAGACCGGATTTCGTATTCTGTTCCGTTTACATTGACCGATGTCGGTAAAGACCAGATTACTTTTTCCATCTTTCCATATATTTCTTGATTCTCGGGTTCGTAGCCTTCTGTTCTCTCGCAAAGGTAGTGTCGATCTGGTCGATGATGCCGAGCATCAGATTGCTCCATACAGGCAAACCGTCAGCCAGTGCGAGGACGTTCATAGAGCCGAAAAGAGGCGTGCAAAGCGGAACCCCGAAAAGGCTGTCGATCGTATCGCGCATTTCGTTGCTTTCTCGACGCGCAATCTCAAAGATTTCTTTTTTGTTCGCGTTCTTTTCCACTTCTGCCTGATATTTCCGCTGACGATCTTCCAAGCCGTTGAACACGTCAAAAATTTTCTCTACAATTTCTGCGTCTGTCGGGTTGAACTCGAGCGTTACTTTGTCGTTGATGTTGATTTTTTCAACGCCAGTTGCAATCTTGATGTCCGCCATCTATCGTCCCTCCTTATGCCGCGTCCGGCGTAAACGTAATTTCTCCGTTGGAACCAACCGCCGCAGTGCCGGTGATTCTCTCGCCGCCCGGCGTTACCGTAAGCGGCATACCTACGAAGCCGCCGCCTTCGCCGCCAAGACCTGTCGCCTCGATTGCAGCGCCCTTGTATCTCTCTGCAAAAACAGCCGTTTTCTTCGTGCCTGCGTAATGATGCACGATAAGAATGTCCTGATTCGCCAGAGCCGCCGCGTTCTGTTCCTTAACGGCGAGGTTCCAGATATGCGTAAGCGCAACATCTCCGGCATCGAGTTCGCACGGTTCAAAGTCCTGCGTAATGATGGGCTTTTTCATCGTGGTTCTGGTCGTGCCGATGATGTCCTTTTTGGAATCCTTCTGCCAGTCGTATTCCATGCTGGAATCCGTTACGCGCATCCCAAGCGGCGACCATACGGCGGCGGGATCAGTACCCGTATTCACACAAAGAATCAAAAGTTCTCTGTCTACAGGCTGCCCAGCAACGGTGTTAAAGGTCATATTTTCTGCCATAGTTAAATCACCTCATATTTCATCTTCATTAAGATTTGATGGTCTTCCGAACCGTCCTTGTATGGGTAAAGTAACGCCGCGCGGCTGGATACATCCATGCGCCGGACGCGGATTCCATCGCCCAAAGACGGATAATTCTGCATCGCCCAGTCTCCGAATCGATTCAGCACTGCGTCCGCTTTCAGGCGCTTGTCGTTGCTGCTGCCTGGGAAGATACGGGCGATAATTTTGAACTGGTATTCTGCTTCATGCCCGCCCAAGATGTATTTCTGTGTGATGTATGTGCCTGGAATCACGGACAGAGCCACGCTTGCAGAATCAGCGGCGAGGAACTCATAATTGATGGTTGCAGCCGGGAGATCGTCATCCGAAAACGAGTTTACCCAGACCATCATTTTTCTGGATATGTCCTGTTCTTCCTCTGAAGAAACAAGCTTTTTTTCTTTTTCAGAGCCCATTTTTCACCGCCCTATCTGCAACTCGAATCCATTTGTCAAGGTTCTCAGCCTTTGAAGCCTCGAACCAGTGTGATTGTGCCTGCGCGTGTCCGGAGGTCGTAAACACAAGATTTTTGTCTGTCAGAACCTTCGTCCCGCCCTTCGGTGCGTATGTGCTGCCCGTCTCCGGGTCAACCATGACTTTCCCGTAATACAGAAACCGTGCATACGGCCCCGGATAGATGATCGCATTACCGTCCACCATTGTTCTCTGGTCAAGAGAGCCCGTCAGGAACGGCACATACGGGCTTGTGTCCTTTACTACCTGTAATGCCACAATGTGTTCGGCTTTTGTGCAAGCCCGTGCTATAGACTCCTGAAGCTCGTCAAAGCCGTCGGTTTTCACACTGAATTTCAGCATCACGTGCCTCCGACCTGCCAATGCCGCATGGAAGGACTGCCGAAGTCCTTCATGTCCACCTTTGTCACTTTGTACACATCGTCGTAAAGCATCTCAATCTGTTCTTCCGTCTTGTCCGGTTCGACTACTTCACCCTTCGCAAAGAAGGTCGTGCCGCCGTTACCGTCCGTGGAGAGCGTCCAGATTTTGCTTTTATCGGTTGCACGCCAGAACTCCTGTGGTCCGGCATAGCGCTTCTCCGCTCCTGTCACGCCGTCTACGGCTGGCGAGGAAAACGGAATGTACAGGTTTACCGCATCTGCACCTTCAAGCCCGCTCGCGCGGACGTTGGCAGCTTTCGATGCTTGGAGCATTACGCCGCGAATTACTGTGATATAGCGCTTCTGCGTGTCCTTGAAATCCTGGTCTTGCTCCTGCGTGACGTTATAAATGGTTACAGTGTGTGGGGCGTACATGCAAAACACCTGCCTCTGTAAAGCAGCCCGGTATGGGCTAGATATTCACGTGCTACGCTTGCAAGGGCGTTCTTCGCCTCGGAGGCCGCTTTCAATGCAGCTACGGAAGAATCGCCGCCGCTGCGAAGCGTCCGGGAATAGCCGCCTACAGTCTCGCTCTGCAATTCTCCTTCGTCAGATGCAAGCCCGGCGGACACATTCTTTCTGGCAAGCTCCTGTGCCGTGTCGATCAGCATATACTGGTCGACTAAGGCACAGCAGCACATTTTTACAGCATCCAGCTCTGCAAAATCCTTTGCTCGGTTTTGCGTGTAGTAGTCAAGGAAGGAACTGGCGCGTGTCGCCAATCTGCAAAAGCTGTCAGCGTCTACCGTTCCCTTGTAGATATCGCAGTAGTACTCATAATCGGCGTATATCATTGCGCCAGCTCCTTTCAGTTACGAACCTACCGTCACAGTGGCCGTTCCGGTCTTCGTGCTGTCCTGCTTGGACTTTGCGGTAACGGTAATGCTCGTAGATGTCTCATTGGAAGCGACCGTCAGGATACCGTTTTCCGAAATGGAAGACTTCGCGCCGTTCTGGCTTCACTCGACATCGCTGCTCACAATACCTTCACCTGTGACGGAAGCGGAGAACGCCTTGCTCGCTCCCTTCTTCACGGTTGCAGTAGCAGGGGATACAGCCACCGTAGATACTGTGCCAGCCTTTCCATAAACAGAGAACGGGAACGGGTTGGCAATGTCAACGTTGTACGCGTTGACCGGGTTTGCGATTTCCCAACCGAGACGCATGACCGCACGGAGAGCGACCATATCGTTCTGCATGAGGTTGTAGGTGATAGCCTTCGTGCTCGGGTCCTGAATGACACCCTCGGTGAAGATCTTAAAGGTCATGTCCTGACGGATGGCGTATACCAGCTGCGTCCAGTCACCGACGATCATCTGTGCTTGTGCCGGGTCAAATGCGCCGTTCATCGGGAAGTACATATCCATACCATCCAAACCATAGCGCGTTGCACCCTGCATATCGGACTTGAAGATGGGCTGCCCGGTCGTGTCCTTCAGCCCGCGCAGCTTGCCGCGCATCTGGATAGCGGACATAACGCCGTTCGGATTGAAGCCGTCAAGCTCGACCCTCGCGATCAGGCCGTTCTCGCCCATGATGTCGTCAAAGACGCTTGTGCCGACGGGTACGCCGTTACCGGCAGCGATGGCCGAAGGAACAACGCCAGTGCGCCAAGTGCTCGGCTTGTTCGTGCCGAACAAGATTGCCGCGTCAATGACCTTGCCGAAAGCCTCGGTCAGACGGGGCTTGACCTCGCCCCAAATGTCATAATCCGCATCATCGAGAGCAGCCTCGGGAATGGGGACGATAACCGCGATTTCCTCGGCATACAGCTTCTTCTTGTCCCACGCCATCTTCGTGGTCTGCTTGAAAGCCTCACCGGCTCCGGTATCGGTTGCTTCGCCGTTGACGAAGTACGCAGAGGGAAGCGCGTCGAGGACGTTGATGGTCTGCGTCTTGCTGGACATATTCGCAAGTCTCTTACCCATGCGAAGGACTGCGGATTCTGCGATAGCGCCCTGCATGATCTCGCGGGTTACGGGTTCCGGGATAAGGCCGGAAAGTGCGGAACGATCAATACTTGCCATGTTGTAATCTCCTTTTCGTTACTTGAGTGCGCCGCGGATCAGATTGTTCATCGCGGCATTGGTATCTGTTTTCTTCTCGCCGCCGCCAACAGCGGCAGACCAGTCGATTTTTACGCCGTCTTGGAACGCGGATGGATCGGCTCTGACTTGAGCCTTGTGCCATTCGTCAAACCCATCAAGCGCACCGTCTTTGATTTCAAGGTGTTTTGCTTTTAGGTCTGCCAAATATGCCTTTTCAGCAGCTTTAGAGCTGAACTTCACGCCCTTTTCAGCAAGCGTCTTGCGGATCACATCTGCGTAGTCATAATCGGCGATCTTGGACTTGTAGCCCTCGATCTCCTTTTTGAGCGCTTCCGTTTCCGCGCTGCCGTTCGCTGCAAACTGCTTGTTCTTCTCCGCTTCCGCGTCCAGCTTGCTCTGAACAGTCGAAAGTGCCTTTGTGATTCGCCTGTCGAACTCCGCCTTGTAAGTGGGGTCAGCCAGTATTTCATCAAAAGTCATAATTTCGTCTTTCATTTTTTGTAAATCCTTTCTATTCCCACAGCGTCATTCCCCGCTGCGTTTTTCATTTTCCGCGATATGCGATACGTTCCAGCCTTTCGTATCTGTCGTACTCGCTATCTGTCATATCTGACCAAATACGGTCGCCATATTTACGCTCCATTTCAGCTTTAAAAGAGCGGTATTCTTTTACCTGTGTCGCCGTACCTGCGTAAGTCGATGAACTTGCGCTAGGGCTATCCGATGTTTTAGCTGAAGAAATTTTGGAGTCTTCAGATTTTACCTTTTCTGTAATTTTGAGAGCTCCATTTTCCACTTTCATCTTTGCAAGGACTCGCGCGTCCTTCATAATGAATTCCCCGGGGTCGTATCCGTCTTCGCCCTCATCAGCTCCGAGCAAATACATGACGCGTCCTTCGTATCCACCGTACTGCATCACCTGTGACGTCCGGTCAATACGAATCGTTGACACGCCATCAAGGTCTTCCGGCTCCGTGCCCGCATCGTCAAAATCACCGCCAAAATTTTGTGACGTGTGTTTCATTGTTTCACCGATATTTTCCGTATCTTCTTCCTGCACACGTAAACCGAAATACATAAAATCTTGTTCGCTGCAGATTTCTTCTGTAAGCTTTTTTGCAGTTGAGAAATCCGATCTGTTAAAGAGTTTGGTTTTGTCCTCCCCAAACTTTCCGCTTTCGCGCATTGCATCTGTCAGGCTCTGGCCATCTTTGATAAAAACTCGCCGCCCACTGATAGTGCGCCAAACGCCACCTTCATCCGCCATGTTTTCCACCTCCAAACTCAAATTTCAGCCGTTTGCGCTGAATCGTCTGTGCAATAATGCTTCCGTCCTTGTCTCGCAGCAGCTCCACCCGGAAGCCAGACGCAAGCTCCCGCTCGATGGCTTGCTTTAGATTTTCGTCAATCATACAATACTTTCGTCCTTTCTCTCTGCTCCGGTAACCCTGCAGCCTCGCTGAAAGACTTATACTTGGCGTTCAGGCGGCGAAGCTTGATGTTTGCTGCGGTTGCGTCGTTCTCTAAGCCCGCTGCTTTATAAGCATTTTTCAGCTTCTTTTGAGCTCGAATCTGCCGCTCCATGCGTCGCTGCATCTGCGTAGCCTCGTAGGCAGTGTATTGCTTCCCATCGAACTCACAGCCGAGCCCATCGTCGATATGCTCGAGCTGTTCGTCTGTGTAAGTTCGCTCCGAAACTCCTGGAACAAACGGGTATTTGTGATGCCTACAGTTTGCGCCTGTCAGACCGTCAACATATCCGTAACCGGTCGTTTCCACAAGGTCATCATAAAGCCCCAGCTGGTCAGGTTCGCCGCTTTCGCTCTGGTAATAGACTTTTCCTTGCCAGTCCTTGTGGCTTGACCACGGCGAAGCACCCGGCTTGTCACGCGCCCCAGAGTGCGCAGACACTTCAAAGTATCTCGTCTCTAGGTATTCTGCGCTTTGGTTCGTGTACTGGTCGCAGACCTGGTTCACGCCGGTCATGACAGCTCTCCGAACAGCAACGTCGATGTGGTCAACGTGTCCGCTTTCGTAATTCACAACTTTCAGACCGCCTGCAAGTTGCTGAACAGCAGAATTGATCGCCTGATTGTAGCTGATTGCCCCGCTCTGAATCTGCATAACAGCAGAATCCAACGCCCACTGATACGCACGAGCGGGCGGAAGCATCGTCCTGCCTTTGTCCACCAAAAATCCCATAGAAGCCGTGATGTTATGAAATTCATCAAGCGTCTGCGCTCTGATTGCTTCGATTGTCGCAGTGTTCACCAGAATATCAGGCTGTGTCAGCCCTGCCATGTCGATAACCTCTGTGTAATACTTCTGGTTTCTTGCAATAACATCGTCGAAAAGCTCCTTGAGCTTCTTCTCGCTAATTCCAGAGGTCTTGCGGATTGCTTTTTCAATCTCCTTCGTGTTGATACCATGCGAACGAAGCGCTCTGATTGCCTGAACAGTCACTTCGTTCAGCTGGTCTTTCAGCGCAAGCCTACTGCATATCTCATCGAGGAGCGTATCTTCCAATCCTCGGAACAGTTCTGTCAGATCCTCTGGGATCGCATCAAGTAGTTCTGGGGTAAATGGATACCGGCTCATCTTTCACAACCCCAAAAGTCCCAGTGTTTTCTCCAAATCCCATTACTCGGCCTCCGTTTCTTCCTCGGTTACCATGTCACGCGCCTTCGGCAGCGCCGCCTTTGCTGTCGCCTCGTCCTCGTTCATCCACTTCATGCGAAACTCCCAGTCATTCATGATTCCGGCGCTTAAAAGCTGCATATCGCGGGAGAAGTCTGTAGCTTTGTCTTCGATGATGGAATCGTCAAAGTCAATGCTAATCTCCACGTCTTCATTCAGACCGACATTCATCACAGTATTCCCCAGCTGAAGCAGGATGCGACACAGCTCCACCAGTGCTTGCTCCAGCACTATCTCATGCTTCTTAATGGTGCGGAACATGGTGGAGTTTTCGCTGATAACTTGCGTTGCTGTCGCGACGCTTCCGCCGTCGAAACGGTAATAGGTCTCGCCGAAGCCGCACTTACTGGACAGTACGTTCAGTTGGTCTTGAAGTCCTACATTCAGTTGCTCGGTTCTCAGCGTCGGAGAAATTGTCTCTACAACATTCCCTTGCTGCGTATCCTCCGGAAGCAGATAGAAACGCCGGTCATTGTCATCAAGCGTCGGTTCATCGTCTTCCCACCTTGTAGCGGGCATTTTTACCATCATCATCATTGGGCCGTTTTCGAACTCGTTGACGTAGCAGTCATAGGCACAGTCAACGCCGCGCAGAACGTCGATTGCATTTGCATACACAGGGATACCAACCGGAAGCAGGTAGTCAAGATTGTTTGCGATGTTCGGTCTGTCGATGACGAACTGCCTCTTGTCGCTTCCCGTATGTACCACAGGGGGTATTCGCTCAAAGCCCGGAACATCGGTAAGCAGTGCGTCGGCAAGCGTTTCGTTTTCGTATCGGTAAATGCTGTTCTCGATGACGTAAAGTCCTTTTTCGTCTTTCCGGTGAATCTGCAAATACAGATAGTTTTTTCCAGCCCGTGTGACAACGCTGTCAAAAGCACACTCTGAAATAAAGCCATTCTGCCAAGCCAGCGGAAAAATGTGCTCAATAGTCACATAGTCAAGAGCGATACCGGAAACATCGCCCGGAACGGTCTCTCCGCTCTCGTTGACCGCTTGGCCGACCACACGAGGGATATACGCTACAGTTCCGAGCGCGGATTTCATTTCCTGCATTTCGCTTGCCTTGACCGTGAAGTTGTTCGCCGTCAGGACGCTATCAACGAACGCCTGTTCTTTCTGCCCCTCAAGTGTTATCTGGACTTTCTCATTCATCAAAAGGTTCGCCCAGTCCTCACAAACCTTTTTCGCCATGCCGAGGCTTGCACGATTGCACTTTGTCCACTTATGTCCGTTATATCTCCGGTACTGATGGAACCCCTTGACTTTGCCGACGTACCACGACTTCCAAAGGGACACGTATGTATAGAATTCCTCTGGGATTGTCGTATACCCGAGTTCCTTTAATTTATCGATAACCGTCATGCAATAACTCCCATTCTACGGCTCACAGGCTCTAAGGCGTACCGCGTCGCGTCAATCAGATGATTGTTCGCGTCCGGGTATCCGCTGATAATATCGCCGTCTTTGTTTCTTTCATATTCGTAGCCCACGAACTCATCGTAGGCATGTGGCGTTCGTTTTCTATCAATGACAATCGTTCTTCTCTGCAAGAACTTCATGCCGTATTCGACCGAGCCGGGTCCCTTGACCGCCTCATACGCAGGCAATCCCATTGCCCGTAGGTCAGCCACGCTCTTTGGCTCCGCGCTGTCACAGATGACGCGCACATTGCCATATCTGCGCTGTTTGATTATCGTCGCGCTCTGCTCGTTCGAAAGCTTATTTTGGTATATCTCGTCAAGCAGGTAAATTGTTTCCCTTGCCTTGTCGTAATGCAGCCGGATAAATGCAAAGGGGTCTGGGAACCATCCGAAATCCACGCCCTGATAGATTTTATCGAATCTGGAAACTTCTTCGTCCGTGATCTCCCGAAATTCGAGCCTGTCAAACACATTGCCGCCGGTACCGACCGGGATGCCGAGGTATTCATGCTGATACGCCCGCTCGTCAGTGGCTTTCAGGTGTTCAGCTTCGTCAATAAACTGCTGCCCCAGCCACTCTGGCGGCGCTTGCAGATATGTTGACTTGTGGCACAGCCTGTCCGAGCGTTCTTCCAAGCTGTCTTTGTTTGCCCAGTTGTCCCGGCTGATCGGCGGATTATAGCTTTCAAAATTCCAGAATTTAGAGCCGCCGCGCATTGTCGACTGCAAAATCGTTCGTATTTCGGCACGACCGGCAAACTGGTCTTTCTCCTCAAAGTGCGTAACAGCGATATAACCAAACGGTACCTTAATGGACTTGATTTTCATTGGGTCGTCCGCACCCCGGAACATGATCTTCTGGCCGGTAGGCTTGTATATCAGTTCCATCGGGGAAACCTTTGCTTCCCAATATGCCGCCATGCCAAGCTCACCGATTGCCCATATGTACTGTGCATAAACGCTATCGCGTATGGTATTCGCAACCTTTCGCAGCACAAGCGCGTGTGTGTTTGGGTTGTTTATCAGCAGCAGGGGAACGAGTACAGACACAGTGGAGGACTTCAACGACCCACGCCCGCCACTAAAATCGTAGTGCGTGTGACCATGCTTGAAAACATCGCGTGCAACTTCGTAAAACGCAGAGCCGATTTTTTCAGATAGGCGGATGTCAGACATCAAGTATCACCTTGACGCACTCTGTATTGATGTTTTGCTCCACAACGTCTTTCTGATCGAGGTACTGTTTCCCGAGCCAGATAGCCATAGACGCATTCTTTTCAGCAAGCCTCCATTGCATTCTTCGCAGTGATATTTTCCCTTTACCCCTCTTTTTTGCGAATACTTCGGAGAAATGCTCCCCATAAGTTCTCTTACACCATCCGTCTAAGGTTTTATCGCTTACATCAAGCGCGTCGCAGATTTCCAGAAGGGTACATTGAAGCCCGCACAGTGCCTCGAACTGCTTCTGATCTATTTCCTTTTTTGGTCGTGCCATACGCGCCCTCCTTTCTCCTCTGGCGTTTGATAAACTTTTCCATGTCCCGCTTCAAATACGGGCTCGTTGTTTTGTCAATAATTCCCTGTGCTTCTTCAACCGTCACTCAGAAGCACCGCCTTTTCTCCTGTGAACTTCTCCCAACGATCAATGATTACATCGGCATACTTTGGGTCAAACTCCATGCAATACGCATGTCTCCCGTTCTGCTCCGCTGCCATGATCGTTGTACCAGAGCCAGCGAACAGGTCAAGCACATTCTCTCCCGGCTTGCTGGAACACTGCATCTGGTAATCAAACAGCTTAATCGGCTTCATGGTCGGATGCTCCGCAGACTTTACCGGCTTATCAAAATTAAGCACCGTTGTCTGCTTTCGGTTTTTGAAGAAGTAATGCTTCTTGCCTTCCGTCCATCCGTAAAGGCACGGTTCATGCCCTTCCTCTTCGATTTCGCTCTCGCCATAGAGGCAAGGTTCATGCTTCCACTGGAAATCCTGTCTCCCCATCACAAGGGAGTTCTTCACCCAAATCAGGCACTGCCGGACACGCAGCATCGCATCTCTGCACGCCCCACGGAAGTTATACCCTTCTCTATCGGCGTGCCAAATGTAGAACGGTGTGCCCGGTTTCATGACCATTGCTGCATTGGAAAATGCATCCGTCAAAAAGCGCCTGAATGCTGTATCTTCCATGTTGTCGTTTTTGATTTTACCGGCGGTGCCCTGATAGTCCACATTGTACGGCGGGTCCGTGAGAAGCAAGTCCATCTGTGCCCCCCCCTACGAGCTTCTGTACGTCTGTCAAAGACGTGCTATCCCCGCACATAAG
>OLRG01000388.1_pt1 | contig 43839 bp, 39 predicted proteins | sample 1672331 | NCBI WGS metagenome assembly OLRG01 (sample SAMEA3136672, study PRJEB25190) | human gut metagenome
TTTCCTGCAGTTTTCGGTCAAGCACCAGTTCCATATTACCGGTTCCCTTAAATTCCTCATAAATTACATCATCCATCTTGCTTCCTGTATCCACAAGTGCTGTGGCAAGGATAGTAAGGCTTCCACCCTCTCTCATATTTCTGGCTGCGCCAAAGAACCTTTTCGGCATATGAAGAGCTGCAGGATCCAGACCACCGGAAAGAGTTCGTCCACTTGGCGGGATGATCAGGTTATATGCCCTTGCCAGTCTTGTAATAGAGTCAAGAAGAATCGTAACGTCTTTTTTATGTTCTACCAGACGGCGTGCACGTTCTATTACCATCTCAGACACACGTTTATGATGTTCCGGCAGTTCATCAAATGTAGAATAGATAACCTCCACATTATCACCGCAGATGGCCTCTTTGATATCTGTAACCTCCTCAGGACGTTCATCGATCAGGAGAATGATCAGATGCATATTCGGATTATTTTTCAAAATAGACTTGGCCACATCTTTCAGTAACGTTGTTTTACCTGCTTTTGGCGGAGATACGATCATTCCTCGCTGTCCTTTACCGATGGGGCTGATCAGATCTACAATCCTCATGGCAACCGTGCCGCCCGGTCTCTCCATCACCAGCCTCTCATTCGGAAAGATTGGTGTCATATCTTCAAAATTGTAACGTTTCTGTCCCTCACTCGGATGGAATCCATTAATGGATGTCACATACAGCAGGGCACTGAATTTTTCTCCCTGAGTCTTGATACGGATATTTCCCTTAATAATATCACCTGTTTTCAGGTTAAATCTGCGGATCTGGGAAGGAGATACATAAATATCATTTTCTCCGGGAAGATAATTCTCACAGCGGATAAAACCATAGCCGTCAGGAAGTACCTCAAGGATTCCATCCGCCCGCTCTCCACTGTCAAGCTGCACTGTTTCCGCCGGAACATGATACTGCGCACTGTCCTGCATCCTCTCCGGCTGGCGCTCCTGATTTCTGTCCTGCCGGCGTTCTGGTTGATATTCCTGATTATTATCCTGCTTTTTTGTCTCACTCTCCAGTTCATCTTCGTGAAGCATTCTCTCGATCAATTCTGGTTTCCGCAATGCCGAAACCCCCTTTAATCCTCTGGCTTTTGCCAAATCTCTTAAAGTTGCCAGTGATAATGATTCATACTTTTCTCTCATAAAATAATCCTCTGCTCTTTGTTTTTATTGTTGATAGTCATAATTATTTTTATTTTTGTTTTTCTGATTTCTTATGTACCTGATTGAATTTTTTCTTTATTAATCTATCTATGTTTTTTCTATAACAGTTAACGGGATAATCTGTCTGAACCGACACGAATATCAGATTTATGGTTACTGTTCACTCCGTCAGCAACACACTTCGCGATATGCAGAAAAATCATATTCCTGCTGATATTTTCATATTCATCTTAACACATCTTCTCCATAATTGACAATACTATATTATTCCAAATCATAATTATTGGCAAGCTATTTTATGCGACAAAAAAGTAAGGCCATCGACATAACAGAGAAAGTCCGGAGACACAAAACATGCCTCCGGACTTTCTCTAAATACTGATATAAAATTTTTATTAAGGAAATTCATATCGGATAAATCCGGTAAAATTATCTCCAGACTATACCGTATACTTTCTTAACCTTAGCAATACGGTCATCTGTAAACTTATCCACCGCTTCTTTGACTGCTTCATAAGTTTTCGGTCTTGCTGATTTCAATGCTGCAGGATTCAATGTATACTCTTTGAAAGACTCAGCAAAATATTCTGCACTGTTCTGTGTAACATAAGATTTATTGAATGCTGTGTACAGTGCCTTCTCCTGCTCGAAAATTGCTTTGAACTGTGCTGTCTGATCTGTATTTCCGGAAATAAATGCTACAAAATGTCCTAATTCATGATAAATCGTATCATCTGCTTTTCTCAGTGTGATCTTTCTGTTTCGGGTATCATAATATCCGGAATAGGAAACAGAAGGATTAACCTCTGCGGTGAACCCAAGAGTTCTGTATGCAGTAAGCACACGGCTGTCTGCTTTTGATGCATACTGTCCCACATCTATTGCACCTTTTACTGAATTGTTACTGTTAGTTGTTGTAACAACTGTCGCGCCTGTACCTGTTGCATTCTTCGCAGTTGTAGTAGTCTTCACTGTTGTAGTAGATGCTGTTGTAACAACTTTAACCTTTGATTTCTTTGTATACTTTTCTGTAATCTGCTTTACAACTGTTGTCTGAGTTGTAACAGTTGCATTTGAAGTCTCTGATACCTTCTTAGATGTTGTTGAAGTTGCAGGAAGAGACTTTGTATAAGTCTTTTTTGCAGCTTTTTTCATTTTAACCTTTTTAGTAGAAGTACTCTTGCTCGTCCTGGTATTTACCTTCGGCTGTGACGCAAGAGGTGTCTCCTCTTCTGCAATGGTAGTCTCCATCACCGGATCTGTATATGACGGCAGTTCCGGAATCTGATTCTGCTGCACAACAGCCACCCCGCCTACTGCAACTGCAAGTACTACTGCGGTAAGACCTGCTGCTATTTTTTTCTTCTTTAATAATTCAACTATTCTCTTCTTCATAATCTTTACACATCCTTTCTGATCATACCTCTGTATCGATACATTTCCGAAAATTATAAAAACCGCCTATATTTTAAAATATAAACGGTTACCACAAAATAACTGACATACATCAGTCTTCTTCTCATTTTCCGAAATCGCATCACAGAATTGAAATTTAATGCGGCAACCGGCTGTCATAGTCAACCTGTGACCTTAGACCCATGGCTTTGCGTCCCCGTCTTTCAACAGGTTTGCCTTTACCATAGTATATGCTTTTCTTCTTTATTTTGTCAAGGTTTCCGGCACGAATTTTAACATAAATATTAAATTTTGTACATTTTTTATACTAAATCTGATATACTGTAAACAGCAACAAAATTTCCATGATATCTGTTCCAAACCAGAGATATCGATTTCAAGATAAAAGTGAGGAAAATATACATGCGGATTTTTCATATCCGCCCCTTTATTGCATTCATACTGATTTTTCTTCTGACCGGCTGCAGCTCTTCCGGCAAAAAAGAAGAACCACCTGTCTATTCCCCGCTTCAGGTTCTTGTGCCGGAAGCACCGGGAAAGAAAACACTGGGCGCATCTCCGCTGATATTGGACATTTCCAATGTAGATCAGGGATATCTCACTGCGGTTTCCGATTCTGACAGTCAGAAGATGAATATCCAGCTTACTGATAAAGACGGAACTGTTTATTCTTACTTTGTTAGTCCAAAGGAAAGTGCAGTCATTCCTTTCTCCAGCGGAAGCGGTACTTACCAGGTCTGCTGCTACCAGCAGATAGACGGTTCTCAGTATGCTGCATTATTTGCAGACACTCTGGAAGTCAGCTTAGAAAACGAATTCCTGCCTTTTCTTTACCCGAATCAGTATGTGAACTTTACACCTGACTCCGATTCCAGCAAACTGGCGCTTTCTATGATTTCAGAAGATGCATCCGATGTAGATGCCCTTCAGGCCATTTACAATTATGTGACCCGGAATCTTACCTATGATTATGAACTGGCAGATACCGTTGAATCCGGTTACCTTCCGGATGTGGATGCAACTTTAAAATCCGGAAGGGGAATCTGCTTTGATTATGCAGCTCTCACCACTGCCATGCTCCGTGCCCGGGATATCCCCTGCAAGCTGCAGATCGGATATGCCGGCACAGTGAAACACGCCTGGATCAGTGTTTATATCCGTTCAAAGGGTTGGGTTGACAAAGCTGTGGAATTCAGCGGAGAATCCTGGTCACGTATGGATCCCACTTTTGATTCCAACAGTGAGGATAAAAAAGGCATTCAGCAATACATAGGGGACGATGACAATTACAGCGTACAATTTACACGTTAGAAAGTCTGCTTCTCTGCCGACTTTCACACTAAAACTTCAGGAGGCATTTATGCGTCAAAAAAACAAACTGACCAATGAAGAACTTTTCCATTTCTGTGAACAGTTTTCCATTCTTCTGCACTCCGGCATTTCCTGTGCCGAGGGACTGGAACTGATGCTGGACGACAGCCGCACACAGCGGGGAAAAGATTTTTTTCAGCTTTTGCTGACAGACTTTGAACAGAACGGTTCCTTCTCTCAGGCATTAGAAAATTCAGGATATTTTCCGGAATCTATGACCTCTTATGTGAATATCGGCGAGGAAACCGGATGTCTGGATGAAGTTCTCAAAAGCTTATCCGAACATTATGAACAGGAAATTGAGATATCCGAAAATATCCGCAGTGCAGTCACCTATCCATTGCTTATGCTTGCTATGATGGGAACGGTCATTGTCATTCTTCTGGTAAAAGTCCTTCCGGTTTTTCAACAGGTTTTCCGACAGATGGGGCTGGAAATGAATAACTTTTCAAACGGGCTTTTAAATGCCGGAGTCGTTATCAGCCGTTATTTTTCAGTTTTAATGATTCTGATCCTTGTTGTCATTGCCGGAGTCGTTGCGCTTTTCTTTACAGAAAAAGGACGTTCCTGCCTGCGTCAGCTTTCCGTTAAACTGCCTTATATCAGAGAAATCTCCATCTCCGCTGACTATGCGCGTCTGACTCAGGCCATTGCCATGGGAATCCACAGTGGTCTGGATCATGTTGTCACGCTGGAAATGGCTCAGGATCTTCTCTCCCATCCGGATATACGAAAAAAGGCTGAAAAAGCATGTAACCTTCTGGAAAATGGTGTTCTTTTTGAAGATGCGCTTGCAGAATCCGGTCTCTTCGAGGGACTGAACGCACGTCTGATCACAGTCGGACTCCGCGCAGGTGCAGCAGATGAAGTTATGAACAGGCTCGCTGATAGATATCGTGATTTGGCCCTGACAGCCACAGGAAATATTATTTCTATCGTAGAACCATCCATTGTGATTCTTTTCTCTCTTCTGGTCGGTCTGGTCCTTCTCTCTGTTATGATGCCTTTACTTGGAATTCTTTCAGAAATTGTTGTGTGAGGTAACGGATATGGATATATTTGAAACAGGGCATACACGCCTCAGAAGAAAACTGAGAAACATTCTGCCGGTTATGATACTGGTGTTTCTCTGTCTGATATTTTATCTGGGGATTTCCTGTGCGGGCATAGAAACCATTTCACAGGAACAGGATTCTCTGCTGCGGGCTCTTGAACAGGGTGCCATACATACTTATGCACTGACGGGCCATTATCCCCAGAGTCTGGAAGAACTGCTGCAGGATTACAATATCTCCTATGATACAGACAAATTTGTAGTTGAATATGTTCCTTCCGGTTCCAATCTTCTTCCTTCTGTCAGTGTTCTGCGTCTCTCTTCCGGAAAAGGAGGCAGCCTATGAACAGTTCCAAACGCCGCAGACATCCCATTGACAGCCTTTTCACAGTTGTACTTCTGGGACTTTTTCTGATTTTTCTGCTTGTGATGCTTCTTTTTTCAGCACAGGCTTATCGAACAGCAGTGGCAGAAGATCAGCAGAACAATAATCTGTATACCGCTTCCGCTTACATAACCGCCAAATTCCGCCAGCACGATCATTCACAGAGCATTTCCACAGACACTATAGACGATATCCTTGCATTCTGTATGACTGACACAATAAATGGACAGCAATATATAACCTATATTTATCTGAAAGATCATCATCTGAAGGAGCTTTTTACCTCTGCCGGAAATACACCTTCCGCCCAGATGGGTACGGATATCGCAGAACTGAACGATTTCCGTATCTGGCAGGAAGCAGATGGATTTTACCGCATCACCCTTACAGACCCGGATGGGAATACCTGCAGTCTGCTGCTGCACTCTGGTGTTCCGACAAGGAGATTTCAATCATGAAAAAAATAACCACACACTCAAAATCCAGCCTGTTTTTAATGGAAATGATTCTTTCCATTCTCATTCTGGCACTGACCTGTACTGCCTGCATCAGAATTTTTGCAGCTGCAAAGACGCAGCGAAAAGAAGCCAGAGAACTGAACCATATCCAGGAGCTGGTCACTTCTGCCGGTGAGACTCTTGAGGGGTGGGACGGACAGCTTTCCTCATTTACCCGGATATTCGGACAGCCTTCAAAGACCTCCGGAGCTTTGCTGCAATATTTCTATGACAACAACTGGAACACCTGCCCGGAAAATTCAGCCGTATATACCATGACTATACAGCCTGCAGCTTCTGAGACAGAGAAAACTGCTGATATAAATTTTTATAACTCAGAACAGAACAATCTGTATCAGCTTTCTGTCTCATTTCCTTTTGTATCAGAAAGGACGGTCAGTGATGAATAAAAAAAGAACCTCTTTTCTCTCTGTAGGAATCCCATCCATGTGTACGATTTTCTCTGTACTCTGTCTGGTGATCCTTTCACTGCTGACTCTTAATACTTCCAGACAGGATCTTAAGAACAGCAAACTTACTCTTGAACAGACTACTGCTTATTATACCGCCTGCTCCACTGCTTCTGAAGAATATCAGGAACTGACAGATTATGCACAGCAGATATTTGCAGACTGCAAGGATCGGAATGCTTATGACACCCGGATGTCATCTGTCACAAAAAAATATCCGGATGCCAAATGGAATCCGGAGACACAGATTTTATCCTTCACTGTAGATTTTGCAAAAGAACAGGCAATATATATAGAAGTAAGTATTCCATATTCTTCCACCCTGATACCGGAAATCCTGACATGGAAAACCATCAGTTTCACCAGCTGGAATCCTGACACCAGACAACCTGTTTACAAAGGAGATACAAAATGACAGAACAGACGATACCTGAATATTTATCTTTCGCTACTGAACATCACGCATCTGATATTTTTATTATTGCAGGACGGCCACTTTCCTTTAAAATCGACGGCAAACTGTCAACTCATGGCGAACGGTTAATGCCTGCAGACACAGAAGCCTTGCTCCGGCAGATTTACCAGATGGCAAATAACCGCAATTTTGACCGTTTTCTGGAAACCGGCGACGACGACTTTTCCTGTTCCATTCCCGGTCTTTCCCGTTTTCGTGTAAATACATACCGCCAGAGAAGTTCTCTGGCAGCAGTTATCAGGGTAATTGCTTTCGAGCTTCCCCATCCTGATGAACTTAACATCCCGGAAGATGTCATGTCTGTTGCTGATTTCACCAGAGGGATGGTACTTGTCACAGGACCTGCCGGAAGCGGTAAATCCACAACAATGGCATGTATCGTTGACCGTATCAATCATTCCAGGGAAGGCCATATCATCACTCTGGAAGATCCTCTGGAATATCTGCACAGGCATGATAAATGTATTGTCAGCCAGCGTGAGATCTGCACAGATACGGAAAGCTATCTGGTTTCCCTCCGCGCCACCCTGCGTCAGAGTCCGGATGTGATCCTTCTTGGGGAAATGCGCGATTACGAAACAATCCAGACCGCCATGACTGCCGCCGAAACCGGCCATCTGATCCTGTCCAGTCTCCACACTACAGGTGCCGCCAATACGATCGGACGTATCGTAGATGTATTTGAACCCGCTCAGCAGAGGCAGATTTCCATCCAATTGTCTATGGTATTGCAGGCAGTAATCTCCCAGCAGCTTATACCTGATGTAAACGGGCACACCATTCCTGTCTTTGAAGTCATGTGCCTGAATCCTGCAATCCGAAATATGATCCGGGATAATAAAGTCCATCAGATTGACGGCGTTATCGCCTCATCCGCACATGAACATATGCGTTCCATGGATCAGAGTCTTCTGGAACTTTATAAACAGAGTAAAATTACAAAAGAAACTGCATTGAAATTTGCTTCCAATGCAGATATGCTGAAACGAAAACTATAATAATACGCTACTTACCAGATTCAGTTAATGTACCAGACTTCCCACTAATCCATAGGAAACAACATACATAATGACAGTTGCCATAATAATGCCGCAGAAGATTGCCAGAGAAGATTTCTTAATATCGATTTCCAGAAGAGATGCGATCAGAGAACCTGTCCATGCTCCTGTTCCCGGAAGGGGAATTCCTACAAACAAAAGCAGCCCCAGAAACTCATATCTCTTAATCTGGTCACTTTTGCCCATGGCACGATTTTCCATTCTGACGATCAGTCCATGAAAAATTTTGGTTTTCTTTAACAGCTTAAAGATCTGTTTGATAAAAAGCAAAATAAAAGGAATGGGGATAATGTTTCCCATAATACAGATCGGAATGGCTTTTGCCGCAGATACCTTGAGAAGTGATGCAGCCAGAAGCCCTCCCCTCAGCTCCAGTATGGGAATCATGGAAATAATAAATATGACCATTTCTCTTGATATATGCTGGGACAGATTATCAGTAAACCATTGTACTAAAACTTCCATAAATCAAAATTACTCCTTATTTTTGAGATAGTTTTCGAGGAATATGATAAATGTCTCCATTTCTTTCTGTGTGCCGATGGTAATACGAAGATGATTGCCTGTTCTTCCTCCCGGGAAATAACGAACATAAATATGTCTTTCTCTCAGTACTTTGAACAACTCCTCTGCCGGACATATCTCATGGGTCGCAAAAATAAAGTTGGTCATGGAATCTTCAAAACTGAATCCCAGTCTCTGAAGCTCTTTCTTTGTCCATTCTCTTGTAGCAATGATCTTCTGACAGGTTTCGTTGAAATAGTCTTTGTCCTTAACAGACGCTACTCCTGTTACAAGGGCTGTACGGTCCATTGTATAAGAATTAAAGGAATATTTCACGTCATTAAGAAACCTGATCAGTACAGGATTACCCATGGCATATCCAATACGCATACCTGCCATGGATCTGGATTTGGAAAATGTCTGTACGATCAAAAGATTATCATATTTTTCAATAAGTGGAAGTGCTGAATGTCCTCCAAAATCCACATATGCTTCATCCACGATCACAACTACATCCTGATTTGCCTGAATGATCTCTTCTACCTCAGAAAGAGGCATCTCCACACCGGTAGGTGCATTGGGGTTCGGGAAAACAATACCACCGTTTTCTCTGAAATAATCTTCTTTTCTGATATGGAAATGTTCATCCAGTGCCGGTCTCTCATATGGAATACGGAACAGATCTGCCCATACATCATAAAAAGAATAGGTAATATCCGGAAAAAGAATAGGCTTATCACTGTTAAAAAAGGTAAGAAAACTCATGGCAAGTACATCGTCAGAGCCCACTCCCACAAACACCTGTGTTTTGTCCAGACCATAATTATCTGCAATCGCCTGTACCAGCATTTCTGCTGCCGGATCAGGATAAAGTCTCAGCTCTTCTGTAGAAAGATTCTTAAGTGCTTCTGTAACAGCCGGTGAAGGGGGATATGGATTTTCATTTGTATTCAGTTTGATCATATCCAGCTGGTTTGGCTGTTCTCCCGGAGTATAAGGTACTACTTTACGGATATTATTTTCCCAGTTTTTCATGATATCGTCCTTTCCTGTGTTCCATGAAGTTACTGTTCATGTCCTTACCAGTAACTCTATACAGATATTTATCATCGCTGTTTTCATTTGTGGCGACTTTATCAATTCCCTCATTCATTCCACTGTATTGTACCTACTCTTCCTGTATTTGTCAAAGATTTTCGTTGCTATGAACAGTAATAGATTTTCTCCCCCTTGCCTGTTTCCTTATAAAAACAATCGGATGAAACCATGCTGTGATCTCATCCGACTGTTTTGGTTATATTATAATTTTGAGGGACAACACTGATATCAGATACGTGCTACACCTGTTTTTCTTGCTGCTTCTGCTACTGCTTTGGCTACTGCCGGTCCTACTCTCTTATCAAAAGCCTTTGGAATAATATAATCCTCGGAAAGTTCTTCTGCCGGGATCAGATCTGCCAGTGCTTCTGCTGCTGCAAGCTTCATTTCATCATTGATCTCTTTTGCTCTTACATCGAAAGCACCGCGGAAGATTCCAGGGAATGCAAGAACGTTGTTGATCTGGTTCGGGAAGTCACTTCTTCCTGTAGAAACAACCTTGGCTCCACCGGCTTTTGCATCATCCGGGAAAATCTCCGGTGTAGGGTTGGCACATGCAAATACGATTGCATCTTTATTCATGGTCTTGACCATATCTGTAGTTACTGCACCAGGTGCGGAAACACCGATAAATACATCAGCACCAACCAGCATATCTGCCAGTGAGCCAGATTTTTTGTCAAGGTTTGTTACTTTACTCATTTCGTCTTTGACCGGGTTCATTCCTTCCGGACGGCCTTCGTAGATTGCTCCCTTTCTGTCGCAGAGAGTGATGTTTTTAAATCCTGCTGTAAGAAGAAGACGTGCAATGGAGATTGCTGCCGCACCTGCACCGTTCATGACGATACGAACATCTTCTTTTTTCTTTCCAACAACTTTCAGTGCATTGGTAAGTCCTGCCAAAGTGATGATGGCAGTACCATGCTGGTCATCATGGAAAATCGGAATATCGCATTTTTCTTTCAGTTTCTTTTCGATTTCAAAACATCTCGGTGCGGAAATATCTTCCAGATTGACACCACCAAAAGATCCTGAGATCAGATAAATAGTATTTACAATCTCATCTACATCATTACTCTTGATGCAAAGAGGAAATGCGTCAACATCCGCAAATGCCTTAAAAAGAACGCATTTACCTTCCATAACAGGCATACCTGCTTCTGGTCCGATGTTTCCAAGGCCAAGAACTGCAGAACCATCTGTTACTACCAGACACATATTCCATCTTCTTGTAAGTTCGTAAGATTTATTAATGTCCTTCTGGATTTCCAGACATGGCTGTGCAACACCAGGTGTATAAGCCAGTGAAAGATCGTCTTTATTTTCTACAGGTACTCTTGTTACTACTTCGATCTTGCCTTTCCATTCCCCATGTAATCTTAATGATTCTTTTGCGTAATCCATTGCTGTAACTTCCTCCTTAGGATTTATGATTTATGATATTTTCATTATAAAACAAATTGTCGCTTGTTTCTATTGTTTTTAGTAGTTTCCTGTAAAGAATTTGCTGTCCTTAGGAAGTTCGTATCCTTCAAAATATTTATGGAAGTCCAGTTTCAGATATCCACAGAGGTTTGCAAGTTCCACCATAGTATTGTCATTAACCGGGATACCTTTTTCTCTTCTTTCTTTTTCAGCAAATACTTCTTTTTCGCCATGTGTATAGATACGATCTTTGCCATCTGCCTTCGGGCTTTCACGAAGTGCTTCCAGGTATTCAGAAAAATGTTTCTTAATTGCTTCCGGATCTCCAAATGCAGCAGGATTGATTGCCATAAATCCATGGCAGATGCCTGTCTTGTCCGGGAAAGTACAGCAATGATCTGAAGTAACACCCATGGAAAGGATAGAGCTGAACAGTTCACAGACCATACCATATCCATATCCCTTATGGCTTCCTGTAACTTCTTCATTGCCACCCAGAGGCATGATACCGCCACCATTTTTAGCTACGATATTTGCCAAAACATCCGGTGCATTGGTGCTTGCATGACCATCTTTATCCAGTGCCCATCCTTCCGGAAGCGGTTTCTCCATTTTGTTGTACATTTCCAGCTTACCTCTAGTAACTACTGTAGTAGAGCTGTCAAAGAAAAACGGATATGGGTCTGCTGGCATTGCAACTGCAATAGGGTTGGAACCAAGCATGGCCTTTCTTCCGAATGTAGGTACCATGATAGCTTCAGAGTTGGTACATGCCATACCCATAAGACCTTCATCACATGCCATCTTTGCATAATATCCGGCAATACCAAAATGATTGGAGTTACGGACAGAAACAATACCTACACCTGTCTTCTTTGCTTTTTCGATTGCTTTCTTCATTGCAAAAACACTGATCAGCTGTCCCATTCCGTTGTGTCCGTCAACAACTGCGGAAATCGGTGTTTCAAATACAACTTCCGGCTGTGCATCACGATGAATGGTACCCTTTTCCAGTCCTTTATGATAACGTACCATTCGCTGCATACCATGACTCTCTATCCCATAAAGATCAGCTGTAAGAAGTACATCCTTAATCTCATTGCTTTCTTCTTCGTTGAAACCGAATGCTTTGAACACGTCTTTACAAAAATGATTCAGTGTGTCATATGACCATGTTACGTATCCCATCGTATAATCCCTCTTTCCGGTATGCCTGATTTTATTTTTGGCATTACCAATATTTACTACTGATTTTACCACTGGTATTACCAATTTTCAATAGGATACGAATATTTTTTTTATTTTTTAAGACGGATTAACGTCTTCCCCGCTGTTGTTCTTTCTGTATCTCATCCAGATACTGCTCAATGGTTTCCATATGCTGGGACATGGCCAGTTCTGCTTCCTCTACATTTCCGTTGATGATTGCCTCAACCAGCTTATGATGCTGCTCATCTACCACACTGGCAGACTGATTTTTCTTCATGATATAATCTCTGGTTCCCTCAATGATGTTCTCTGTCAGCTGATCTGCAGCTGACAGAACACTGTACAGCATAGGATTGTCTGCAATCCTGGCAATCTTCTGATGAAGTTCCTGATCCAGCTTTCCTCGTGTCTTCTCATCTTCCGCAGCATCCAGTCTTGCAAGAATCATCCATAGTTCTGCTGCATCCAGTGGCGTACACTTTTTTGCTGCCAGAAGTGCTGTTTCTCGTTCCAGTGCTGCACGAAGCTGCTGGTTCTGTCTCAGATATCCGTTATTTAAGCGAAACAGGATAGACAGAGGTCCGATCAGCCAGGTATCCAGATTTTCTGTAATATAATTTCCTCCTCCTGGTACAGATTTGACAATACCCAGAAGTTCCAATGCCCGAAGGACCTCCCTTACAGCAGGACGTGATACCCCCATTGTCTCTGCCATGGTCCTCTCAGCCGGGAGAGCCGCCCCTGCTTTCAGATTCCCTGTCTGTATATTCTCTATGATCTGCTTTAAGATCCCGTCAAAAGCCCTTTCTTCACCAATTTCCCTGAACATATACCTTCCTCCAAATTTTTATCTCTTTTATCATCGGGGAGTCTGCCCCAATATTATTTATTTTCTGAATTATTTTTTCTATTTTCCGTTTAAGTATAGCATTTCCACCATTTATCCACAAGTAAAGTACTTTATTATGTACAGAAAAAAAAGTTTTCTTTTAAGATTCGAAAAAATTTATACATCTTGTACTTTTATCACAGATGGAGAATTCGGGATTGCCGATACCATGACCACTGATTGGAACTCCTCTCCATTATCGATCCACTGACAGCTGCCATCATATTTAGAAGCAATTTCCTCAATAATCCCAAGGCCAAATCCATGAGACCAGGAGTCAGTCTTACTTGTTTTACCATTAAACTTTATGCTGGGATCTTTGCTGTTGATCATGTGTATCGTAAAAAAGTTCGCCGTCTGTCTGGCAGTAATGTTAATAAATGGTTTTTCTGAATGAGAAGTCTGGCAGGATTCAATCGCATTATCCATCAGGTTAAAAAAGACACTGCTCAGATCACTGCTTTCGATGTTAAAATTTTCGGGAATCAGCAGCTGAAATGAAGTTTGGATATTGTATTGAACAGCCTTCTGACGTTTGCTTGTCAGAATGGCATTGAGCAGAGTATCACTACAGATTGGACGGAAACGCTCCTTCTGGAAGGTAGAAGTCAGCTCCTCGAGATAAAGAGTAGCATCTTCATAGCGGCCCTCGTCCATCAGTGATTCATATATAAGGAGTTTCTCTTTCATACTTTGCTGCATGGTAAGGGTTTCCTGGCGGCACTTTGTAAGAGTCACATTCTGATCATTTTTTATCCGCTGCTGTTTTTCAAGGATCAGAAGTTCCGCTTTTTGCCGGCTGTCCTTCATTGTATTCATAGTGATAAAATATAAAAAGTAAAAAGCGCTGAGAATGCTGAAAATACTGACAACAGAACTAAATACAGCGTAAGATGAATTGTTATCATCCAATACACTATGATAAATAATACAAATACATTGTGACATCAGTATCACTATAAGTATCAGCATCGTTGTAAATATTTGAAATCGTCTCGAATTTTTTTTGTTTTTCATGATAATGCCTTCCCTTTTATTTAGATTATCGAAGGATATTGTGGAGATATTTGTCTGCTTCCTCATATTTGCCGGCTTTCATAAGATAATTCAGAGACAACATATGATTTTCAATATCATGATTCCATTTTCGGAGATTCTGGTATTCTGTCTCAATATCATCAAAGAAAGTCAGTTGTTCTTTTAACAGCAGAATCTGCTTTTCATGAAAGATCCGTTCCTGTTCCTGGATTCTGATATTATGCAGTCCCCTGATAAATATGGGAATTGCAGGAATGGTCAGGCAACAAAAAATAAGAAAATAACCAGGAATTTCAGACTGATTGTTGCATAAAATTGATAGCGTAATACAAAGCCAGTAAAAGGGAAAGAAAATCTGCGTAAGAGGTACAATGCTGTAAGAACAAGTGAAAATGCCGATCAGATCAGACAGTTTTTTCCACATAAGACTTCCTACTGTTAGTACAATAATGCACAAAGTCACTGCATCCGAAACAGTGGTAACAGAATTCATACTGATAAATCCTGCATTCTGATGAAAAATGATTTTCTTTACGCTGACATACAGGCACATCATGAGTATTTCCATCAACATGATCGTACCTGTATAAAGAAAATAGGCAAATAATTTCTTTTTGAGCGAATTTGAATGCAGAAGCACTATGGATAAAAAACTGGCAAGATGTACGAAAATAAAAGGAACCTTGTCTGGCATAAGTTCGTAGCTGCCAATGATCAATATAATATGCATAAAAAGAATGCACAGATAAGTCTTAGATGGGGATAACCGTCCTCTCAGAATTTGACGGCTGAAATAGAAACACCACAAGGGGTATAGCAACGCATTAAATATAACTATTTTTTCATACACTGGAAAGCCCTCCTTTTGTTACTGTTATCAGTATAACATATGGCATAATTTCTATCTAGAAGAAAAGGGCCAGTCTCTCTTTAAGACTGACCCTTAAGGCAAGGTTTTTCTTTATCCTATTGTTACTGTTGATAAACCACCACAGCTGAAGAATGCAAATTCTCCTATATTCTTTATGCTGTCCGGAAGCACTGTCTCTGTCACATCTGAACAATTGCAGAAAGCATATGCTCCAACAGAAGTAACTCCATCCTCAATCTGGATCTCTTTTATCTCGGAACGGTACTGTGCCCATGGCACGTCAGCTTCTGATTCCCAGGAAGCCATTGTTCCTTCACCTGTAATATGGAGAATTCCCTCTTCATCTAAGGACCAGTTTACGTTGCTGTCTTCTGTGCCACAGAAACCAGATTTCTCTGTTTCTGTGCTGTTAATATCATTGACGTTTTCGTCTGGTTCCTGAGCATTTTCCGTGTTTTCATCATCGGAGAATGCTGGAGCCTCCTGTTCTTCCTCCACTGTCAGTTCCTGTTCTTTCTGATCACCAGGCAGATCTGCAGCAATCTCCTCTTCTGAATTTTCCCGATCTTCTGTTGTCAGTTCCTGTTCATCGGAAAAATCCTCTGTTTCCACTTCTACATCAATCCCGGCTGCCTGTACATTTTCCATACAGACTGCATAACCTCCAAGGCTGACGGCCAGCAGCAATGCTGCCAGCCCTGTTTTTCTTAAATTTTTCATACTCTGTCACCCTTACTTTCTGATCTTTACACTCTTTGCTTTGCTCCAGGAAGACAAAATCTTATTTTTTCCTACTGTTTTATAGGTAGCAATTCTTACATAATAAGTCTTTCCCTTTGCCTGTACGGAAAGTGTTGCCTTTGTGGTTCTGTTACTCTTCACATAAACAGTTTTTACACCGCTTTTGAAAGATTTGTTTCTGGAATACTGGATGACATATCCATTACCAGTTGTATTTTTCTTCCATGTAGCTGTTGCTTTCCTTCTGGCATTGTTGGTAACTTTGGAAATACTGGTTGCTGTCGGTTTCACAGTAACCGTCACCTTCTTGGTATTGGCATAATAATTTTCATCTGCTGTCACTTTAATAGTAATGGTTGCCTGTCCCACAAATCCTTTGGCAATGGTAATTTTTCCTGAGTTATTGATCTTTACATATTTGCTGTTTGAAGTATAGCTCAGTCCATCCCAGTTTCCGTCAGATATCCATTCTGTAGTAATATACTGTTTTTTGGAAGAATAATTTCTGACAATATTGTCAGCATAAATTTTGTTTATTCCCTTTGCTATGTTCAGAGTGAATGAAGTACTTCCTTCCAGATAATTTCTTCCTTCTTCTGCTGTTATAACAATCTTTACAGCTCCTGCTTTTTCTGCTGAATAATAAATTCCTTCATCCAGATCTGTGTCAGAAGCCCACACCATATCTTCATTCTCAACAGATCTGCTGAGGCTGCCATCTGTTTTCAGAACTTTCCATCTGAGTTCGCTGAAGTCTCCTACAGCAATTTCGATTGTCTCTTTTTCCAGTTCCAGAACAGGTTCTGCCTTATTGATCAGGAAAGTTCCTTCCAGGCTTCCACCATAGTTTCCATCTCCTGTAATGGTAAAGGATGCTGTACCTGCATCTGTATTATCTTTACAGCTGATCTGGTAATCTTTGCCTTCTTCCAGAGTGTAATCTCCATCTTTCAGTGTTACTTTTGGTGTCTGAGCCTCGCCATTGTAAGTATAACCGCTGGTCGCAATATCACTCACGCAGATAGAAAGATCTCTCTTTACAGGTTCCTTTGTTTCCGGATTCCATGGAATCCATGTAATTTCGCCACCATATCCCTGAAGTTTGTCCAGTATCCAGGTACTGTTTGTATATGGATAATATGCAGTTGCTTTTACGTTTTTGAAGATGTCAGTGCCGAACTTCGGACAATTACCGTAGAAATAAATGTTTGTAAGGTTCTGACAGTCTGCAAAAGCTTCATCTCCGATTTCTGTAACTGTATCCTTGATGTTTACATCCACAAGATCTGCACAGTTGCTGAAAGCGTTTGGTTTGATGATAGTTTCATCTTCCGGATCAAGTATTGGTATCTCTGTTCCTTCTGACAGTTTCGCACCACAGTCTGAACAATATACATCTCCGGTGTATCCTGGTTCTGTAGTGGTTGCTTCCTTCTTATCTCTGATTTCTGTGTTTCCGGTGTGACTCTCCGGATCAACTTCTCCGTATGTCTTTCCGCATACTTCGCAGATTGCTTTGGAGATACAGGTTGCTTTTCCGCCTTTGTGACCATTTTTATCACACTCAGTAACTTCATTCTCTTTTCGTGGAATCGTTTTTCCTGGAACAAGTATCTCTTTGCATATGCTGCAACAGGTGTCTCCTGTATATCCTTCTTTTTCGTAAGTAGGTTCCACACGGTTTAAGATTTCTGTTTTGCCATGTCCTGTTGCTTCTATTTCTTCTGTGTAGCTTTCTCCACATGTACAGGTATATGTTTTTACACCTTTTTCTGTGCAGGTAGGTTTTTGAGTAATTGTGCTTGTAAAGTTATGTTTGTGTTCTCCCTCGCCAGCCACATTGATACTGCCATTTATAATATTCAGTTCAACCGCATTTAAATCACCGTCTACGATGTCTCCGTCTTCATAAGAAACTGTAACCGGATAATTCCCCTCAGTTTCAGGTGCCTTAAAGGTAAGTAATGCAATGTTTCCATTGGAAGTATCTGCATTCACTCCATCCCAGAGAATAATTACAGGATTTGCTGTCAGATCGCCAGGTCTGGTCATTGTTAAGGAACTCAGTCCATCCCCTCCCTGAATGCCGGTTAATGTTAATGCCTTATCATAAGTTACACTGATGGATGCTCCACAGATACCATGATTGTCAGAAATTGAAATAGGAACTGTAACCGAATCTTCTTTTCCTGCCGTGACTGTTCCCACCGTCAGGTTTACTTTGAATGTGTCTGCAAATACATTTCTGTTTCCCAGCAGCATCCATAAACACAGAAATGCAACTATAAAACGTAGTTTTTTCATGACTGGTCTCCTTTCTTTAATATGTTGGAATTGAAATAGCTGAAGACCAGGAGGAAGATGCTCCATTCTGATCATTGTACGTACCACTTACGGACACTGACCTGGTACCTGGCGAAACAGAAACTGTCACCCAGCCAGTATAATGTTCCTTATATCTTTCTGGTTGTCCTGCATAAGGTTCTGGCCATCCGGGAAGTGTAACGACTCCCGGACAGTATCCATTAATATATGGTGTGATTGTCTGAGTATAGCCATATTTCGTTTGAGGAGTAATAATATCTATCCAATGAAGCTGGATCTGTACAGAATTTGCTGTTCTGTTCTGGTAAGAAGCATCTACAACATAATGAACACCATACTTGCCGCTCCACTGATATCCCCACTGATCAGCCACTCTCTGTGTTGTTGCAGTTCCAACTGGTGAATAATAGAAGGTAATGGTTTTTGCTGTTGTGGAATCCCACTTGACATTCTGCGCTCCAGGTGTATTATATCCATCTTTTCCAGGTGCAGAAATTGTATTTGTTGTTCCAAATGCATATCTCGCTGATGAACTTCCCAGATCTGTACCATTGGTTGAACGATACAAAATTTTATAAGTATAACTGTTTGCTGTAGCAGAAGCATAAATATCAGAAGCTGTAAGATTTCCGGAAACAGTCACGCTGGTAATACCTTTGTTCGCCCCTAATGAATATCCATTGGCAGCCTGATAAGTGATATCAAGCGTATCACCATAATAAATTGCACTGCCACTGTTCAGCTCTCCAGTCTCAGCTTCTTTATATGGAGAGGATGTTCTGGAAACATGAATGGTATATCCTGTTCCATTATTCCATGTAACTGTATATTCATCTGGAATTACTTTTATAAAAATAGCTGCTTTTTCAACTGATCCTGATACCTCGATTGTTTCTGTACCATGTTCCCTCATTGTAAATCCTTCTTTTATGCCATAATCAATGGTCAGTACATCTCCATAATAAACCGTTGCCCCATTGGAAAGTGTATCTATTGCTGCTCCTGCATTTGGCGATGATACACGACTTACCGTAATAATACCGCCCTCAACCTCTTTCCAATTCACCGTATATTCTTCTGGGATCCACTCAGCATATACTGTCTGATCCTCACCGGAGGAAAAAACTGTTTCATCTGTAACCAGTGTTCCATCAGATAATTTCCATCCTCCGAATTTGAATCCTGTTTTTGCAGGTGTCGGCATCTTACATGTCTGTCCAATTGGTGTTCCTGTTGGAACAGTTACTTTCTTCGTATCACATTCCCCACCTTTGGCATCAAAAGTAAGATCATAAGAAGTCATAAGTTTGTTCAATGTATCACAGTCAACTTTTCGTTTCTCACCTTTCGTAAAGGTCAGATTATCATTTTCAACAAGATCTTCGCAATAAACAACATCGCCAGTGACATTCAGTTTGGTTGCAAGTTCTTCTTTCTCCTGTGTAAGGACAGCCCCTTTCAGCAACAATGCATTTGGTCCTTCTGATGTAAGTTTTGTCTCGCCATAAAGACCCAGTTCTGTCTTTTCTGCCTTCAGGATACAACACACTCCACTGTTGCTGACCGTTGTCTGTCTCAACGAAGTATCCGGCGAGTTGATCTGAAGAGGAGTCTTGCCCGAACCGATAATATTAAGTCTGTTGATAATTGTCATCTCGGCATTGGAATCAATGATGAGATTCTTAAATGTTTTTCCATAGCCATTGATTTTAAAGAAAGCAACACTGTCATCAATCGACAGTTGCATGTTATCAAGAGTATCCGTCATATCATCCATTAAATTAATGGTCACTGCTTTAGTTCCTGATGAAATCGCATTCTCCACAACATCGGAATTGGCTGCGTCAATAATCAGGCTCTTTGTTTCCGGAAAAGCATTTTTACCCAGGTGCACTACATTCTTACCTATATAAAACGCTTTCAGTTTGCTGCAGCCTTCAAAGGCATGATCACCAATGCTTGTCATTCCTGGTGCATCAAGCTGCCATAATTCAGAACAACCTTTAAAAGCATTATCAGGAATATCTGTAATATACTTATTCAGTTCAATTCCTGTTATTGGTTTGTTCTGAAAAGCCTTTGAAGAAATACCGGTGATCTTAACTACTGATCTTGTACCATCCATATTATCGATTGCTTTATAATCCGGAATGATCACATAACTGTCCTGGCCGGTATATTTTTCTACCACACCATCTTTGTTTACCTGAAGTCCATCCGTACAGAACATTTTTTCATTTACATAGTCTGAAATTTCAGATGGTACATCAAAAGAAATCTGTGCGGTCTGATGGTCATTAAAATATGCACTACTTACAGAAAAATCTTCAAATCTGTGAAGATCATCATGCAAAATACTGTGAGTATAAACATAATAACTTGCGCTGGCAATATCATATGCAACCATGCCATACACATCTGCTGTTGTTGCCATAACCACACGATGATATCCTGTCTGTGTATTCTGTGTTGTATAGGTTATGGACTCCTCTTTTGTTTCTACATTGGACCAGGTTGTGGATGATGCATACTCATTAGATTCAGATGCTGCACTTGTCTGTCCCTGTGTTGAGCTGTCATTTCCTGTATTAATATAAGATTTCCCAACACCGGTCTTTTCACTGATCTTCTGGGATACTCCAATTGCCAGTGATTTGGATTCTGCAGAAGTTTCGCTGGCACTGAAGCCCTTTTCTGAATTCCAGGTAGAAGTGTTTGTGGTATTGGTTGTATGATGTTGCAGCGTTCCTGTCTGGTCTGATCCTCCTGTATCTGTATCAGAGCCTGTTTTTTTCAGTTTGTCATCTTCTTTGGTTGTTACATCGTTTCCTTTTGTTTTTGTATCTGTACCAAATTTTTTATCTCGACTGCCACCTGCTGTGGCACCGCCTTCCAGACCGCCCTTCTGTCCTGCCTTATAATTAATACTTGCATCGCCATGAAATTCCCATGACCCACTGTCATAAGCAGTTTTTTCGTCTCCATATTCGACAGTAGTTTTTCCATGCTCTGTTGTATCAGTGCTGCCATAAGTTTTGGTATTATTGGTATCTGTATGGAGATTATAAGTATCTGTAGAATCTACAATGCCGGTAGTCTTTGAACCTCCCTGGTTGTTGACAACATACCAGTTATCTGTGGAAGATTTGGAAATTGATTCTGCTTCTTCTCGTGTGTAACCATTTTCCTTACACCATTCCTCATCTACGCTGAGACTGTCTGACCAGCCCTTTGACAATGTCCAGGATGCCGTATCTGTAGTTGCCTTCTGAGCTGCCTTTGTATAGGAATCCATGAGACTGGTTTCTGTTTTTGAAGAGTGTGTGGTGTTGATCGTGTATGTGACACCACCGCTGAGTACTTTTCCGAAATTATCAACGGTACTGACCGGAACATTTTTGATTTCACCAATCTTATAGGCAAAAACAATTGTTTTTCCATCATCATAGATAACCGGGTCAGTCAGTTTCTTCTTTTCCCATGCCTGATTACGGTCACTGATCCAGTTAGCATAGAATACTTTATTTCCAGTTTCCCCTGGCTTGATTCTTTCTACCATATTGCCATTTGCATCAGACCAGCCGGTAAAGGTATAACCGTCAAAGGTAAGTGTGGGCAAAACTAAACCGTCTGCTGTTGTATAAATAAACTTGTCAATATTTTCTTCCCGGTCAACCTGGGCAAATTTTGCTTCTGAATAATACTGGACAGTGTAGCTGACTGCTTTCCAGTGTGCATAAAATTTATAAGGTTTATCTACACTTTCTATTTCTGTAACCCTGTTTGCATTATCTCCGGCACCATCATACCATCCAAGGAATTTATAGCCATACACTACAGGATCCTTGTCACTGCTGAGAACCAGCTTATCACCTTTTTTTACAAATTTCGGATTCTTGTTTTCTATCTTATCCTGGCTTACCAGTTCTTCCAGGTAACTGTCTCCATTGGCAAGATCATAACTGATAGGCCATGTCTCAATATACCATGGCTGCGGTTCCACATAAGTCACCCCACAGACAGCACAATAAGCCCCCTGGGTCCAACCAGGTTCTTCCGTAGTAGGTTCAACAGCTGGAATGATAACTTCCGTATGACCTGTTTGGGAAATTATGGTGTCCTCCAAAGTAGTTTCGTGCCTGCCTTTTGCATCACTGTAATATCGGTTGCAAATAGAACAATACCAGTAATTTTTGTTTCCGTCTTCTGTGCATGTTGGTTCTTTTCGTTCGATTTTTTCTTTTTCATGTTTACATACATGCCAGTGGGAATGTTTCAATTCTACATCATACCCTTGTGCGATATATCTGCGGAGTGTAACCACATCCAGAGAATTCAGCTTGCAGTCATCATTTACATCTGCCGCACGTTCATTGATCTCTTCATCGTACCCAACAATATTACGGCGGATTTTTATAATATCTGTTGCATTGATTTTATTATCTGAATTCACATCTCCCGGTGTAAAATCCGGTGCAACTGTAACGGTTCCCGGATTCGACTGTAATTCAACCGGGTTAAAATCATTGTCGTAAGCATCACCATCTGCCGTTTTTACAGATATCTTCATTTCTTTTTCAGGAACACAGTCTGCATCTACATGAAAAGTAAGCGTCAAAATAACTCCATCTTTGATCTCATCTTTTCCAATGCTTACGCCATCCCAGGTAAACCTGCAGGGTGACGCATAACTGGAGGGACCTGCCATGTTCAGCATTTCAAAGGCTTCTCCGGAAGCCCCATCCACTAATGTAAGTCCTTCATCGTAGCTTACTTCAAGTGTCGTCCCGATAATTCCAGGATTGTCTTTTATCAGAACGTTTACAACTACAGACTGCCCTGCTTCTGCTTCTTTACTTTCTACTGTAATTGTTGCTGTTTTCTTTTCTTCCGATTCTGAGCCTGCCGCCTGGACTGGAACAGATGACCACAGCATCACGAATGCTAAAATTACAGACAGAAATTTTCGCATGTGCTTTATTTTCGTTTTCCCCCTTTCCCATGTTTTTTTATTTTCTCTCATACCACATCTCTCCCTTCTGTAAATTCATTTTCAGTATACCTTTTTGTATTTACAGATTTGTTCCGGACATACAGAGAACCTGCCACCTACATGACCTGCCACCTACATGACCTGCCACTGGCAGCTCATTACGGATGCTTTGGCAACTGGCAGCTTCTCCTGCATACTTTGGCATAACAACAGCAGGGCCAAATCCATGTCATGCAATTCGATTTTCAGCAAATTCAATACGAAAAGTGTGTATTATCAAATGCATTATAACTTTCTTCCAACTATCCATAAAGCGATTTACACCAATAGCACGTTTTCTGTAACGAACAGCATATTTCGGCAAAACTTCCCTTTTTACACCACTTGACATATTCTCCATATTGTTCTATTATGTTTGTGTGAGAACGAAATGTACTTTTCCTTTTATGTTCTTACATCACATTTCGCCTGCTGTGTTTCACAGATTCTTACAGGTATTTCTGGCACATCGCCAACACTATTCAATTCTATATTTCATTTGTTGGCAGTACCGGAAAGACTGTAAGTATCATACTCATGATTTCACTTTCCCTTATTGCCGGAAAGAGAGGTTTTATGAGTTACACGAAATGCACCTTTGATGAGCTTAATCTCCTGGATGATTTTCTCCTGAATGCCATTGCATCTGATCCTGAGATTGGAAACGACTTCTGCCGGACACTGATATCTGTTCTTTTACAGAAGGATATTCAGGATCTTCACGTTGTCGCTCAGAAGGTTATCATGCCACCTACACCGGGGCATCGTGGCGTACGTCTGGATATTGAGGCCAGGGAATCCCTGGAATTTTCTCCTGGAAGTCCCGGAGATGAATTACAATGACGGTCTGGTGTTTTATTACTTCAATACCTCTGGCTCTAAAGGCGGTACTCCTGCCATCAAAGCTATGCTTAATTATCTACAGAACAGCTGCGAATCTAACGTTATTAACATTTTGGATCTACTCAGTGACTATGGTGAAATTCCGGAGGATCTGAAGGAACAGATAACTGACCAAAAAGATATTTCTGTATTACGCCACTGGCACAAACTTGCTGCCAGATCTGCCAGTATTGAAGAATTTCGCCAAAAAATCCTGTAAACACCAGTAATCCCCATAAGACGTTTTTACATATCACGTCCTATGGGGATTTCGTTAATTTATATCACATTTCATATGGAGTTTAGCCTGAAATTATATTATAAGATCACATTCTCTAAATCTTTTTCATAGGATGTGATTACTTTGTGGCCATCTTTGGTTACAAGTACATCATCTTCGATACGAACACCACCAATGCCCGGCAGATAGATACCCGGCTCACAGGTAAAGATCATTCCCTCTTCCATGATGAGCTCATTAACATCATCCATGTACGGATCTTCATGAATATCAAGACCGATACCATGGCCTGTACGATGCAGGAATTTATCGCCATAGCCGTATTTCTCGATCACCTTTCTAGCTGCCTGGTCAACATATTTCGCCGGTTTTCCAGGTTCAACCTCTGCAATAGCAGCTCTGTTAGCTTCTAATACGATGTTATAAATATCACGCATCTGTGCATCCGGCTCACCAATGAAGAAGTTACGGGACAGGTCTGCCCAGTAGTACTGATAGCATGTACAGAAGTCAACTGTGATCGTGTCACCTTTTTTAATCAGGCGCTCACCCGGCCATCCATGCGGGCTGTCAGAACTCGGTCCTGTTAATGTCTGGATGCATGTAGTCTCTGTAATAACGCCCGGTGTCTTAGCCATCGTACAGTACAGATCCAGTGCCATTTCCTTCTCAGAAACGCCTTCTTTCATTATAGTTTTCAGATGATCCAGCGCAACGTTTGCTGCATCAGATGCCTTCATAATCAGCTCGATTTCTAAATCGTCTTTGATCTGACGAGCCAGCTTGAACATATCTGCTACATCTACTAACGGCATATTCAGTTCATTGAGAATGTTACCAATGCGCATGGAATAGTAGCTCATCTCTACACCCAGTGTAGCACAGCCTGCGATCTGCTCTTTCAAAACCCCGATCGGTCCAACACTATCCTGATACTGTACCTCTGTAACTGTTGTTCCAGCCATACAGTTGGAGTTTACAGTGGGAATAATCGCATTACAGGTTTCTTTCTCTGCATCAAGTACCAGACCCAGGAAACGGTCATACGGATGAAGCATAACACCTGTTAAGTGATACATTGTTAAGGAATCACCTACGATTGCTTTGGAAATGTTGTTGCGACGAAGAGACTCATATGCTTTTTTTCGTCTGTTTTCATATACGTGCTGCATAATACTTTTCTCCTTTATTATGTTGCATAATTTTTTTACTGCCTATTCACTTTTACTCCGAAGTAATTATGTATATTATAAAAACGAGCTTTGTAATTTTAATATAAGATAAATTTCGTCTGTTGTCAAGAAGTTTTTATCTTTATATTAAATAAAAAAATAAGTGTTTTTTGTTTAATATACCCAAAGTTTTTGTTGTATAAATTATTTTTTATGATATAATAAAGTAAAAGAATTATTATTGTATATTAAAAACGAAGCAGAAATTCATGAAAAAAGCAATACTACTATATTATGTATGGAGGTCTTTATTATGTATTATCAGGCACATGACAAAGATATCGAAAGAATCTACACAAGAAAAAATCACAAATGCTATGGCATGGGCTTAGGAATCATCATTCTTGATGATGTATATCCGGGATTTCCGGGAGACGTTCGTAATGCAAGCGCATTCCCATTCCCGATCCAGTATGAAGTCGTTGAAAATGTAGACATCTTTACACTGCTTTACAAAAAAGACAAAAGCTGCTGCTTAGAGCCAATCCTGAAAGCAGCCAAAAAACTGGAATCCATGGGATGCCGTGCCATCGCAGCTGAGTGCGGATATTTCGCATACTTCCAGACAGCTGTTGCCGGCGAAGTAGACGTTCCTGTATTTATGTCCAGCTTACTTCAGGTTCCGTTGATCCAGCAGACAATCGGTCCGAAGAAATCTGTTGGTATTCTTTGTGCTAAAAAGAACTGCCTGACAGATACCCATCTCGAAAGAGTTGGTATCCAGCCAGGAAGCAATTACTTCGTAAATGGTGCCCAGGATGATTATTCCTGCCATGCCTTTGACACACTTTGGGACAAGAATGTACGTCCCGAACAGCCGTGGTCCGATTATGCAAGTGCTGAAAAAAGTATGATTGAAATCGCCAAAGACATGAAAGCGAAACATCCTGAAATGGGTGCTCTTATGCTGGAATGTACAGGTATGCAGCCGTTTGCCAGAGCCATCCAGAGAGAAATCGATATGCCGGTTTACAGTTGGGGGACTCTTCTTGATTATGCTTATGCAACAAGCGTACATCGTGACTACTACGGACACGTTTGATGTAAAACTTAATACATCCAATTAATCCTTTTCCAATGTATTAAGCACCGGATTCAAAATGAACGATTTTTCGGCATTCTGGATCCGGTGTTTTACATATAACATAAAAAAAACCGTCATTTTGAATAAAATTCAATTTTTTTACATTTTTTGTTTACATATAAAATCTGAAATGATAGAATCGATTCGATGGGGGAAATAATCAACGGAGGCAGGATATGAATAAAATCGGACAACAGATTAAGCTGTATAGAAAGAAAAAAGGATATACATTAGATGATTTATCAGAACGTTGTGGATTGTCAACCAGTTATTTAAGCTTGTTGGAGCGTGGTAAAAACAACCCTACAATATCAACAGTACAGGGAATATGTACAGCACTTGACGTGTCTATGTCTGATCTGTTTAGTGATATAGAGAAAAACAGATTTATCATCCGGGAAGACGAACGCGAATTACTCTTTTCCGAGAAAGATACTTTAAAATACTACTCCTTATCTGACAGAACATGGCCGGTTCAGATGATCACTATGGAGGTCACAGATTCTGTTGAACACACCTCTCACAAGCATGTTTTTTCTGAGATCGGACTGATTCTCGAAGGTCAGATGCAGATTACTATAGACGGTGAGACAACAGAGGTCTCCAAAGGCGACAGCTTATACATCATGCAGGGAAGCGAACACAGCTTCTACAACACTGATACCGTCCCCTGCATATCCTTATGGATTCAGGTCAGAAAGCCTTCAGACAATACCGATTGATACTCTTTTTCTTCGAAATTTCGTAACTGTTCAGTACCCACACAGTTACGAGTCAAAATGCATTCCAAATCACCTTCGGTGATTGCATTTTGCCTTGTATGTCTCGGGATTTTGGCAAAAAACATGCCAAAACACCTCGCGGGATATTAGCTACTGAATAGTTACGAAATTTCATTATAACCAGGCAGGTTCTTCGGAACCTGTTTTTTACGTCGTATTAATAAACAAAAAAATTGCTGCTTTGCAGATTAGAGTTTCTTCTTTCTGCAAAGCAGCGGCTTTATCGTTTACTGTATTGCCATTTGTTTTATCTATAATCAGCGGGCAGCATCGCGGATATCCTGTTCTTTTGCCAGCTGCTGACCACAAGGTGTAATGCACAGACCACCTTTACAGGTACAGCGAAGCTCGGACGGAAGCTGTTTTCCTACGCGGAACAGTGTTTCAGCTGTCTGATCCAACGGAATCAGCGGATCAAAGCCCCCCATAACCATATTTGCACAAACCACAGCATTCGCTGCTGACATAGCATTTCTGTTGATACACGGAATCTGTACCAGTCCGGCTACCGGATCGCAGATTGTGCCCAGGATATTCTGCACTGCACAGGAAGCTGCCATACAGGACTGCTCTGGTGTACCACCCATGAGATACACAAGACCACCTGCTGCCATACCGGAAGCTGCACCAGGCTCAACCTGACATCCGTATAACTCTGCAGAATAATTGCAGTCTTTGCTCATTACGATACCAATGATAGAGGTAACAAACATTGCTTTGACTTTTTCTTCCAGGCCAAAGCCAAGGTGTGTTGCAGTCCCCAGCACAGAGCCTGGAAATACACCAGCAGACCCTCCGGTAGGAGCACACAAGACAACGCCCATTGCACTACTATACTCCATAGTAGCCATTGCCCACGGAACTACGGTATTTAACACACCCATATCCAGTGCTTTCGGATTCTTCTTAACGTACGCTTCTACTTTGCCGGCTGTCGGTCCGATGATACCAGCCATATCGATATCACCTTTAAGAGCCGCTTTAGAGCTGTGCTCCATTGTATTGACAACATACTCCATGAACTTCCATACTTCATCATATGTCCATCCACTACGAGCCATTTCGTAATCAATTGCAAGCTCCCAAAGCTCTTTTTTGGTTTCCTTTGCAACGTTGAGCATCTCTTTTGCGCTTACAAAGGGCAGATCGCAATGTCGATTGGACGGTACCGCAAGAATAGGAGTCACATAGCGAACCTCTTCTACGCGAGGATTTGCTTTAAACTGCTCCAGAAGTTCCTCAGAAACCGGCTGTCTCTGTTTCAGGTTGATCAGACATTTTCCCTCTTTCTCGGAAACTGTTGATCCCTCATCCGGAAGAAGATGTGCAGAGAGTTCTTTCATTAAAGCTTCTGCTGCTTCCTTGTTGCAATCTGTAAAGAGCAGCACTTCATAGCAGTCACCAACGATTGTGATCGGGTAACCGTCAACTTCCAAAAGCTTTACTGTTCCTCCCCCCGTGGAATCAGAATGCACTACAACTACTCTGCCTTCTGTATTTTCCAGTGTAAGGTGAGAAATATTCGGTACGATTGGCGGGAAATCTTCGATTACGAATTCGATATCCACTCCCGCTGCTTTCGCATCAGCAAATGCTGTCAGTGTTGCCGGATCTTCCGGGTGTCTGCCCAGAAGACCGTTAATATATCCCATATCCGAACGCTGTCCCTTATACATCAGTGTGTAAGCACCATCCCTGGCAAAAGCGATTGTTGCTTTTTTCAGCTCACCCGGCAGAAGCTGCCGGGAAAGATAGCCGATTCTGGACGGCCCACATGTATGGGAACTTGAAGGGCCAGTCATAACCGGTCCAACGATATCATTAAAAATACTTGGATTCTGTCTTTTCATTTTTATCATTACCATTTTATTTGTTATAAAAGTTCAGCTTTAGCGCATTCTAACAGCTCGTCAACTTTTTTAAGCAGCTCCGGATCGATCTCGATCGGCTCGTCCTTGGCAAGCAGCTCTTCCGCGCGTTTTCCGGCACGTTCAACCAGATCTGGTGTTCCCTGGCGTTCCCACTCAGCCCATACACTGTCGAATCCGATAGACTGTGTAAACACCTCAGAACGGATATGCTCGATAGTATGCTCCTGCTCCATGAATGTTTCGTCGTTTTCGATAACATCACAAAGAGCTTCATATCCAAGTTCTTCTTCATCCTCAGCTTCAAGCGGTTTATTGGCTTTCTTGATCATAGCCATGATCTCATCGTCAATAACCAGCTGGTTCAAAGAACAGCTCATCAGGCTGGCCGTACTTCCGAATCCTGTAATGATTGTTCCACCGCCAAGTGCCGGCAGTAAACCGTTGATCATCTTCTCGTAACCCAGCTGTGCATCTGATGCGCAGCTTGTACAAGCGATACCGTAGACATCTGTCATCATGCCGATATGGCAGGCAAGCTGAGATGCCAGAGAACTTCCGATACCTGTTTCCGGAAGACCCAGAAGGTTCTGTGCAGATTTCATATTTACGAAGAACGGTCTTGCACCGTGGATCAGTACACATTCCGGATTGAATAAGTATGCCACACATGCAAAAGCAAGTACTTCCGCATGGGACTGAGCAACTGTACCGGCAACAGAAAGCGGTCCTGTAAGTCCTGCCATCGGTGCTGCATGTAATGCTGTCGGAATACCTGCCTCAACCAGCATACGTGTACAATCTGTAATATTTTTTGCCAGACACAGCGGAGAGTCAGCAGCTACTGCTGTCATACCGATCGGATTGTGTGCAACGTCTTCTCCGCCAAACAGCTTGAACAGCTCTACGATGTATTTTACATTGCTCGGTGCGGAAATACCCGGTGTATAAATCGGCTTTTTACAATGCTTCAGCATAAGCGCTGTCTGTTTTAGCTGTGTGATCTCCGGTTCATAATCGCTCGGATATACCAGAGCACACGGAATATCCAGGTTCGGTAACTGGTTCATCACATGAAGCGCTTCGATCAGATCCTTCTCTGTAGGATTGCGTTTCTCTCCTGTTTTATGATCAACGATCCACGGAATACCTCCGGTACTGTGTGAATATGTTCCTCCAAGCTCAACCTTCAACTTCTCGCCTGTTGTTGCGCATGTAAATGTAACTTCCTGTTTCAGAGATTTGATCATCTCAGCAACTAATTCCGGAGAAAAGAATACGCGTTCTCCTTCTTCTCTGCATCCGTGCTCGCAAAGCATTGCACGTACCTCCGGATCTTCGATGCGTACACCAACAGTCTGAATGATTTTAACAGAATACTGATGTAACAGCTCAAGCTGCTTTTCACTTACAGAGTAAAGTTTCGGATAACCTTTCATAATTGATATTTCCTTCCTGTTTTATTTTTTAGGAATTGATTATGTTGTTAAATCAACCATAATTCATTTTTTTATAAATGTCAATAGTTTATTTATAAAATACTGAATTTATTCATAGTTTTTTAGAATATATGGTAAGGTTTTGCAAAATTGCACATCTTGTTTTAGCAATAAATTATAATAAAATTACCATTTTATGATTTATTTTTAATTTCGTTTTGAATGTTTCATTTTTATTATAAAGTAGTAAAATTGCAAATTCATTACAATCAATTGTGAAATCGCATAAAAAACAGCATGTTTTTTTAGTAAAATAGCAAAATAATTTTTATTTTCAGTAAAATACTTGTATTTTTTTATATTATATGTTTTGATATAGGTATAAGGAAATTGATTATGTGAAAACAAAACAGAATGAAACGAAGGGAGAAATTCTTTATCATGAAAGAACAAAACACTCCAGCTAAAAAAGGCGGAAAATTAAAAAAGAACATTGCAACGCTTGTTATCCTGACAATTGCAGGTGCAATGGTATACTCCTTACCATACTTCAGGAACTACTATTATGATGCATTTATCGAGAGCTTCCAGATTACCCACATACAGATGGGTATGTTAGGATCTGTCTTCGGCGGCTTCAGTATCATTGCTTTCTTCCTGGGCGGTTTCTGTGCAGACCGTTGGCCGGCTAAAAAGCTGCTTCCGTTATCACTATTTGCAACCGGTGGTATGGGCTTACTGTTACTGCTCAAACCTCCATTCTGGGCTGTATTCCTGATTCATGCTCTTTGGGGTATCACATCTATCCTTACTTTCTGGAGTGCACTGGTCAAAGCACTCCGTTCCATCGCTGATGAAAATGAGCAAGGTAGGGTATTTGGTCTGTTCGAAGGTGGTCGTGGTATCACAAACATGGTTCAGTCCGCACTGGTTCTGGCTATGTTCGGTTTTCTTTCTTCCAAGATAAATACAAATTTTGCATTGATGACAGTTATCGTTGTGTATTCTGCTATCAATATACTTCTCGGTATCCTTGTTATCATCTTCTACAAAGAAGAACGCTTTGAACGTCAGACAACTGCACTGATCAACGTTCCGGCTATGAAAAAATTATTAAAAATGCCGACCACATGGCTTCATGTACTGATCATCTTCTGCTCCTATGCTATCTGCTGTAGCTACTTCTACATCACACCATACGCAACAAGCGTATTTGGTGCAACAGCTGTTATAGGTGCTGCTATGGGTTATTTCTCACAGTACTGCCGTCCACTCGGATGTTTCATATCCGGTTTCATGGCTGACAAGATCGGTTCCTCCAAGGTTTGTGCTATCTCCTTTGGTATTCTGATTTTAGGACTTCTGGGCGTTATCTTTACACCTGGACAGTCGTCCATGATCTTCATGCTTCTGGTCTTCTGTGCTGCTGTTTACGCTTCTATGTACGGTTGCCAGTCCATGCACTTTGCCATCATGGAGGAGGGCGATTATCCGATGGAGACCACCGGTACAGCAAATTCCATTCTGACACCACTCGGATACAGCGTTGAGCTGTTCGCCCCGATGGTAGCTGGTCTTTGTCTGAATCGCTGGGCAGGTGCTACAGGATACAAAGTATTCTTCTCTATCCTTACCGGTTTGGCAGTTATCGGTCTGATCTCCACTCTTCTGTGGATGGCAAAAACCAAAGACAGACGTATGGAAATCGCTGCTGCCAAAAAGGCTAAAGCCGGTAAATAATTCATTACAGCATGTGTAGCCGCATTATTTTCACTACGCCTTGTTTTGAGGCACTTACTAAGTTTGTGGTGATTTTTTTCAATTTACCTCTTGACAAAAGTCATTACATATCAGTTGCTGTTTCAATTATTGTCAGTAACGAAAATCCTGTAAACACAAAAACTCCCCATAGGACGGATTGTCTATATCACGTCCTATAAGGGAGTTACTATATTTTTATTTTTATGCTTCGTCCTGTTCTGCAAGATACAAATTCAAGAATGCCTCTGCATTTACATATTTGTTCAGAATCTGGGGTTTTACTTATTGAAAATGCTTTGCTTTTTTCGTTTCTTTACAACCATAAACTGAATCAGGCAGCCTGCTGCTGTAAATATGAATTCCATTCCAGCCAGAATCAATACACTTTTGACTCCCCCTGTTTCATTTACTTTTATACTTACATTGTTTGCATTCGTGCCATATATTATGAATGCAATAAAACTGAATATATTTCCTCCCAGGAATGCTCCCGGCAAAACTTCCGCCAGTTGGTCTGTCCGGTATACAATAACACCTGTCAGTATTGCAGCTATTATAAAAAGCGGCAGAAAAATACTACTGCAAAAGTTCAAAAACAGCCCATCACATAGTATGACATTGATCCATATTAAGGTAAGTATATGAAATACTGAAGATAATTTTCTGTTTTTAAGATAAGAGATCAGAATACACACCATAAGCACAATCAGCACTGCCAGTATGACTGCTTCTTTTCCTGCAATTCTTCTGTAATATCCATCTTCATCTGTCATTGAGTCAATGCAATATCCGATCAATATCGCTGCTTCCCATAAGGTTACACATATATAATAAATCTTTTTCCGATATGCACTTCCTGTCCAGCATAGAAACACACCGATCAGGAATACTGCTACTAATGCAAATATAATTACAGAAACTATCCATGAAACATTCATTATCGTACCTCGTATTTTACTTTTCAGTTATATTTTTGTGGATCATTTTTTAGTGCAAAACTGTTCAGCCTGCCATTTTTATCAAATCCAAATGTGACTCCAACTCCAAATTCTTTCCAATATCCCAGACTGTCACCACCACATAAGCCATATGCATACTTTTCTGCTGTGGTAGAATAATGTCGTTCCTTTGAATCCCGGCAGGTTACAACACAAAGTTTATTTTCCCTGATACATGCATAAATCTTGTCACTGGAATTTCCATTCCAGAGATAATATTTGCCGTTTCTTTTATACAAAGTCAGCGGTCTGTCACCTCCGTAGGAATTCATATAGGTCACTCTGCCGCCAATGTAATAATATATGTCACAGCTGTAATAAACACTACCATAAAATATTTTCTGAATTTATCTTTGATTTCTTTTGTATTCATACAGGTACCCATCTCCGTTTATTTCCTGTAATATTTAATAGATGTGATCACAAAACCTCTTGGATTATTTGCAGGTCTTACAGTAACTACATTTCGTCCGACAGGTGTCCCAAACACATCTTTTTTCAAAGTAATGGTTGCTCCGGTTCTTGTTCGCACAGCCTTATAAAAACTGGTGTTTGTCTCATCCTGCCACCATAACTCTTTAATCAGATATTTACCTTTTTTTACAGGAAGATTTACCTTGCTCACCCTGATTCCATAAATATTATAAATGTAGTTATGAACTACTTTTTTGGGAACAAGCATATTCAGACCAGTGCTGTATTTGTCATATCTGTCTCTGTAAGTATACAGAAAATCTCTTCGCACAATTGTCGGAAGTTTTTTCTTAAGTTCTGTAGTATTCTTGTAAGTAACTACATAGCACATTTTCTCCAGCCAGCTTCTTGTACTCTGCTTTTTGAAGATATTCATGTTAATTCTGGCAGCTGCATTTGCATCTACTGCACTGGTTCCTGCTATAGATGTAAAACTCAATGTAAATAATAAACAAACTGCCAGCAACTTTGATAAAATTTTTCTTTTTTTACTCATACCTCAATCTCCTTTTCACTTTATTTTTTATATACTTTGCCTGTTAATTATACTCCTTTGAATAATTTTGAGAAACCTTTTTTACACCAACTGCATTTTTTACGTAATGAACTGCATTTTCTTGACTTTGCATGTCAAAAAGTTGATAATAAAACAGAAATGTATTTCTCTTGTTTTATACTGATACTATGAAATACTTTCTGAAGGAGAACGCTTATGTTAAAAATCGCAATCTGTGATGATAATACGGTACAGTTGGATATCATCCAGAAAGAACTGAAGAAAAATATAAATAATGAAATTCCTTATTCTGTTGACACTTTTGATAATGACAAATCTTTTAACAACATGTTGCTATCTGGTACCTGTCCTTATGATATCATTTTTATGGATATTAACCTGGGAAATTCATCTGCATCAGGAATTGATCTTATACATAAAGTAAATTTTCTGAATCCATCCTGCCAGGTTATTTACATTAGCCAGTATCTGGAATTCGCATCTGATGTCTATGATACTCAACACACTTACTTTATGAACAAAGAAAGGTTACCCGAGCTTCTTGGAAAAGCACTGCATGCAGCCCTTCATAATCTTTCCTGTTCAGATGGCACCAGCTGTCTTTATCTCAAAAGCCGTAAAAAACAATGCAAAATACCACTGAATGAAATTATATATATGGAACGCAATCTAAGAGAAACCACTGTAATTACACGCACAGAAAAATTTTGTACTTCTGAAAAAATTGACCAGCTTCTGGAACGGCTTCCCTCTTATTTTATTCCATGACACAGAAGCTTTGCCATAAATCTGAAACTGGTCAGTTCTATTCAACAATATTCCGTTTCTTTTCCCAATGGCAAAACTGTGCCTGTAGGACGCACTCATTACTCTGATATAAAAAAAGCTTTTGCATTATTGAATGCCTATACAAACTGATCTCTCCGATACCCAGGATACAAAAATTCCCAGGCGCTTCCGCATCTAAAGTGTCCCGGGAATTTTTATTTTGTATTTTATGGTTCCTGTGCCGCTGCTTCCGCATTTGCATTATACCAGGTTGCAATTCTTTCCATTTTACCACTGGTATGGGACAGTTCCCAGAGTTCTGTATTATTCTGTCCGTTTTCAGGAGTAAACTGTGTCAGGAAGATTCTGTCTCCAACTTCATTGAATCCTCCGCCCATATATAAGTTGAATTCTCCAAGATCAAAACTTTCTTTTCTATTTTTGTCGTTAAGATCCCATCGATACAGGGTTGTTTTTCCATCAGCAACATATTTATAATACAGACCATCTCCTGAAATAAGGCTCTTTGCTGACATGCCCATTATAATTTTTGAACTTTTGTCTGTTTTTGCATTATATGCACAGGTTGTATAAGTACCATCATTCTCCTGATACACATAATAAATCTTATCTCCGTTAATTCCCAGCATAGAACCTTTGATCTGATCCGTTTTTCTTATATTTTTATAGCATGGTTCTGAAATACTCCACACAGTACCTTTTCCATTAGTGGAAACCCACAGATGATCATTACCATCCCTGAAAATATGTGCCCCTAAATCTTCCTCTTCACCAGTTTCAAGATTTTGTCTGTGCCCTGATTTCTCACCATTTTCATTGCGATATGTATAATATAAATATCCATCATAAATACACATCTTCGTATTACCCTGCATGTTATTGGTAAGAATTTCCTGGTTGTTTCCATCCAGATCCATACGGATGATCTGTGCAAAAGGTTCACCTTCTGCAAAAACTTTTTTCAGATATATTTTATTCTCATACAGAATCATGGAATCTGCATAATTTCCGGACATGCAGTGAAATCCCTTCATGTGCACATCATTTACCGTATAAATTTCACCATCTTGTTCCCACATATGTTTGCTAGTATATACCATGTGTTCATTATCTGTATCCTCTGTTGATGACTGACTTTCATTTACAGGTGCAACTGTTGCTTCTGGTATTTCTTCTTTCGCTTCAGTCTCTTCTGAAGATTTTGTTGTTGCCGTTGATTCTGTTACATCCGGCATTTCCGCCGTATCCGATTCCTTTTCCGCCTCTTTTTTTTCTTGTTTTATTTTGTCAGATCCTTCTGAAGACTTCACCACATTGCTTTTCTCTGATATCTCTGACTTTGACGATTTCATTCCAGATAATATTTTCCCGGCTCCCAGACCTGCTGCCACTGCAATCACAATTATTATTACTGCTATAACTACACGTTTTAAGGAACCGGATTCTTTTTTTCTTTTGCTCATAACTGCCTTCCACATCCTTTCATATTTTCTAACAATTTTATTGTACAAAAAAATTCTATGATTATCAATGGAAATCCTATCGTCAAATCGAAGTTTCTTATTTTGTAATATATCCACCAGGGCAAAGAGCTTCTTCCTGTTTCTTCAAAAATTTTGCATTAGCTTTTTCATATTCATTCAAAATATCATATGGGAAATTATCTGCTGAATATTCAACAGAATACCATGCTTTGGCATTGAAATAATCTTTCAGTTCCTGTGCATTGAAATCACGTCCATATCTGGCATAAATCTCATTTCTTCCATAAGCAAGTTCCTGTGCAGACATTCCTGCAATATCATATTCATCCAGATACCTTGTATTACTATCTGGAAAAATAAATCCAGTACTACTATAATCAGCATCTGTATCGTAACCTGCAGTATCGTCTACATAAATGCTGTAAGCATTATCTGTACTCAAATCCACTACTTCTCCCTCCGGTACACATGCCAGAAGTCTCTCTCCTTCTTCCTGCGATACTTCGCTGCCATTTACTGTGTAAACATCAACAGGTGGATCAAATTCCCTGTTACTGTCGTTATAATTCTGCGTCTGTTCATGTTTGAGCTGGACCAGTTTATTATCTTCATAAAAAACATAAGTATCTACACTGTACATGTAAGAAACGACACCTTTTTCATCATGATCACTTAAGCATTTGCCATCTGTCAGACACAGACTGTGCCCTGCATTCCATACATCGCTTCCATCATCTTCTGCCACAAATTCAGCCTGTCCAGAACCATTATCTCTAAAAATTTTCCAGTGAAAGTTTCCATCTGCTCCATCCGGATCCTGATTATAGACTACTATTTCATCTTTTCCATCCTGGTCAATATCAAAAGCGGCATACTGATCACACAGATACTCTGTATTATGATCTTCACAAAATACTGTATTATACTGCTGCACATCCCTAAAAAAATCTGGATTTAATTCACCTGCCTGAACTGTAGATACTGGTAAAAAAGATACTCCCAAAATCATAACAAACATTTTTATATTATTCTTTTTCATCTCTTTTATCCTCATTTCTTCATTTGATGATATTAGTATATATTATCTTGGTTGCATATTTGTTTTCAATGAACAAAATACCCTCACAGGTTTCTGTTCCTGTAAGGGTATCCGTTTCCTTTTTCTATACACGCCTTTTTGATTGATGGTTGGATTATATCATATTTCTTTATCCAGATAAAGTGCCTTTGCATCAATGGTCCTTTAACTGTCATGAACTGCATCAATTTTCAAATATTCTGATCTTCCACTCAGTTTATCAGGTCTTTCAGCTTGTCATTCCCGCTGATTGCCCCCTGATACATATGATACAGATAGAAATTTTTCTCCTCCATAGCTGTATCTGTAACACTTTCCAGAAGAAACTCTACCCTGTCATCTGCCAGCAGATACTGTATTACAAAGCGGTCAAAATCATCTTCTTCTCTGAGGATTCCATAACCACACTGACCAAGTATCTCATCAAGGCGTTCCCTGGTGATCACATGCTCTTTGTGAGACAGAGATTCCTGTCCAAGAAACAGGAGATAACAAACCAGTGTAGTTCTGTCTATGTCCACTGTTCCTTTGATATAATTTCGTACAGATTTCTCTCCGGAACGGTTTTTCTGATATCCTCGTTCCCCGGAAGTTGCCGCAGCATTGGTAAGTGCATATTCTTTATCTGTCTGAAGTTCCAGCTTTTCCTTTTCCTGAAGTTTTTTTGTAATCACTTCTTCATCGGAAAGTTTATCCCAGTCTTTTTCATAAGAACGTATTCCATGTGCCAGCTTTTTCTTTTCTTCTACAGTCAGCCTGCTGACATCTGCTCCGTAATACTCCAGCTGGATCTCCAGCCAGTCTGCTGAAATATATTCAAAATAGAAATAATTAAAAGCATCATAAATATTGCCAAAAGAGATTCCACATGCATCCAGAGTATCCAAGATTTCCTGGTCATCTTTAAATCTGCTGCGGAGTTTGGCAGCACATTTCAGAAGATTCAGTTCAGATGCAGCCTGTTCCAAGCCAAATCCGGTCTTTCTGGCAGCAATGTAATTCTCTGCTTTTTCTTCTATATAATAAACAAGGTATTTACAGAAATAATAACGGGCTTTCTCCCTCACACTACGAAAATCTTCTTTGTTCCGTTCCATAAATTCAAGAAATTCTTCTTCTGTAGTCTGAGCACTGATCTCACCAGCCAGTCTCCTGGTCACTTTCTGGGTTTCCAGAACTTCTCCCTTCATGTTGGAATTAGACTTTACGTATTCTTTCAGTTCTCTGTAGGTAACTGTAGAACCATTAAACCAGTTATCTGCTGCCCCATTATTGATTTTTTCCTCTGCAAGTTTTTCCAGATGGATCCACTGATCATAGGACAGACCTTTGGAAAATGCATAAATCAGACTTGCCTCAATGAAATTTCTGGCATATAGCTGTTCACAGCCATTTTCTTTCAGTTTGGTTTCCAGCTGTTCAAGAGACATATGACTGACAAAGCCCACTGCAATCAGTCGATATCTCAGTGGAATCTTTTTCATCTTCTTTGCGTCCATTTCCATGCATTCTTTTAATAACTGTACGGTATCCTTTTTACTGAAATCCTGTATCATTTTCTCGAATATTGATGCCATGATTCATTTCCCTTTCATACTCTTTATATTCCTGACGGACCTGCTGCTCTACTGTCTCCGGAATTTCACCTTTGCTCAGAGCGTCAAAAATCTCATAATCTTCCATAATGATCCTGTTCATTTCTCCGATTTTGTGAATCAGTTCCTTCTCCCAGTCACCGCGAAGTGATATCCTGCATTCCATAGAAACCGGTTCTTTATAATACCGTATCCCTTTTGGCAGAATCTCATTTCTTTTTCCAGCATACCAGCACATCAGTCTGGACGCAATTACTTTTTCATTCCACAGACGTTCCTGTTTCAGACTGATCTGTCTGGCACCTGACAGGATGCTTATATTATACCGTATACAGTCCTTGTTTTCCCAGTTTTTTCCACTCTTTATCTGAAAAATCACACAGCCTTTTCCATTTTCTTCTGTTACACATATGGCACCTGCTTTTCTCAGACATTCTGCTGCCTTATGAAGATATGCAGTAGCCTCTTTCTGCTTCTTCTGACCGGCAGTGGAAAAACAATATTTCAGTAATCCAATATCCTTATTTTCCATATTCTACGCTCCTTCTGCTATAGTTCTGGTTTTATTATAGATCAGGAGGATTGCAGTTTTGTTCTTTTTTCTTTGTAAAACAAAAGACTGACGTATCGGTCAGTCTTTTATAAAATCAAACATTATTTGGTATGCTATCTATTAACTTCCGGGTGACAATACCTCTGACAACTTCATTGTTGTTCTCTTGCCATGTTTTTAACGCTCCCAACGTACCTAATCCGATGTTTCCATCTGCTTCAATTCCCAGTTTCGTCTGAAGTTCACTTATACTTTCAGTTTTTCCCTGTTCTATTCATTCCAGAAATTTCTCTCCGGATTCGATAGTTCTTCCTCTGTAATTACATTAAGTGCCCCTGCCATCTTATTTGTTCCATTAACATAGGCATCTTTAACCCAATTATTGTTTGGCTCTTTTTCAAACATCTTATTAATTAATCTGCAAAGAACAATCCCTCAAACACTTCACTTTTCACCTGATAATCCCAGTCTCCAACTTCAAGCCAGCCTCCATTGCCATCTTCTCCCTGGACATAGACCCAGTCTTCGCCATCCGTATAAGGGAATGCCACCATCTGTGGTTCCAGCCAAATTTCTTCGGAATCTGTATTCATTTCTGCGTAAACAGATAATTCCTGTTTCAGAGTAACCACATAATCATCTGGTGTTCCCGGATAAGTAAAATCCCTGCTGTAATTATAATAATCCTGCGGAATCATAGTCAGACTGCCATTCTGATCAAGCTTCCAGGATGCTTCCATTGCTTCTGTTCCCATGATGTTACATCTTACTTTTGTGTGGATTTCTCCATTTTCAACTTTCATATTTTCCGGCCAGGACAAAATCTGTCCCAAATTTGATAAGGAACTACCATTATACTTATAAAAAGTACACTTCGGATCATCACTTGGACCATTTTCATAAACAATCAACAGAATATTTTTTCCGTCCAGGCTTACCCCATAGAGATTATTCTCTGTATTTTCTCCATTATTTGTAATCCCTGCAGCACCTGCCTGGAGGTTATAAGAATCCTGTGCACCATTTCCTGAAGACTGTACAGACATCTGAATATTCTCAGCAGTTCCATCCTGATCCAGATCCAAACTGAAGGAAGAGCCCAGTGACACAAACTCACCTTTCAGCATTCTGCTGACAGAATCGGCACCTGCATCTGTTCCGGTATTGTTACCAGTCTCTCCTTTTTCTATTGCGCTTAAAAGATCTACATTATTTTTCTCATAAGCATTAAATACAGAATCAGAAAAATCGTCCGGCATCACGGTACCATGGTACCAGCTTTTGGAATTGAAATAATCCTGCAGATCTGCCGACTTAAAGATCCATCCATGTCTTGCATAAAGCTCGTTCTTCGCCAGACGAATTTCCTGCGCTGACAATCCAGAGAGTTCTTCATAAGTATACGCTCTGCTGTCACTGTCCGGTAAAATATACTCGCCTTCTGCTGCATACACATCCACCTGACCTGAAGTCACCATCGGACTGACACATAATACCATTGCCATCATGATAATATTAACTATTTTTCTCTTCATTTTTATATTCTCCTTGTTATATTGTCAGGACTTCTACATCCTGCATTTTTTCAGTGTACAAAACTTCTGCTATTTCTGATTATAGCAGGTCAGAAATCCTGTTCACATCCCTGACTATATATCTGATTATACAAAATCTCTGTTGCATATTTGTTTAGTTTTCATAAAAATGAGAGGAACCTTGTTAAAAGTATCCTCTCATTTCTTCTTAATCTATATTTTGCAAATATCAGAATTCACTTGTCTTTACTTTTCTTTCTTCTCTTTCTCATATTCCTTCAGGGCTTTCAGTGCCTTCTCACCCTGAGGATACAATATAATAATATTAAATATGGTCATCAGTCCGATTCCCACATCTCCTAGATCCCATACGAAAGTATAGGCTGCCAGACCACCAATAAACAGCATCACCAGTGCCAGTACTTTGTAGGCTGTCTGGGATGCCCAGTTATCGCCAAAAAGATATGCCACATTGCTTCTAGAGTAAAAGAGAATTCCAAGGAATGTGGAAAAGCTGAACATAAACAGTGTGGCTGCAATAAAGATCACACCAAATTCTCCCAGATGGTATCTCATCGCTGTCTGAAGAAGATCCATCCCGGAAAGACCAGCTACCATGTCTTCCGGTACAAGAAGCATGATAAATGCTGTACAGCTGCAGATTACAATGGTATCAATAAAAACTCCCAAAGCCTGTACCAGCCCCGCTTTGACAGGGCTGCTGCACTCTGCTGCCGCTGCCGCACATGGAGCAGAACCGGAACCTGCTTCGTTGGAAAAAAGTCCTCTCTTGACTCCATTCATAAGAACAGCTCCAAATCCCCCTGCTGCCACCTGACGTAACCCAAAAGCTTCCTGGAAGATTCTGGAAAATACTCCCGGAAGATTCCCTATGTTCATCAAGATAATAACCAGAGTGATAACAAAATAAAGTGCTGCCATCACTGGAACGAGAAAATCCAGAACTCTAACTGTAGCGTTTTTGCGAAGTACAATCACCGCTGACAGAGCAACCAGAACAACAGTTGTGTAAATCGGCGGAATAGAAAATGCATTCTTAAAAGAAGATACTACTGAGTTGCTGACCACCTGGCTGATACCGCACCAGCAGATCAGACCGGAAACAGCAAACAAAGTAGAGATCAGTACTTTTTTTCTCTTCCGTCCCTGTTTTTCCTCTACAAATGCATGGATATAATAAGCCGGACCTCCACGATAACCGCCATACAGGGGATCTTTTTCTTTGAAAAGCTGTGCAAGAGTTGCCTCAACAAAAGCTGTAGATGAACCAATCAGGGCTGTTACCCACATCCAGAATACCGCACCGGCTCCACCTACAGAAACTGCTGCAACTACTCCTGCCAGATTTCCCATACCAACTCTGGTAGCAGTGGATACGATCAATGCCTGAAAAGATGACAGACTGCTTTCATGCTCTTTCTTTTCTACCAGTGCCTTCACCATATCCGGAAACAAACGCAAGGGTAAAAATCGTGTACGAATAGTAAAATAAATGCCTGTAGGTATCAGCAGGATGATCAGCAGTGAAATCCCAAGGCTGTTTCCTCCAGGCAGGGGAATATGCAGCAGATCTCCCCACAAAAAACTATAGACTTTTTCAATTAAATTTACGATCATTATAAGTATTTCCTCTCCCAATACTGAAAAATCCAACAGAAAATCTCTGCCAGACAGTTACTCTCTCAGTATAGCCTATATATACCCTTAAACACAAGGACTTTTGGGGTTTAAAGCCAAAATACTTTAAACTTTTGAATTCAAAAAGGCAGAAAACCATCACAATTTTCCACCTTTTCAAAATTTTATATCTGATTATTCTATATGATATTTACTGAAGTGCAGCTCTTTTCACCTGGGTCAGTGCTTTGGCAACGGCCGGTATGGAAATCACGATTACTGTGATGATTCCCTCTGCCAGCAGATAACTGTAATTATACACAATCGGATATACTGCAGTAAGAGATTTCGGGAAATTGTCCGGCATGTAGCTCATCCAGTAGAGATATCCTCCCAGAGCATGGAAAGCTCCTCTGGCGATTACAGCCACAATATAGCCTTTCAGAAGTCCATGGCTCTGTTTTGCAAAAAATCCTGCCACACCAAGTGCTGCAAATGCAAGTATATAATCACAACATACCTGGAAAAAAGAAAGTACATATGGTTCCTGGATAAACTGCAGGATACCATAAGCAAGACCAGCCATAATACCGGTGCTTACACCGTACCAGTTGGCGATCAGCACGATAAAGAGCATACTGCAAAGTGTTACGCTGCCGCCCCATGGCAGTTTGAAAATCTTCAGATAAGAAGTAACAAATGCAAGCGCAATGGCAACTGCACAGAATACCAGCTGTCTTGTTGTCAGTTTCTTTTTGTCTGAATTTTTACCTGCAAAACAGATTGCCAGCAGGAACAGAATAATGCCTGCTACGACTGTGATCACATATCCG
>OLRG01000392.1_pt1 | contig 43636 bp, 38 predicted proteins | sample 1672331 | NCBI WGS metagenome assembly OLRG01 (sample SAMEA3136672, study PRJEB25190) | human gut metagenome
TGGTCTACGACCTGGGCGGCGGCACCTTCGATGTCTCCATTCTGGACATCGGCGATGGCATCATCGAGGTTCTCTCCACTGCCGGTGACACCCATCTGGGCGGCGATGACTTTGACCAGCGGATCATGAATTATCTGGCCGCCGAGTTCAAGAAGGAGAACGGCATTGACCTGACCACCGATAAGGTTGCCATGCAGCGTCTGAAGGAGGCTGCCGAGAAAGCCAAGATCGAGTTGTCCGGCGTCACCACCTCCAACATCAACCTCCCCTATATCACCGCCGACGCCACCGGCCCCAAGCATCTGGACGTAACCCTGACCCGGGCAAAGTTCAACGAGCTTACCGCTGATCTGGTCGAAAAGACCATGGTTCCTGTTCGTCAGGCAATGTCTGACGCCGGCCTCAGCGCTTCCGATATCTCCAAGGTTCTGCTGGTAGGCGGCTCCAGCCGTATCCCCGCCGTGCAGGATGCCGTTAAGAAGATCACTGGCAAGGACGGCTTCAAGGGCATCAACCCCGATGAGTGCGTTGCAGTTGGCGCAGCCATTCAGGGCGGCGTTCTCACCGGCGATGTCAATGGCATGCTGCTGCTGGATGTAACGCCTCTGTCTCTGGGCATTGAGACCATGGGCGGCATATTCACCAAGCTCATTGAGCGTAACACCACCATTCCTACCTCCAAGAGCCAGATCTTCTCCACTGCCGCTGACAACCAGACCTCCGTTGAAGTCAACGTACTTCAGGGCGAGCGTGAGTTTGCAGCTGACAACAAGTCTCTGGGCCGCTTCCATCTGGACGGCATCGCTCCCGCACGCCGGGGCGTTCCTCAGATCGAGGTCAAGTTCGACATTGATGCCAACGGCATTGTAAACGTATCCGCCACCGATAAGGGCACCGGCAAGGAGCAGCACATCACCATCACTGCTTCTACCAACCTCTCTGAGGACGATATCAACAAGGCTGTAAAGGAAGCCGAGGAGTACGCCTCTCAGGATAAGGCCCGAAAGGAAGAGGTCGATACCCGCAACACTGCCGATCAGGTGATCTACCAGTCCGAAAAGACGCTGGATGAGCTGGGCGACAAGGTCACCGAGTCCGAGAAGGCTCCCATTAAGGCCGCCATCGAAAAGCTCCGCGAGACCATGAAGGGCAGCGATGTTGCCGCCATTAAGGCTGATACCGAGGCACTGCAGCAGGCCTTCTACAGCATCTCCGAGAAGCTCTATCAGCAGCAGGCCGCTCAGGGCGGCGCAGCTACCGGCGCAGCCGGCAATGCCGCTCAGGGCGATGATGGCGTTGTTGACGCCGACTACGAGGTTGTAGACGACGACCAGTAATAGATTGTCTGTGGTGGAGAGCGGATTTCCTTCGCTCTCCACCTATGGCTGTTTATACTGGAAATAACGAGGTGAGATCATGGCTGATGAGAAAAGAGATTATTATGAAGTGCTGGGGGTCAGCAAATCCGCCAGCGACGATGAAATAAAGAAGGCCTACCGCAAACTGGCTAAGAAATACCACCCCGACCTGAACCCGGGCGATAAAGAGGCCGAGGCCAAGTTCAAAGAGGTCGGCGAAGCATATGAGATCCTGTCCGATTCCGAAAAGCGCGCCCGTTATGATCAGTACGGCTTCGCCGGTGTGGATCCAAACTACGCCGCAGGCAGCGGCTTTGGCGGCGGCGGTTTCGGCGGCGGCTTCGGCGGCTTTGACGTCGATTTGGGCAGTATTTTCAACGACTTCTTCGGTGGTGGGGCCTCCTCCGGCAGTGCGCGCCGAAACGGCCCCCGGAAGGGTGAGAATGTTCGTGCCAGCGTAACGCTGACCTTTGAAGAGGCAGCCTTTGGCTGTGAGAAGGAGGTTACTGCGTCTCGGATCGAGGATTGTCAGAAATGCGGCGGCACCGGCTCTGCCGATGGCTCCGCACCGGGAACCTGCCCTGTCTGCGGCGGCTCCGGCGTGACCCGCACAGTTCGTCAGACACCCTTCGGCGCCATGCAGCAGCAGTCCACCTGTACCCGCTGCGGCGGCTCCGGCAAGGTGGTAAAGAACCCCTGCCCCACCTGTCGAGGCAAGGGCAAGGTGCGCCGGAACAAGAAGATCTCCGTGAAAATTCCTGCGGGTGTTGACAACGGTCAGGCCGTCCGTGTGGCCGGTGAGGGTTCTGTTGGAACTGCCGGCGGCTCCAAGGGCGATCTTCTGGTAGAGGTCAATGTACTGCCCCATTCTCTGTTTGAGCGGGACGGCAGTGATGTGCTCTGTGAGATCCCCATCACCTTTGTGCAGGCTGCACTGGGCGGTGAGCTGGAAGTCCCCACACTGGATGGCAAGGTGCGCTATGACATTCCCGAGGGCACCCAGACCGGCACCACCTTCCGGCTCCGTGGCAAGGGCATTCCCGTGGTGGGGTACCAGAACCGCCGCGGTGACCAGTATGTAACCGTTACCATCGAGACCCCCAAGAACCTCAATAAGGAGCAAAAAGAGCTTCTTAAAAAGTTTGCGGATGCCTCCGGCGAGGAATCCTATACCAAACGCAAAAGCTTCTTTGAGAAGGTAAAGGATAACTTCAAGAACATATAACCAAAATATGGTGCACTGTCCCATGGCAGTGCACCATTCTGCTGCTTCTCCGGATTTTTGGCTGATTCGACAATTTTACAGCATATTTCCATCGGATTTTTTTCCGTGCATCCCTGTACAATCCTGGGGAATCCTGATATAATGTTACCATACAAGTTGAATACAATACTTCACAGATTTGGAGCGTGAATTGTTTGTCTGAGCAATCTGCGATTATTTGTCTACCGGATGACCGTGATGCCACCGGGCTCAAAAAGCCCCTGATGCTGCAAGCCATGAGCGGCAGCCCACTGCTTTCCTGGATGGTTCGTCTGATGCGCGACAGCGGCTACACAAATTTTCTCCTGTCCTGTGACGACGAATTCCGGGATGCGGCACTGGCCTGCTTCCCGGCTTCTGCTGTCACGGTGACCGGTCCGGAGTCGGATACTGCCGTTCTTCGGGATTTTCTCTCCGGGGCTGAGGATCAGCTTCTGGTGGTCACTGCGCCCGCTCTGTTGGGTGGACGGGCACTTGGCAGCGTAGAGGCCGTGTCACAGGATGCCGAGGATACCGGGATGCTGGAAGGCTGCGGCTGCTATATGGTCTCCGCAGAATCCATTGCTTCCGTAATGGATGCCGCCAATTTTGACCTTGGTCGTTTTTCTTCCGTGCTGGGCACCGAACTCACCGAGGCCGATGGTGCCATGGCGATTTCCGATCTCGGTGCTGTGGCAGACTTCCAGTCTATCTTTAAGAAGCTGCGGAACTACTACCTCTATGCAGACGGCGTAGAGATCTGGGATTTTGACAACTGCTACGTGGGCCCCTTTGCCGAGGTTGCCCCCGGTGCCGTACTGATGCCCGGAACTATTTTGAAAGGCAGCACTACAGTAGCGTCCGGTGCCGTCATCGGCCCCAACTCTCTGCTGGAAAACGCCCATGTGGGGGAGGGTTCCACGGTCAACGCCTCCCAAATTTATGATTCCACCATCGGGCAGCGGACCAATGTCGGCCCCTTCGCCTATGTCCGTCCCGGCTGCACCGTGGGAGATGATATCAAGGTTGGCGATTTTGTGGAGCTAAAGAACTCCACCATCGGCAACGGTACCAAGATCTCCCACCTCACTTATGTCGGTGACACCGATCTGGGCCAGCGCATTAATCTTGGCTGCGGCACGGTCACCGTCAACTACGACGGCAAGAGCAAGTATCGCTGCACCGTAGAGGATGACTGCTTCATCGGCTGCAACACCAACATGGTAGCTCCCGTTACCATTGGAAAGGGCAGCTATGTGGCTGCCGGCTCCACCATCACCGACAACGTTCCCGCAGGCTCTCTGGCCATTGCCCGGGAACGGCAAACCAACAAACCCGGCTGGGCTGACCAGCGACGCAAGGATGGAAAACTGAAGTAAATTCTGGGGTATCCCCGTGAATAATGAAAAGAGAGGTATAAAACATGTATTCTCACAGCAAGGACATCAAGATTTTCTGCGCAAATTCCAACCGCCCGCTGGCTGAAGCCATTTGTCAGCGTCTAGGCATCCCCATGGGCGACAGCGAGGTAAAGACCTTTGCTGACGGTGAGGTCTCCGTTTCCATTAACGAGACCGTTCGTGGCTGCGACGTATTCGTCATCCAGTCCACCTGCAAGCCCGTTAACGACAGCCTCATGGAGCTGCTGATCCTCATCGACGCACTGCGCCGTGCTTCCGCCGCCCGTATCACCGCTGTGATTCCCTACTTCGGCTACGCCCGTCAGGATCGTAAGGCAAAGGCCCGCGATCCCATCTCCGCAAAGCTGGTGGCCAACCTCATCACCACCGCCGGTGCTGACCGTGTGCTGACCATGGACCTCCACGCCTCTCAGATTCAGGGCTTCTTTGATATTCCCGTGGATAATCTGCTGGGCAACCCCGTATTCGTAAAATACTATCTGGACAAGTTCCCCGAGGATGTCCGTGAGAACATGGTTGTTGTCTCCCCCGACGTTGGTTCCGTTGCCCGTGCCCGTGCATTCGCCACCAAGGTGGGCATGAGCCTCGCCATTGTAGACAAGCGCCGCCAGAAGGCCAACTCCTGCGAGGTCATGAACATCATCGGTGATGTCCGCGGCAAGGACTGCATCATCTTCGACGATATGATCGACACTGCCGGTTCTCTCTGCAATGCCTGCAAGGCCCTCCGTGAGGTTGGCGGTGCCGGCAAGCTCTATGGCTGTGCAAGCCACGGCGTCCTCTCCGGCCCCGCGCTTCAGCGCATTGAGGACAGCTACTTTGAGGAGATCCGGATTCTCGACACCATCCCCATGCCCAAGGGCTACACCGGCGAGAAGATCAAGCAGCTGACTGTTGCCGACATGTTTGCCGAGGCCATCACCCGCATTGACGAGGAGACCTCCATTTCCTCCCTGTTCTAATGCTGCTGAAATCTTCCTCCGGCTGCGATTATCTGGTGGTCGGGCTGGGCAATCCCGGCAGCAAATACTGGAACACCCGCCACAATGTTGGCTTTGCAGCATTGGATGCGCTGGCCGATGATCTGGGTGCCAAGGTAGACCGGGTCAAGTTTCAGGGCCTCACCGGGCAAGCGTCCCTCAGCGGCCTCAAGCTGGTGCTGTTGAAGCCCACCACCTATATGAACCTCAGCGGCCAGTCTGTGCAGGCTGCCGCACGGTTCTATAAAGTCCCTCCGGCGCATATCATCGTTTTGTCCGATGATATCTCGCTGGATCCCGGTCGTCTGCGTGTCCGCAAAAGCGGCTCTGCCGGAGGCCACAACGGTCTCAAGAGTATTATCGCTTCCACCGGGTCTCAGGACTTTCCCCGAATCAAAATCGGCGTTGGCGCCAAGCCTCACCCGGATTACGATCTGGCAGATTGGGTTCTCGGGGTGTTCCCCCACGATCAGCGGGAGCTGATGGAGAAGACCTATCAGCGGGCTGCCGAGGCTGTCAAGGTATTGATTTTGCAGGGCCCCGAGGCCGCTGCCAACCAATTCAACGGAAAGTGACCCCTTTCCACGGAACAAATAAACATTTTACCACAGAAGGCTGCACCCTGACCGGTTGCAGCCCTTCTGTGCTGTCTGGATAAAAGGAGGCTCCGATGGATCTTTTAAGCACCATACTAAAGTCACTGCCGGAATACCAATCTCTGAAAGAGTATTCGGAGCAGAATCTTCCCTGCGCCATTACCGGCCTCGGTTCCATTCACCGGGCACATATGACTGCTGCACTGCATCAGGATACAGGGCGCAAAATTCTGGTGGTCTGTCAGGACGACCTGGCCACCGCCCGTATGTCGGAGGAGCTCAGCGGATTTCTCGGCGAAAAGCCCCCTATTTTTCCCACTCGTGAGCTGAGCCTTATGGGCGGAACGGTCTCCCGCGGCTGGGAGCATCAGCGGCTTGCCATGCTGCACCAGCTGACTCAGGAGGGATATCCCATTCTTCTGGCCTCTGCGGAGGCCCTGAGCCTCCGCACCATCCCCCCCGCAGTTCTGGGGGCTTCCACCCTGACCCTGCGGGTCGGCGGCAGTTATTCTCTGGAGGAGCTCACCGGAAAGCTGATTGCGCTGGGCTATCGCCGCAGTACACTGGTAGAAGGCGTGGGGCAGTTTGCCCTGCGCGGCGGTATTCTGGATGTCTATTCTCCCGCTGCCCCCGGGCCCATCCGCGGGGAATTCTGGGGCGATGAGCTGGATTCTATGGGCTATTTTGATGTGACCAGCCAGCGGCGCACCGAGAATGTCGATACCGCATTGCTGCTGCCCACCGCTGAAATGCTGCCGGAGCTTCATCCAAATGGCCGGGCTGGGCTTGCCGATCAGCTGGACGGACTAATCGCCCGTCAGAAGCGCCGAAAGCACCCCCACGAGGCCCTGATGGATACGCTTCGTCAGGACGCCGAAACCATCCGCAGCGGTGCATTGTTTTCCAGCGCTGACCGCTATGCCGCCCTGATCTATCCGGACTTCACCTGCGCCATGGACTATATTTCCCCGGAAACCATGGTGATCTTTTCCGATCGCATGGCTGTGGAACGGACCTTGGACAGCCGCTTGGACGAGCTCTCTCAGGGCCTTGACGGCATGCTGCAAAACGGCACACTGGCCGGTGAGCTCTGTGATTTTTATAAGACTTTTGAAGACCTGTGCAACATCTGCACGGGAAAATGCGTCATTTATATGGATAACTTTTTATCCGCTGCTTTCCCGGAAAGCCTGCCTCCCAAGGAGCTTTTATCCCTTGCGGTCAAGCAGCTTCCCTCCTACGGCGGCAGTCTGGATACGGCAGTCAGCGATCTGGAGCACTACCGCAGCAGCGGCTTCCGGGTTCTGGTGCTCTGCGGTGCCCAGCATCGTGCCCAGCTGCTGCTGGAATCCATGGAGGCACGGGGCCTTACCGCCCGAATGAGCTTTCCGCTGACCGACCTTCCCCACCCCGGTGAGGTCATCCTGACGGAAGGCTCCCTTGCTGCCGGCATGGAGTACCCCTCTCTAAAGATCGCCATTCTTACCGAGGGGCAGCTCACCGGGCAATCCAAAAAGCGAGCCCTCAGAAAGCGCCGAAAAGCCGCCACCAACCGTCAGAAGCTCAACACCTTTACGGATCTCTCTCCGGGAGATCTGGTGGTGCACGAAGCCCACGGCATTGGCCGTTTCTGCGGAGTGGAGCAGATGAAGCTCAGCGGCGTTGTCAAGGACTATATCAAAATCGCCTATCAGGGCACCGATGTGCTCTATGTTCCCGCAACCCAGCTGGATATGGTAGCAAAATACATCGGCGGCGGCGAGGATGCCAACGTGCGTCTGAGCCGATTGGGCGGCGATTCCTGGGAAAAGACCAAGCGGAAGGCCAAAGCTGCTGCGCAGGATCTGGCTGACGGTCTCATTCAGCTCTACGCCCAGCGAAAGCGTCTGCCCGGCTACGCCTTTTCTCCGGACTGCCCCTGGCAGGCGGAATTTGAAGACAGCTTTCCCTATGCCGAAACCGATGACCAGCTTCGCTGTATTGAGGAGATCAAGGCGGATATGGAGTCCACCACGCCCATGGATCGGCTGCTCTGCGGCGATGTAGGCTTTGGTAAAACCGAGGTTGCCCTCCGCGCCGCCATGAAATGTATTATGGACGGAAAGCAGTGCGCCATTCTTGTTCCCACCACGGTGCTTGCCCAGCAGCACTATATCACCGCCCGTCAGCGTTTTTCCGGTTTTCCGGTGAACATTGATGTGCTCTCCCGGTTCCGCACCACTGCCCAGCAGCGTGCCACGCTCCACGCCATGGCCGAGGGCACCGTAGATCTGGTGGTCGGCACCCATAAGCTTTTACAGAAAACCGTAAAATTTAAGGATCTCGGCCTTCTGATCGTAGATGAGGAACAGCGCTTTGGCGTTACCCACAAGGAGCGGCTAAAGGAGCTTTCTCAAGGCGTCGATACCCTGACGCTCTCTGCAACACCCATTCCCCGCACCTTGAACATGGCCCTCAGCGGCCTCCGGGACCTCTCCACCATCGAGGAGCCCCCAGCGGACCGCTATCCGGTACAGACCTATGTCATTGAGCATGACTACGATATTCTGGCCAATGCCATTCGCCGTGAAGTTTCCCGTGGCGGTCAGGTTTATTACCTGCACAACCGGGTAGACTCCATCTATCAGGAAACCGCCCGGCTCCAAAAGAAGCTTCCGGAGATCTCCTTCGGTATTGCCCACGGCAAAATGAACGAGGAAGAGCTCAGTGATGTGATGCAGCAGATGGCCGATGGTGATATTCAGGTCATGGTCTGCACCACCATCATCGAAACCGGCATTGATATTCCCAATGCCAACACCCTGATCATTGAAGATGCCGACAAGCTGGGACTTTCCCAGCTGCACCAGCTCCGTGGCCGGGTAGGCCGCAGCAACCGGCACGCCTATGCCTACCTTACCTTCCGCAAGGGCAAGGTACTCTCTGAAATCGCAGAAAAACGCCTTGGAGCGATCCGGGAATTTGCAGAATTCGGTTCCGGCTTCAAAATTGCCATGCGTGATCTGGAGATCCGGGGTGCCGGAAACCTTCTGGGTGCCGAGCAGTCCGGCCATATGGTCTCCGTGGGATACGACATGTACCTTCGCCTGCTGGAAGAAGCCGTTCTCGAAAAGCGCGGTGAGACGCCCCCCGAAGAAAAATCCTGCTCTGCCGACCTCAACATCTCCGCCAACATTCCGGAGACCTATGTGGCCTCCGGTGAGCAGCGCATGGATCTCTACCGCCGCATCGCCTCCATTCGTCAGGAATCGGACGCAGACGATGTGCTGGACGAGATCATTGACCGCTATGGCGAACCGCCAAAGCCCGTTACCGCCCTCATCAATGTTGCGCTGCTGCGTTCCCGCGCCGCAGCGCTGGGAATTCAGGACATCACCCAGAAGGGAAAGAACATTCTCTTTTCCCTTCGCACCATCGACTTTGGCGCAGTCAGCGGCATCTGTGCCGATCCTGAGCTGAAAAAGCGTGTGCTTTTCTCCGCCGGGGACAGCCCAAAGCTGACGCTTTCTCTGGTCTCCGGAGAAAATCCGCTGAAGGTTTCGGAACAATTTGTTAAAAAATATGCCGGCTTCCACATTCCAACAGATGCAGATGCTGCATCCGGCAAATGATCCCCTGCTTTTTTTCCAAATTCCCCGAAAGCAATTGCAAATATATGAAAACCACGCTATAATAGCATAAAATACGGCAGAGTGACCATCTGCCAAAAGATAAGGTGGAGATTACTATCAGTCAGGAAAGAAACGATAAGCCAAAGGCATCCTCCGGGAGCGCCTCTTCTCATACTTCGTCCCAACGTTCTGCATCTGCTCCGCGCAAAAGTGCCCAGCGTCCTGCCTCCGGTCAGAGGCCCTCTGGGCAGCGCCCCAGTGGTCAGCGTCCTAGCGGCCAACGTCCTAGTGGCCAGCGCCCCAGTGGTCAGCGCCCCAGTGGTCAGCGCCCCAGTGGTCAGCGCCCTGCCAATGCCGCAGCACGCCGCAGGAAGAAGAAAAAAGTCAGCCCTGCACTGGTTGTCCTCATTGCCGCACTGGTGATTGCCATTGCTGTCTTTGCCGGCATCGGCATCTACGCCATGCGCTATGTCAACTACGATAAGATCCTGCCCAATGTCTATGTGGCAGGGGTCGATGTAGGCGGCATGACCAAGGACGAGGCCAAAACCGCCATTGAGGCCACGCTGTCTCAGACGGAGCAGCAGAGTGTCAATGTGAACCTCCCCGATCAGACGCTGACCTTTACCCCCGCCCAAGACACCGTTTTGATCGATGTAGACGAGGCTGTGGATGCAGCCTACAGCTATGGCCGCAACAGCACAAATCCCTTTGCCATGTCCCGTGCCATCAAAGCTGCACAGCGCCGCCGCAATGACATCGACATTTCTACCGCTGTTCAGGTAGATACCGATTATATCCGCAACCTCATTGACACCACCGCACAGGAAATTACAACTCCGTTGGTGGAATCTCAGGTGGATACCGATCCGGACTCCCATACCATTACCGTCACCATTGGCACCCCCGGTCAGGAGCTGGATACAGAGACGCTTTACAATCTGGTTGCCACCGCATTTTCTACCGGTGACTACAGCGATATCGACTTCGACTACACCATGACCTATCCCGCCACCGTAGCGCTGGATAAGCTCTATGAGCAGCTTTCCGCCGAGCCTAAGGACGCCGCATATGACTCCAACACCGGCGAGATTTCTGAGGGCACCGTGGGCTACACCCCCACCGTTGGCCTTGACGAAGCCAATCAGGAGCTGGCCATGGCCGCCGCCGGAGATACCCTGACCTTCACGTTTGAAGAGACCCAGCCGGAAGTTACCAAGGAGCAGCTGGAAGCAGTTTTGTTCCGTGATACCCTGTACTCCTATGGTTCTGTCTATGATGCTTCCGCCGGTGGCCGTACCACCAATCTGCGTCTGGCCTGTCAGGCCATTGACGGCACTGTGCTTCAGCCCGGCGAAACGTTCTCCTTCAACGACGTAGTAGGTGAGCGTACTGCCGAGAAGGGCTATCAGGAGGGCACCATCTATATCTCCGGTGATTCTCAGCCTGCATTGGGCGGCGGTATTTGTCAGGTTGCTTCTACCATCTACTATTGTGCCATGTACGCCGATCTGGAGATCGTCCACAGAGAGCCCCACATGTTCTTTGTGACCTACGTTCCCGGCGGCCTTGATGCAACCGTGTACTTCGGCAGCGTTGACTTCCAGTTCAAGAACAGCACCAACTATCCGCTGCGGATCGATGCAAACGTCTCCGGTGGCAGAGTCAATATTGCGCTGGTAGGCACAGACGAGAATCATTATACTGTTAAGATCGACAGTGAGAAGGTTGCAACGGAGCCCTACGAGAGCATCGTAAAGGAAGGTACCGGCACCTATCAGTCCGGTTACACCGGTTACACCTACAAAATCACCCGTTATGTCTATGACAGCGACGGCAATCTGGTTCGCACCGATTCCACCGAGGCGCTGGATGCCATGGGCAATCTGGGCACCAGCAAATACAGCAAGCGGGATCAGGTAAGCTATTCCGGCAATTCCTCCGGTTATTATGAGCCAGAGCCCAGCGAGGCTCCTTCGGAAACGCCCACCGTAGAACCGGATGAGCCTTCCCCGTCTGAGACACCAACGCCTTCGGAAGTGCCGACACCCGAGCCCACGCCTGAGCCAACCCCCGAGCCATCCACAGATCCGGTTCCGGACACCCCAACCGAACCTACGGTACCGGATGATACCACGACCACGGATCCCGGCACAGACGTTCCTGCGGATCCTTCCACAGGAACAACTCCCACAGAGTAATATCAATAAAATTCCGGACCTGCTTTCAGCAAGCAGGTCCGGAATTTGTAATATCAAAACCATTTTTACATCAGTGGTGCCAGCAGCCGGAGAACCGCACGCATCAGTCGCACCACGGGGCTGGCCGCCTGACAGTCCTTCAGCGTGATCTGCTGACTTACCGCAAAGGTATCGGCAAAGTCCCGATAAACGTCTCCCACACAGTCTGCCCCATACAGGAACACGCCATTTTCAAAATGGAGGTAGAGACTGCGGTAATCCAGATTGATGGTGCCCACCGTAGCGTACTGACCATCTACCGCAAACACCTTGGAATGAATGAATCCGGGGGTATACTCATAGACCTTGACACCGCATTTCACCAGCTGCTCATAGTGGGCCCTGGACAGCGTGTGTACATACCATTTGTCCGGAATGTGCGGGGTAATGATCCGCACATCAATACCGGTTTTGGCTGCATTGCACAGCGCCTCGCTCATGCTGTAGTCCAGGATCAGATATGGGGTCATAATGTATACCGAGTGATTGGCCCGGTTGATCAGGTTCTGGTATACCGAGCCCCCTACCGGCTCATCGTCCAGCGGATTATCCGTGTATGGCTGTACAAAGCCTCTGCCATCCACCTCCGGCTCCGGCGGCAGATAGCTGGCAATGGTATCCCCCGAACCGGATACATAGTCCCACAGTGACAGGAACATAACCGTCATGGACCACACTGCATCCCCCCGCAGCATAATGGCATTGTCCTTCCAGTGCCCAAACCGCACCTTCCGGTTGATGTATTCATCCGCCAGATTGATCCCGCCGGTAAAGCCAACTTTTCCGTCAATGATCAGCAGCTTTCTGTGATCCCGGTTGTTCAGCCGTGCGGACATCACTGGAATAAAGGGCTCAAAAACGCAGCAGCGAATCCCATAAGACTCCAGTTCCTTACGATATCCCACGGGAAGCAGCGTAATGCAGCCAAAATCGTCATACATCACCCGCACATCCAGCCCTGCAGCTGCCTTCTCCTTGAGGATCTCCAGCATGCTGTCCCACATCACGCCGGGGCCAATGATGAAGTATTCCAGAAAAATATATTTCTCAGCCTTCCGCATCTCCTCCAGCATGACCGGGAAGGCATCATCTCCCAGTGGGAAGTACCGTGTAGCGGTGTTATTATAGACCGGACACCCTGCCACCTTTTGAAGATAAGCAGACTGTACTGCAGCGCTTTGGCTTTGCAGCTGCAGTTTTGCCGTGATCTCCGGATTCTGCGGCAAATGCCTGCGAAGGCTTTGTTCAACCGAATTCATCTTTTTCCGCTGTCTTTTGGACAGACGGTTGCCGCCCAGCAGCAGATAAAACAGCCCACCGAATACCGGGAATAGCAGAATCGGTACCAGCCAAGCGATCTTATAGGCCGGATTGGTATTTTTACTGATAATAAACAGGGTTGCCCCGATGCTCAGCATCATCAGGCCCCAATAGAACCAGTCATTCTGATCCTTACAGTACCAGATCATCAGCACAAACACCGCAATTTGCGCCAGAATACTGATGCCAACCATAACCACCCGCTGAAACACCATTTTGGCCAGATTGGGCAATATCTTCAATTTTTTTCGGTTCAAAGCATCAGCCTCCCATCTCTCGTCATTCTCTCATAGCCTCCAATGATACCCAGCAGGAATGGAACAAGCCGCCCCTTTGGGACGGCTTGCGATAATTGGGACAAATCAGCCCTTGACGTAGGGCAGGATGATGTACAGGATCACGCAGGCGAACACAACAACCGCCAGATTCGCCACAAAGCTTACAAACAGAGGCTTATTCCGAGTCTGGGTGCCCTTGGACCATGCGTTGGTCTGTACACCGAACAGGCCACAGAGCAGCGTCAGCAGGGACAGATAGCGGTTATTGCCGGGCAGCAACGCATATACGCCGATTGCAACACCCAGAACAGCAAACACATAAGAGAAAATCAGCCAGAACCAATACTTAAACCCGCCTCTGGCCTTGTCTGCGAACTGGTCGTTCAACTTGTCAAAACTGTTATCCACAAAAGATACCCCCTAAAAAACTCAAACCCTTTTGGCTTGTTTTGTTAAAGTAAATATACCACAAATAGACGGGGTTCGTCAACAGATACTTTTAGTCAAAGTGTAGAATTTCCGCCTTCCGCTTTATGAACTTTTACCGCTGTACTGATCCAGCACATCCGAAAGCGCTTCGGCAAAATGCGCACCCGCCGCCATTGCCTCTTCCAATGTATTCCCGGAAGCCCCCACCTCCACCAGCAGATCCAGCGGTGCAAGATCCTGATTGAACCGCTCCGTTCGGAGGTTTAGGGGCCGCATGATCCCGGCCCATGTTCCGGACATTCGGCTTTGCAGCACTGCCGCCAAGCTGAGATTTTGCCGCCAATTTGGATGCTCCAGCCCGCCGGCATCCGTGCCCACCACCAGCATCAGCTGAGCCGAGGTCTCATCGCCCAGCTGACAGGCCATCCGCATCTGCTGGCCGTTTTCATCCTCCACCGCATCTCTATGAATATCCAGCACCAGCGCAATGGTGGGATACGCCGCCAAATTCTCCTCAATGACCTGACGGGAACGGTTGTATGCGCCGCTGAACTCCGGCTCATCGCAAATGGTTGTATCATGAACGACATGGTACCCCCGCTGCTCCAGCACCTCTGCCATTCTCTCCGCCACGGCAATGACGCTTTTCTCCGGGTTCTGGGTGCGGTATACGCCGGTTTCCGAGTCACTGTAGCTCTCAGAGCCATGGGTATGCATCAGCAGGATGGTTGGTTCCTCCGACTGAAAATCCAGCCCCTCCGGCAGTGCCGGAAGATCCGGAAAGCTGATCTCGTAATCCGTCTCGTTGCGCAGTTCTATGGAAACGCCCCCGTCCACATGGATCGGCGTGGGTGACGGCGGCAGCGTCTCCTTCTGTCTGGCCTCTTCATCCCATGCCTCTTCCACCTCTGTGACCGGAATTGCAGCGGCATGCTCCGTTTCAGCGTCCGTCCGCTCTGCCGTCTGCACGGACTCCCCATCGGGCACCGTTTCGATCACCGGGGATTCTTCCACGATTGCCATTCCCAGCTGGTTCGCCGCCAGCCATGTGGAAATCACTTTGCCCCGCCGAGCGAGCTCCGCACTGCCCGTCCCTTCGATCAGGCCAATTGCCCCCAGCAGCAGGATCACAGCCGCGGCCAGTGCACTGCCCCGTTTCATATGTACCACCTCAAAACAGTATATGCGCCCGCTCTTTTCTTTAGAACCATTTGCGGACACACACGGACACAAACCGCATAAATCGCTACTTGCTCCTCCGCTGCAGCGGGTGATACAATACAGGCAATACGAAAGAAGGAGTGATTCCATGCCGAACCTCAACGCCCCATGGCGGCAGCCTCCTGCCCCCATTGACCCCGCACTGATTACGGAAACTCTGGAAGCCGATGTGGTCGTGGTGGGCTGTGCCCACGCCGGTACTGCCGCCGCCCGTGCCGCCGCCGAAGCCGGTGCCGCCGTCATTGCCATTGACCAGCAGAAGGAGAAGCTGTTCCATGCGGTGGGCAACGATCTGGGCCATATCAATTCCAAATTTCTCGCGCAGCGGGGGATCCCCCATGTGGACGAGATCGAATTTCTCAATGACTGGCAGCTGCGCAGCAACAATCGTTCCAACCCGAAGCTGGTAATGCAATTTGCCCGTACCAGCGGCGAATGCTTTGACTGGATGATCGAGCCGCTGACTCAGGAGCAGCGGGATGCCATCGTTGTGACCCACTGGCCCGGAAATAAGAACTTTACCGGAGATATCTCCGGATTCAAATTCTGGCCCGGCTGCGCCGAATTTCCGGGCATTGCAAGTCTCAGCAAGGTTGCCCGTCTGAACCAGCAGGAGGCCCAGAAGCACGGTGCCCGCTTTCTCTTTGAGCTCACTGCCCGCCAGCTGACCAAGACGGGCCAAAGAGTCACCGGCGTTATCTGCCAGAAAAAGGACGGCAGCTATATTCAGCTCAATGCAAAAAAGGCTGTGATCCTGGCCGCCGGGGACTTCTCCAAGAACGCAGAAATGGTAGAGGATCTCTGTGATGAGATCACGACCCTGAAGCAGCCCGGCCAGACCGTCACCGCCTCGGTCCGCGGTCAGGACGGCAGCGGCATCCGTATGGGTGTCTGGGCCGGTGGCCGCATGTCTCCCGCCCCCATCGCCACCATGGGCGGCGGCTACTTCTTCCCCAATCAGGTCATCGGCACCGCCGCCACCCTCTGGCTGGATCGGGACGGGAACCGATTCTGCAACGAGGGCTTTGGGGACGCCGTTCTGTCCGGGGTCGAGGGTGCCCGATTGCCGGAGGGCTATGTGACCTCTGTATTCGACAGCGATTTGGAAAACTGGCTGACCTACCAGGCGCCGGGCCACAATGCCGTCTGGAGCACCAATGAGGATGATATGAACGCCATCCGCAATCTCATGCGCTCTGCACGGGAAGCAGGCCCCGAGGGCTCCAGCCTCAGTGGCCGTCCGGTTCATACGCCGCCGGGCGGCGGTGACGGCCGCCACGCTCCGCCCGGTATGGAGGAAGGAATGCCCGGCGGTTCGGGTGGTCCCGGTGGTCCGGGTGGTCCCGGCGGTCCGGGCGGTCCCGGCGGTTCCGGCGGTCCCGGTGGGCCCGGTGGGCCTCCCCCGGGCCCCAGGGAGGATCCCAAGGAACGGATGTTCTGCGCCGATACACTGGGGGAACTGGCAGACCGTCTTGGCTTTGCCGGTGAGAAAAAGGCCAATTTTCTCAGCGCCGTAGCACGCTATAATGAATTCTGCCGTACCGGTCGGGATGAAGACTTTGGTAAGGATCCCCGGATCCTGCTCCCCCTCTGCAAGCCCCCCTACTACGCCTTCCGCCGCCATGCACAGATCGGCAATGAGTTTCTGGCTACCGTAGACGGCCTGTGGACCGATGACCGCCAGAATGTGCTGGATATGGACAAGGAGCCTATCCCCGGTCTCTATGCCACTGGAAACTGCTGTGGCCGCCGCTGGGGCGTTCAGTACTCCACCCCCATTCCCGGTGTCTCCATTGGAATGGCATGGACACTGGGGCGCCTGTGCGGTCAGAATGCCGCTGCCGATCCCGGCCTATAACCGATTACAAATACGCACCTGACGGACAACACTCCGCCGGGTGCGTATTCTTTCGTCAAAATTTACAATTCTGCCCTGTAATCCCGTCTCTCCGCACAACTACTTTCCCGCGCACCATGGTATAATGAAGGAGAACCGAATGACAAAGCTGCTTTGATTTTCCTGCTTTTTGTTGGAAGCCCGGCAGCTTTTCCAGATTATATGTAAACAGTCGGGCGTTTTGATCCCGGCAGAACGGAGGACATTATGAAGATTCAAAATGTTGTTGTCGCAGGCGGCGGTGTGCTGGGCAGCCAGATCGCCTATCAGTGCGCCTATGCAGGCTTTCATGTGACCACTTATCTCCGCAGCGAAGCATCTGTGGAACGTGCTCGTCCCAAGGTCGCCCGGCTCCACGGCATCTACACCGCCGAGCTTCAGGCTGCTAAGGCAGGCGCCACGCCGGTCAGCCGGGGACTTGTGATGAATCAGGATCCCGCCGGGGCAGATTTCGACATACTGCTTCAAAAGGCTGACGCAGCCTATGAGGGCTTTCACTACGAAACCGATCTTGCCGCTGCGGTGGCAGATGCCGATCTGGTCATCGAGGCACTGGCAGAGCAGCCCGAGGCCAAGGAAGTCTTTTTCAGCCAGCTGAGCCCCCTGCTGCCGGAGAAAACCATCATTGCCACCAATTCCTCCACTCTGCTGCCCAGCCTTCTGGCGGAGTCCACAGGCCGCCCTGCAAAGTTTCTTGCCCTGCACTTTGCCAATAACATCTGGAAGCAGAACATTGCCGAGGTCATGGGGCACAGCGGAACCGCTCCGGAGGCCTATGAGGCTGTGGCACAGTTTGCCGCAGACATGGGCATGATCCCCATGCGGCTGAAAAAGGAGAAGGCCGGATATATTCTCAACTCCATGCTGGTACCCTTCCTGATGTCCGCCCAAGCTCTGCTGGCTGACGGCATTGCCGATGTGGAAACCATCGATCAGACTTGGATGCTGGCCACCGGCGCTCCCTTTGGCCCCTTCCGCATTCTGGACATCGTGGGAATCACCACTGCCTACAACATCATCATGAATTACCCGGACGCCAAGGATCCCACCACCCTCCACGGCAAGCTGGCAAAGCTGCTCAAAGAGGATTATCTGGATCAGGGCAAAACCGGCATCAATGCCGGTGAGGGCTTCTACCGCTATTGAGCACGCAAAAGGCTGCACCCATTTTTCTTTGGGTGCAGCCTTATTTTACTTTCTTCGTTGTCAGGCTTCCTTCTCTTCCAGCCGCTCCACGACCTCCGGGAACCCCGCCCGGCTCTGCTCCCGGGAGCGGAGATACAGAGTCTCCAGCGTAGCGGCAAATTCCCGCCGCTGCTGATCGCTCAGGGGCTCCAACAGCCACTCATAGAAGACGCTTTCAATGTATGCCTTGGAGTTTTTCAGCTGATCCGCCTTCTCCGTGGCATACAGCAGCTGGCTCCGGCCATCCTGCGGATTCTCCTTCCGGATCAGGAAGCCCTTGGCCTCCAAGCTGGCGATCTGCCGGGCCATGGCGCCCTTGTCGATGCCGAGCTGGTCACGGATCCCGGCCTGGGTGATCCCGGGATTCTTTCGGATCACATGTACCACGTCAAATTCCGCCGTGCCGATCCCCTGATCTCGAAGCATCCGCCCTGCCAGCTTGCTGACCTCTCGCGCGATTTTTGTCATCTGTCGTTTGGTGGGATCCATGCTGCCGCCTTCTTTCCGCAATGATGATTCGATGATACCACAACCTTTTTGTTTCGTCAATCGTTATCTTTCGGTATCAAAGTAGGGCCTTGGGGCTGCGCTTCCAGCTCCCGGCGCTTTGCCTCCAGCCGCTCTTTCAGGATCTTGTGGATCCACTCCTTTTCGTGCGCTCCGCCCCGCAGTTCCTCATAGTGCGTTGAAAATTTACTGCCAGATCGAATGTAACCCAATGATACCGCAATAAGCAACGCCACCACAAGGACAAACCACCCAAACGGTACGCCGGTTCCCACGAATACGCCAATCAATACAGCAGCCAGTATGCCAACCAGCATCATCGGTACCTCATGCTGCATTTGCTGATAATGATCGATTGCTTTTTCCCGCTTAAGCAGTTCTACGGAATTCAGCTTTTCCGGATCTTTCCCGTAATAAGCGTCAATTTCCTTCTGCATCAGTATCATTTTCTGGATAACATCCACCTTTTTCTTTGCGATTTTGTCCGCAATCTGAATCATATCCGCAGTGATCCCGCCAAACAGCCAGCACATGACCTTGTATTGGATGTCCTCTATGGTTCCCGGCTGGCCATGGGCAGACTTTTTTACAGCGGGCTTCTGGGCTGATTTGGCATCCTCCATTTCCACCTGCGCCTGCAGCTGCTCCACCTGCCGCTCTAAGACCTCCAACCGTTCCTTCCACTGTTCCTTCTCCTCGTCCGTACACGCTGCCACCGGCAGCGTTGCGGCTTCTTCTGCCTGTTCCTCCAGCAGCTCGGCAGCTCCGTTCAGCTTCTCGTCTTCCATGATTATCCCCCTCATCGTTTCTGTTGCAGTATCGTACACCGGCTGTACTGCATGGTTCATCCAATGATGATTCGATGATACCACAACCGCTATCATTCGTCAATCCGTCCGCTGATTTCCTCCTTTGCGCCCAAAATGCCCCAGCACAGGCTTGCTGTGCTGGGGCGCTGTTTGATTGTATCAGTGCATGGCGCGATACAGGAAGGTCACGATCTGACCTCTGGTGCAGCTGTTCTTCGGTGCGAAGGTCGTTGCACTGGTGCCCTGTGTCACATTCTGCTCTACTGCCCAAAGGATTGCGTTGTAGGCGTAATTGCTTCCTACATCCGCTCAGTATTATCTCTCCAAATTCGACAGATGATAGGTTCATTGTATCGCTTTCAAAACAACAAAACAATATGCCAGATGCATACCCTTTGAAATAATTACAGTCCGTTTTCTATTATTAACAACGCAAAGAAAACATGGCGCTGCAATGAAATCCATATTATGAAGGGATCTCCTACATGCCCCGGAGGCGTTCCAGCTTTCGCTGATATTCTGCCGGCAGGTTCAGCTGCGGCCGGTGCTGGATCTTCCAGCCCAAGGGATCCGTTTCCCGTTTCACCGTTTCCATCCGTCTGGGAATATCCCGGAGTGCCTCTGCGCACTGGCGTACCCCGGCCCTATTCCCCTGCCACTGGCACGCCTCCATGGCATTCCAAAGCCGGTCAAAGCAGCGGAGGTAGACATTGCGGTCATATGGATTCATCTCCATGACCCGCTCCCCACAGACGATCATGGCGGAAAGATTTCTGCTTTCTCCGGCAGCTTCGGCTTTTGCCTCCCACGCATCTGCGGAATATGGGTTCTGCCGCAAAATCTGTTCCGCCGTCTCACTCCGCTTTGCGGCGTCCTCACATTCCGACAGCTGCCGTTCCAGCGCCGGAGTATAAAAGGGCGTCACCGTAATGCACTGCCGGTTCAGCCCCAGCCGGTAAAGCATGTCGCCGGTGGTCATCCACGCTCCAAGAAGCAGCAGAATTACGACCGCAGCTCCTGCCAGCCTTCCTTGTCTCTGCCGCAGCCAAAGCTCCCCGCCGGATTGAACGTCCAGCAGCGGCAGGAGGATCAGCCAAACAGACAGGAATTGCAGATCAAAATCCATCATGCAGTGGCCCAAAATCACCGCCAGCAGCAGCCGCTTCCGGCAGTCTGCACCCCGCCGGAAAAAGCTCCATATCACTGCCCACAGCAGCGCCGCCGTGGGCACCCAGCCGATATCCAGCAGCAGCTGCAGCAGGCCATTGTGGACAAAGGCCACGGAATACACTCCGGTCTGTATGCTGCCCTGCACCGCCCGATAGCCCATATAGCCGAGGCCAAAGGGATGGCGCAGGATCACCGGAACTGCGTCCTTCCAATAGAGCAGACGAACCAGCAGGGTAGAATCTCGGACGCTGGTGGTCAAGTACCGGGTGGCCGCCACCTGCCCCAGCACCAGCCGCAGTACCATAGAGCCGCCCAGCAGCAGAGCAAACATCCCCAGAGCTGTCAGGGCAAACCGTGCCCGGCGCTGATACAGGCACCCTGCGATCAGCACCGCCCCCAGCAGCAGGAAGCTTGTTCGGCTTCCACTGAGGAAGATCCCCAGCATCAAAATCAGGTCGATCCCATCATCCCGTCTCGTTCTTTCCTTCTTCGTATATTGCACCGCCATCCCTGCCACCAGAAACAGCGCAAAAGTGTTGGAATACTCAAAGAATCCCGCCAAGCGCCCCTGGGGTGCGATCATGCTTTGCAGCCTCGGTATGTATTGCATGGGAATGCTGGCCAGCACCATCAGCGCTCCGGCTGCCGGAATTGCCCGTTCGATCTCCTGTCGCTCCCGTGGCTCCGTCTGCATCCACGCCAGCAGATACAGAAGCAGTACCGGCGTCCTCGTCACACCCAGCCACGCACTGCCCCGGTCTGCGGCCCAGAGCGGCGTCAGCAAATAGCCCATAGCCAGCAGCAGAACCGCCATAGCTGCGGTATTCCAATACAGTCGAAACGTATGGCCGGTTTTTCGCCAGCGTACCAGCACACACAGCAGGTATCCCCCCGTCAGCAGGTAGAATACCGGAAAAAATCCCCCTGCTCCAAAGGGCGCCACAAAGCTCAGCCATGCAAGGGCCCGCTCCATCTGTCCTTTTATTCCGGCATGGGATGCCCATATTCTCCCGGCAATGGCTGCCAGCAGGCACACCATTCCCCGGACTGCCCACAGCGTTATGGATGCTGTCACGCTTCTCACCTTCTTCCCCGCAAAATTCCGCTTTTTCCGGTTTATCGTATCATATTTTTCTCCGTTTTTGCAGTGGTCATAAAAACATCACGGTGCAGCCCATGCCCTGTGGACTGCACCGTGTGTTCTATATCGTTGCTTTATGATTTACCCATGGCTCGGGCATCGGCGTTTTTATTTTCTTTTGCCCCGCAGAAAATCCGGAAGGGGCTTGCCGTCCTTGAGCCACTGATGATACTCCGCAGTTGCCGCGAACTCTACATCACCGGCAGAGTTCAAGGCAGTCTCTACGGAATCCTGAATCACGCCGATGATAAAGCCCACGCCAACCACCTGCATGGCCACATCGTTGGAAATACCAAACAGGGAGCAGGCCATGGGGATCAGCAGCAGAGAGCCGCCCGCCACACCGGAAGCGCCGCAGGCCCCCAATGCGGACATGATGGAAAGCAGGACTGCGGCGGGTACAGAGACCTGCATCCCCAGTGTATTGGCAGCCGCCAGTGCCATAATGGTAATGGTGATGGCGGCACCGTCCATATTGATGGTAGCGCCCAGCGGAATGGACACAGAATAGATGTCCTTATCCAATCCCAGCTTCTCACACAGCGCCATATTCACCGGGATGTTGGCGGCGGAGCTGCGGGTAAAGAAGGCAGTCAGGCCGCTCTCCTGCAGGCAGCGGAACACCAGCGGATAGGGGTTGCAGTGGAGATACAGGAAAATGATAAGGGGGTTGATTACCAGCGCCATAAATAGCATCGTGCCCACCAGCAGCAGAAGCAGATGGCCGTACTGAGTAAAGATGGACAGGCCGTTGCTCACCACATTGGTAAATACCAGCCCCATAATGCCGAAGGGCGCCAGATTGATGATCCAGCGGACAATTGCAGAGACCGCATCCGCAGTATCGCTCATAAAGGACTTGGTAGTATCCTTCCCCAGCTTCTTCATAGCAATGCCAAACAGGCAGGCCCACAGCAGGATACCGATGTAATTTCCATTCATAATGGAGGCAATGGGATTGGATACAATATTGGACAGCAGCGTATGCATGACCTCTCCAAGCCCCTGCGGTATCACCTCCGCCTCGGCAGCTTCCGCCAGCACCAGCGTCTGTGGGAACAGCTTACTGGTTACAACGCTGAGTGCCGCCGCCACAAACGTGGTCAGCATGTAGAGCCAAACCACCGTTCCGAACCGGCGGTCCAGCTTTGACGATCCCTGCGCCAGCGCACTGGCAACGATCACAAAGACCAGTACAGGAGCAATGCCCTTCAGCGCTCCGACAAACAGGTTTCCAAGTTCCTCCAGCCAAACAGCACCGGGGCAGACCAGCGCCAGGATTGCGCCGACCACCAGTCCGATCGCAATGCGCAAAATCAGGCTGATGCTGTTGTACACAGCCGCCACCTTTTTTGCTGCTTTGACAAGTTGATTCATGTGGTACATCTTCTCTCTTTTCAAATATGTCTCTTTTCTCCCCCGCTATAACAGCAGCAGAGGCGAAACGGTCTATATTATAAGCGGAGCTCCCACGAAATGCAAGCACAGACATCCACAGGGCAGGAAATAACCCCCATTTTGCATCTCGCATAAAAAGCCTTTCGAGGCAGATAATAGATTTGACGATACAAGAAATTGGAGGAAGTTCCTATATGAAAGCAACTGGAATTGTCCGGCGGATCGACGATCTTGGCCGCGTGGTCATCCCAAAGGAGATCCGAAGGACACTGCGGATCCGCGAGGGTGACCCCTTGGAGATTTTCACAGAAAAAGATGGTGAAGTAATTTTCAAAAAATACTCCCCCATGGGGGAGCTGGGAGAGTTTGCGACGCAGATCTGCAACAGTCTTGGCCGCAACACTGGCCGCATTGCCGCCGTTTCGGATCGTGACTCGATCATTGCGCTCAGCGGTGCACCCAAGCGAGATCTCATGGAGAAGCAAAACTCCCGGGAGCTGGAACAGATCATGGAGCAGCGCAAGCCCTATCGCTATGACGGCGGCAGCCGCCTCCGTGCAGCAGAGCATGTGGACGGTTACTATCTTGGCGTGGCAGCCCCTATCCTTTCCGGCGGAGATCTTATGGGCTGTGTCATGGTGCTCATGGATGACAAATCTGCCCCGGTGGGTGAAACAGAACAGAAAATCTGTCAGACTGTGGCGGGATTTCTGGGGCAGCAGATGGAGCCCTGATTTTATTGCGCAAAATGGCCGCTGCACCTGTTATGCAGCGGCCATCTAATTGATGCTCACATATCGATATGGGTCTGGAAGAAGTCCAGCATGTCCCCCAGTGCCTTCAGCTCCTGCCATCCAAAAAAGCCATGATATCCACCGGGCACCACCTGAAGCGTACAATCCGGGAAAATATTCACGACCTCTTCACTGTATTGAATCGGCGCAATAAAATCCGCATCGCCATGGAGGATCATCACCGGGCCATTATAGTCAGCGCAGGCGCTTTGGTAATCCAGAGACTGCGCCTCCCGTATGAACTCTTTTCCATAGGTATACCCGGCAGCCTCCACCGTCTCCGGCAGGTCAAAGGGATTGAAGAACGACCCCAGCAGAAACCCGTGCCGGGTTGCATCTGCCACGCCAAAGCCCGGATACCAGAGACACATCGCTTTGATCTCGCTGCCCCGGCCCTGTGCCGCCAGCACGGCGTCTACCGCGCCCATGCTCTTCCCAACCATCAGAATATTGTCCCGATCCGTAAAGCTGAGACTTTCCACATAGTCAAGAATCGCCACCGTATCCCGCACTTCGGAGGAGATCGTCATATTCTCCTGTGCACCGTCACTGGTGCCATTGCCGTCGAAGTCAAAGCGTACGCTTGCAATTCCGTTATCTGCCAGCATCCACGCAATATCATCACACCAGCTTCTATCCGTATTCAGGCCATGAAGCAGAATCGCAACGGGTATCTCCCCTTCGTATTCCTTGGGAATGGTCAGCGTCCCCCGCAGTGTATTGCTTCCGGAGCGGCAGCTTACCTCCCGCTCTTCCCACTGGGGCGCCTGCGGCATATTTCTGGGCGGCTTATATTCCCGATAGCTGTCATCTGCTGCCGATGCAGTCAGCGTTCCAAAGGGGCCTGCAATCATCAGTGCCAGCGCCAGCCCCAGGGCCGCCAGCCGTGTCCATTTATGTCTCTTCATTTCGATCTGCTCTCTCATCTCTAATTGATATGCTAAGTATATCGTAGAATTGTGGATTTTCTTTCTTCTTTCTCTGAACAATTTATAACATTCCTGTGAAGTTCCTGTGGAGAAATTCTCGCTTGTTTTCAATTTTGTCATGCATTCCGGCAAGATCCATGCTATACTGTGGATAGTATGATACAGAGAAAGTGGGGCACATTATGGCTGTCACATTAAACCCTGACGCAGAAATGGTCAGGACCATTCGGGAAGGTCTCAAGCGCACCGGTGGTTACTGTCCCTGCCGGATCCAGCACACCGAAGAAAATCGCTGCATCTGTCAGGAATTTCGCAGACAGATGGCAGACCCGGAGTTTGAAGGATACTGTCACTGCATGCTCTACTACAAGAGCAAGGACAAATCATAACAAAGGAGGCACAACCATGTCCGTTATTACCCTTACCAAAGATAATTTTGAAGCCGAGGTACTTCTAAGCAATCAGCCTGTACTGGTGGACTTCTGGGCCAGCTGGTGCGGCCCCTGCCGGATGCTCTCCCCCATTGTGGACGAGATCGCAGCAGAACGCACCGATATCAAGGTCGGAAAGATCAACGTGGATGAGCAGCCGGAGCTGGCAAGCCAGTTTGGCGTCATGAGCATCCCCACCCTGATGGTGTTCCGGGACGGCGCAGCCGCCGGCACCTCCGTGGGCGTTGTTCCCAAGGCAAAGATTATCTCCATGCTATAAAATAACGGCGGATCTGCAAAACAGATTCGCCGTTATTTATATGGCCAGATAACGCTTTTGCAGCTTTTCAAGCCCCACAGAAAGCGGCCGTACCAGCACCAATGCGATCATAAAGTTCCCCACACAGTGCACCACATCCCACGGGATTCCGGAGACCCACCAGGACAGGCCAAAGGCCCACCCTCCGGTAATCAGGTACACCGGTGTGCAGAGCAGTCCAAAGCTCAGCCCAAAGGCACCGGATAGAATGGCCCAGCCCCACGAAGACTTCATACTGCGCATCAGCAGCACCAGCAGGAACAGGACCAGCCAAACATAGAGATACATGATGTTCCAGAGCCCAAGCCCCCAGAACAGAATCTCCAGCATTACATACACATATATCGGGTAAAGTGCCTTTTTCCCAAACACCACCGTATACACGATCACCAACAGCGAAACCGGCTCGATATTTGGCAATCCCGCCAAGCACATCTTTGCCGCAAACATCAGCGCCCCCAGCAGAGCCAGTACGATCAGCTCCAGCAGCCTTTTGTGCTTCATCCTGCTTAATAGCCGGTAGTCAGGGTCAGCTCATAGGTCTCTCCATCTGCAACAGGCGTCTCGCTGGCGCCGGTCATCAGCATCTCGCCGCCCTTGGTGATACACCACCACTGCTGCTGACTATCGTCGGCCATTTCTCCGTCCACCGTTGTAATAAACAGGCCATACTCGCTGTCCGAGCCGGAGGCGATCTCATTCTCTGTCAGTGCCTGATCCAGATATTCTGCATCTGTGTGGATATCAAAGGTTTTCTGGCTCTCGTCTCCATGGACTACCACAATCGTCAGCTCCTTTGCGCCTGTGGTGGTATCCGGCCGGGTTGCTGCATAGATGCCCAGCAGCACGGCGATCACAGCAATCAGTGCCACAATGCCTATGATTATTTTTGTCTGTTTCTTCATTGATACCTACTCCTATTCCTTATGGTTTCCTCCCCATGCCGCCGGTGCATTCCGGTTTGACCGCCCCGGCAGGTCTTCGGGGTTTGTTCGTGCCCCCAGCAGCACAAACAGCTATCATTATAATACAGCCGAAAAAATGCCGCAAGCCGAAATCTTCTCGTGCCTGCGGCATTCTCTGGTTAAGCGGTCCATACGATTACGGCGCCTACCATAGCACCCAGAAGCCCCACTGCTATGCCAAGCTTTACGGTCTCACCCTTTCCGCTAATCGGGCTGCTGGTAATCATTTTCATGCAGCTGGGACGCAGCAGCACCAACGCAACGATCACATAAAACACATAGGCCACCAGACTGGCTGCGGTATAACCGCCAATGGTATCTATCATACTACCTTCATAGAAAAGCCCGCTGTCCAGCAGTGCACAGCAGTCCATAAACCCATGGACTGCCGCCACGGCCCAGATGTTTCTGCCACGAAAGTAAACTGCGGCAAGGCACATTCCCATTGCCGAAGCACCCGCCATCTGAATCAGGACGCCGGATAGGGCTGCCTCGCCTCCAATGGCATTGGTGATATGTACCATACCAAAGATCAGACTGGAAGCGATCACCGAAAGCCATACGCCCGCCGGCGTTGCCCCATACTTATCATAGATCATTCCGGCAATAAGCCCACGAAAGGTGATCTCTTCCGTAATGCCGACTTCCGCCATACACAGCAGAAATACAAAAAATGCAGCAAAGCTCCGCACTGGGCCTCCGATGGACAGAATCAGATTTTCTACTCCCGCCAGAGCATAGATCACCAGCAGCACAGCCGCAGGGACCAGACTTTTCAGGAAGCCCCGGCCTCTGCAGGTGAAGATCCCCTGCATACCAAGGAGCACGGCCATTCCTGCCATCACCAGCAGCATCGCCAATTCCATCGGCAGCTGCAGCGCATACTCCCCCAGCTGCCCCAGCCAGGGCATCACCCGAAGCAGCACTGACAGTCCCACAGATGCCAGCAGCATCGCAAGGATCATGACCACCATCACCAGTATTCCGGCTATGATCGGGTACTTTTCTCTGAATTTTCTCATTTCGTCTCCTTTTTCAGCAGCAGATGATAATGTACGCTCTCCTTGGTGCTTCCCGGCCCCCGGGTCTTGATTTCCCTTACCGGGAGCGCCAGTGAGAATCCAGAGAAAATCGCGTCAAAATCCTCCTGCCGTCCGTAAAAATGCGGCGTACCACCCTCGTGTACCAGCGTATAGCAATCGATATGCGCCTCTGCCGGTGCAGCGCGGAACCCCGGATCGTTCTGGGACAGCAGTGTCATATACACCTCACCCCCTGGGCGAAGCACCCGCCGGAGTTCATCCACTGCACGGCGGTATCCCGCAGTATCGGTGTGATAGGATACATTATAATCCATAACGCAGTCAAAGCTCTCATCCGGGAAGGGCATCCGAAAGAGATCTCCGCAGACAAGCTCCACCGGAGCCTGTTCCGCCTCCGCCCAGTTTTTCAGATAGGCCAGCGCCTCCCGGGACTGATCCAGCGCCGTCACATGGAAGCCCTGCCGTGCAAAGAACATGGCGTGCCGCCCGGGCCCGCATCCGTTATCCAGAAAATGCAGCATTCCCTGCTTGCTCCATCGCATGGCAAGATAGGGAGCTTCCATTGCAGGCTCCAGCCACTGCTTTGTTTTTTCCTGATCCCAATTCCACTGCATAAGCCGTTCCTCCCGGTCTGTACTACAGGCATTTTAGCACAGATTCGCTGCCTTTGTACAGTCTCTATCTGCCTTCACCCTTGAGATTCTTGACAAGGCGGGGTATAATAATGGATAGAACAATATCTGATTGGAGGCTCGAACATGTCCACTCCCCCCGAAGAAGAAACCTGCGAAGTCCTCTGCGTCCATCATGCAGCAGTGGATGAAGTCCGTGCCCACACCCCAAGCCCCCAGCAGTTTTCAGATATGGCAGGGCTCTTCAAGCTGTTTGGCGATGCCACCCGGATTAAGATCATGTGGAGTCTCAGTCAGCACGAACTCTGTGTCTGCGATTTGGCCGATCTGATCGGCATGAACCAAAGCGCCGTCTCCCATCAGCTTCGTATCTTGAAACAGGGCAGGCTGGTAAAAAGCCGCCGGGACGGCAAATCCATTTTTTACTCTCTGGCCGATGGCCACGTGGAGACCATGCTGGCACAGAGCATGGAGCATATTTCCGAATAGGTCTAAAGCAACTGCGGCAGTTCAAGGATGAACTGCCGCAATCTTTTTATTCTGTTGTCAGCATTTCTACGGTTACCTGTTTGTTCCGCTTGGAGCGCTTTTGGAGATAACGCACCGTGCAGGAGAGAATAAAATTGATCACAAAGTAGATGACAAAGGCAACGCCAAACAGGATAAAGACATCAGACACATTGATCTGTCCGGTTCCATTATACATATTGGCCGCAGAGAGGATCTTCTTCACACGGCTCATAAGCTCGATCACAGCTACATTGGCAAGGTAAGAAGAGTCCTTGATGGTGGTGATGCACTGCCCCAGCAGGGTGGGAATGACACTGCGGTAGGCCTGCGGCAGAACGATATAGACCATGATCTGCACCGTATTAAAGCCCTGAGAATGACCTGCTTCAAACTGCCCCTGGGCCACCGCGTTCAGACCGCCTCGGACGATCTCCGCAATGACGGAGGATGTAAACAGCACCAGCGCCACACAGGCCTTAAACAGCAGCCCCACCTCCACAGAGGTCAGAGTGAACATGGGCTTGCTCAGAAACTTTGGCGTAGGACAAAATACCACGCAGATAAAGATCCACAGCAGCAGCGGTGTATTCCGGAAAATCTCAATATAGGCCGTGGCCAGCCACTTAAAGATCCGGGTTTTTCCGGTGCAGTAGTTCCGCACCAGCGCCAGCACACTGCCGAACAGAATGCCGATGATGACTGCCACAAAGGATACCACAATGGTAAAGGCCAGCCCCTTCAGAATGAACTGAAGAATGGCCGGGTTTTTCAGCATGCTGAAGCTTGCGCCAACTGTGCTCATGCGGCCACCTCCTCGCTCTTCTTTTCTGCCTTGGTATTGTTTCTCTTATCCCGGTTTTTCAGGCGCTGCTCCCAGCGGCTGGCCAGCGTGGACAGCGGGAAGCAGACAATAAAGAACAGAATACCGCTGACCAGATAGGCCGGACCATAGGCACCGCCGGTATTCTCGCCGGTCACAAAGCTATAGGTGATGGAGATCAGATCCGTTCCGCCGATGATATACAGGCAGGAGGTATTCTTGATGAGATTTACCACCTGATTCACCATAGGAGGCAGAATGATCTTAATGGACTGCGGCAGAATGATGTAGTACATCCGCTCCACATAGTTAAAGCCCTGAGACTGGGCCGCCTCAAACTGTCCCTTGGGCACGGCCTGAATACCACTGCGGACAACCTCTGCCATATAAGCTCCATGATAGATGCCCAGTGCAATAAATCCTGTGGCCAGAATCCCAATGCTGTTGCCGGAAAAGGCCAGGGCATAGTAGAGGAAGCACAGCTGCAAAAGCACCGGCGTATTCTGGAAGAACTCCACATACACCCGGCTGATCCCCCGGAGCACCTTCTTATTGCTGGTCGCCATCAGGCCAAATATAATACCAAGGATCAGGGCCAGGATCAGGCCAAACAGCGCAGTTTCTGCCGTTGTGCCAAGGCCCTTAAGGAAGCCGGAACGATAGAGCCACACCTTATTCCAGGCTCTCTCAGAAAAAATCCCTGCCATTTCATCGCCTCCAAAGTGTTATTTCCCAAATCAGAAAGCCCCGGCCCATAACCGGGGCCCTCTGATTCGGGGCAGAACGCAGGACAGCCGTTCTGCCTCGATATCGTGATCAATTAGCCAAGATTGTACTGTGCAATCAGGCCGTCAACCGTGCCATCGCTGAGCCAGGTGCTGACCTGATCCTCGCAGAGCTTGGAGAAGCCGGAGCCCTTGGTGGTAGCAATGCCGTACTCCTGAGGAGAGAACTCCGCATCTACATAGCTGCGGCCTGCGGTCTTATATACTGCCAGAATGGACTTGTCCACGCAGAATGCATCCACCTCATCTGCCTCCAGTGCAGTGGAGATGGAGGGATAGTCATCATACTGCTTGAACTTTACGCCGTCCGTCCATGTTGCAGGGTCAAAGGACTCCTCATTAAAGCCATCGCCGGTGATAACGCCATTTTCGATCATGGCCTTCACCAGAGACTTTGCAGAGGTAGAACCGGAGGAAACGCCCACGGTCTTATCCTTCAGATCCTCAAGGGTCTTGATGTTGGAAGAATCCTTCACCAGAACCGTAACGTGATCGGTGAAGTAAGGTGTGGTGAAGTCCCAGGACTGCTTGCGCTCATCAGTGATGGTGAAGGTTGCCATTACGCAGTCAATGTCGCCGGAATCCAGCAGCTCCGTACGGGTTGCTGCGGTAACAGTAGTAAACTCCACGTCAACGCCCAGATAGTCGGCCAGCTTCTTGGCAAGGTCGATCTCCATGCCCTCATACTCGCTGGTAAGGGGATCCATATAACCGAAGCCCAGAACGTCGCTCTTTACGCCGACCTTCAGAACGCCCCGATCAATAATGGCCTGTACGTCAGCGCCATAGGAAGCGGGATCCGCAGCAGCCTCTGTTGCTGCGCCAGCCTCAGCGGTGGAGCCGGCAACCTCGGCAGCAGCGGTCTCCGCAGCGGGAGCTTCGGTGGCGGCAGCGGACTCAGCGGGAGCTGCAGAAGATGCCGTGCTGTCGCCGCAGCCTGCCAGCAGGCTCAGTGCCATTACAGCAGACAGCGCCATTGCTGTCAGTTTCTTAAATTTGCTCATTGAATTTTCCTCCATTCAAAGTCAGACTATGATGTCCTGAAACACGCAAATGCGTGCTGCATGCAAAAATCAGCGGAGAATCTTGGAGAGGAACTGCTTCGTTCTCTCATGGGTGGGATTCTCGAAGAAGTGCTCCGGCGGGCCCTCCTCAATGATGGTGCCGTCTGCCATAAAGATCACACGGTCCGCCACCTGACGTGCAAAGCCCATCTCGTGGGTGACCACGACCATGGTGATGTTTTCCTTGGAGAGCTTAATCATTACGTCCAGCACATCCTGTACCGTCTCCGGATCCAGTGCAGAGGTAGGCTCATCAAAGAGAATAATCTTGGTCTGACAGCACAGCGCCCGGGCAATGGCCACACGCTGCTGCTGACCGCCGGAAAGGGTGGTAGGATAGACATTGGCTTTGTCTCTGAGCCCGACCACGTCCAGATAGTGATATGCCAGCTCTTCCGCCTCTTTTTTCGGCTTATGGTGCAGCTTAATGGGTGCCAGCGTCAGATTCTGGAGTACGGTTTTATGCGGATACAGATTAAATTGCTGAAATACCATGCTCATGGTGGTACGGTTCAGCTGTGTCTTATTCTTATTGGTCAAAAGGGTGCCGTCAATCCAGACCTCACCGGAGGTGGGCTCCTCCAGAAAATTCATACAACGCACCGTTGTGGATTTGCCCGAGCCGGACGGCCCGATGATCACCAGCTTTTCGCCCTCTGCAACTTCCAGATTCACGTCCTTCAGCACATGGAGATCGCCGAAATACTTGTTCACATTTACCAGTTTGATCACAGCGGAGACTCCTCTCTATGAAAAATGAAATCATGCCCTTGATCCGGAGCATGAGCAATGACGCAAACATTATGGTTTTCGTATCACTTTACCCTTTTATTATACTAAGGAGTCAGAGCATCGTCAAGCAGAAATGCAACTTTTTTACTCAAAAATTCAAAATTGGTGAAATACACAAGGTTCCGCCCCTGCATCCTGCAATTTTTTAATCGTATTATTCATTGCTTCTGCCTTTCTCTGGGCGTATAATAAACAAGTCACTGACATTTGCTCGAATCATGGAGAAAGGGCGGAATGATATGTTCTCCTATACTATCGTATGCCCGCTGGTATTTCTGGCCGGCTTTGTAGACGCCATTGCCGGAGGCGGCGGACTGATCTCGCTTCCGGCCTATTTGATTGCCGGGGTTCCCACCCATACGGCGATTGCCACCAACAAGCTCTCATCTTGCACGGGCACTTTTGTTTCCACCGGACGCTTTCTAAAAAACGGCTATGTTCCCTTGAAGCTCTCCCTCTGTGCAGCAGCTATGGCGCTGATCGGCTCCACCATAGGTGCGAATATCTCCATGCTGCTGCCGGAAGCCGTGCTCCGTGGCATGCTGCTGGTGGTGCTTCCCATTGTGGCCTTTTATGTGCTGAAAAACAAATCCATGGGCGAAAGTGAAAAGACCGGCACCCTCACCGGTGGCCCGCTCTATGCCGTTGCCATGGGTGCCGGGCTGGTCATCGGCATCTATGACGGTATCTACGGTCCCGGCACCGGCACATTTCTGCTGCTGATCCTTACGGGTCTTGGGCGCATGGATCTCAAATCCGCCGCAGGCGCCACCAAGGTCATCAACCTTTCCTCGAATGTTGCCGCTCTGATCACATTCATCGTCCATGGTCAGATCTACTGGTCACTGGGACTTGCCGCCTCGATATTTTCCATTGCCGGCCACTACACCGGCGCCGGACTGGTGGCCAAGGACGGGAAGAAGATCGTCCGCCCCGTGGTATTGACCGTATTGTGTATTCTTTTCATAAAAGTGATCGCAGGCTTCTAAGGAGAATCCCGCTATGCTGCACATTCACCGGCAGTATGGCGGGATCTTTTTATCGTTTCAGCGGATGCACGCTTACGCTCCGCAAAGGTTCTCTCGATTGCAGGCCCGGCTTCCGGTGCATGGCTGTAAGCCCCATCCAAGCGCTTAAAACAGCACAACTGGGCGATTGGGTTCAAAAAGAGACCTGTGAATTGTCTCCAAAAACCACAGGTTTATCATGGAAGAAGATTGGCATTGTGCTATAATATGGGCAGGATCGGAGAAGTGCCGGGCTCAGACTCCCCGGCAAATTCTGCTCCGAAAGGAAGGAGATATTATGAAAAAGAATGTGAAACGCATGTCTCAGGCTATGAGCCTTGGACTATGCGCCGCCCTGATGGCTACCACCGCGCTGGCTGCCACGGGCGTCCCTTACACTGGGGCCGCGGCGGATATTACCGCCCCAGAGGGGCAGCAGGCCACCCTGCTGGTAGATGGTACTGTCACCCGTTTTGACGGCAGTGACGCCACCTACACAGACGCTGACAACGCCGAAGTGGTCTACACCGATGATCTGGACGACAGTTCCAGCCGTCTTTCCTCCTTTACCGCAGGCGGCGCTGACGAAACCGACAATGACTATGCCTACCATACCGCACTGTACGTCAACGAAAACGGTGTTGTAGACGAAAAGTCCGTTACCGAAGCGCTGGGCAACGGTGCCGTCTATGACGGTTCCAAGGCTGAAAACGTGACCATCCACAGCACGGACCCCAGCTTTAACGGAATTATCGTATCCGGCGGCATCGACTATACCATTGCCAAGGCCACCATCCGCTTCGACACCGATGGCGATGGCCTTCAGGCCTGCGACTTCTCCGGCAAGGGCACCGCCATCACCTCTTTTGGCGAAGGCACCAAGCTCACCGTAGAAGACTCTGACATCAATGTATCCGGCGTTGCCAACATGACCCTGTTTGCCGACTCCGGCTCTACTCTTACCGTTCGGAATTCCAAGCTTCACTCTGACGGCGGCACTCTTCACGACGGATATAAGAACTCCCCCTCTCAAAACACCATGGTTGCCCCTCCATGGATCCTTGGTATTATGGGGGCTTCCCGGTGCACCAATCTAGAGGGCAATAACTCCACCATGAACGTCATCGACAGCGAGACCTCCGCAGCCCGCTGGGCCATTCTCTCCACAGACTCCGGCTCCAACATGAAGCTCAACGTAGTCAACTCCACCATGGATCTCACCGGCAACGATAAGCCCATGCAGGCAGACGGCACCTACAAGGATGAAAACGGTGATCCCAACCCCTTCACCAAGCGCTCCGGCTACGGCACTTATGTCATCGGCTCCGCAGATGAGCAGTTCTTGGGCGTTACCATGAACGTTGGTACTTACGGCTCTATCTTCACTGGCGGTTCCGCTACCTACACCAATCTGGAAGCCGGGAAGACCTATGAACTGATGGATGCCAACGGTGAAGTCTCCGAGACCTACGAGGCCACCGAGGATAAGCCCACCATCATCAACTCCGACACCTTTGGTTTTATGTCCCATCAGGGTGAAGATACCATCAATCTGGAAGGCGGCACAGAGGTCAACTCCGGCTATGCCTCCTTGCTCATTAAGAATACCCAGGGCGATACCACCATCAATGTCTCTGACGGTGCCACCCTGAACTCCGACAACGGCATTCTCATGCAGGTCATGGACAACGATGACTCCACCACCGGCATGAACACTGAGACCTTCAGCTTTAATACCACCCATGAGGAAGCCGCAGGCTGGCCCTCCGAAAACGGCAACGTTTCCACCAAAATGACCTCCGATTCCGATACCACAGAGGCCGGTGATATGGAAGGCATGATCGGTGCGGACGGCAATATGGGCGGCGGCGATATGGGCGCACCTCCCGAGGGCATGCCGCCCGAAGGCGGCCCCGGCGGCCCCGGCGGCCCCGGCGGCCCTGGTGGCCCTGGTGGTCCCGGCGGCGGTGCATCCGGCCCCGTGGTCAACCACCTAAATGTCACCGGTACAGAACTCACCGGCGATATTTATAACGGTTCCGGCTACTATGGTCAGACCGCTGTTGGTGTAGAGGTCAATCTTGGAAAGGACGCCATTCTGAACGGCGCCGTAGCCCAGACCGAGACCATCCACACTGACGCCATCAACTACACCTCCAAGGTTCTGCCGGAGGGCACCTCTGCCGAGGATGCCGGTCAGCTGACCTCCTTTACCATTGCCGAGTACTATGACATCGGCCATGTGGCAAACCGTTTCTACAGCAACGGCGACAATACGCTGGCTGTAAATCTGGACGACAATGCCCAGTGGAACATCACCGGTGACTGCCTGCTCTCTTCCCTGACCATCGGCGACAACGCTGCCGTTCAGGGTGCGGACGGCACCATAGAAATGACAGTAGACGGCACTCCCACTGAGCTGGCTCCCGGTACCTACGAGGGTGAGATCCGCATCGGCTACACGGAAAATGAGCCCGCTCCCGAAGAGCCCTCCGCAGAAGAAGCTGCCGCTTCTGAAGCTTCCGTTGCTCCCGCCGAAGCAGCACCCGAGGCTTCCGAGGCCACCGAGGCTCCTGCCGAAGCTCCTGCTGAGACCTCCGAAGCTCCCGCTGAGACCGCCGGTCTCTCCGGCGGCGCCATCGCCGGCATTGTGATCGCCATTCTGGCTGTGATTGCAGTGATCGTCGCTGTGGTAAAGAAAAAGAAGAAATAAACGACCTTAGAAAAATGGGATGTTGCAGCCGCAACATCCCATTTATGCTTTCTTTTTGTCAAGAAGTCTCCGGAGAAATCTGGATGGACGAAATACCACATCCATCCACCACACCCTTCCCGCCAGCACTGCCAGTCCCAGCGAGACGCTGGTGCTGATCAGGAAATTCAGCAGCACGCTGAGCCACGGCCCTGTGATCCCCACAGTCGGAAGTACACTGCGAAGCCCCGCCGTCAGGAATGTGTGAATACAATAAATCTCCAGACAGTATTTCCCGCAGAGCTGAAACAGCCCGCATCCGCTGAGCCAATTCCAGTGATAGAAGCACCAGAAGTATACCCAGCAGGTTCCAAGGGCGATGGCAAGCTTCCAATTTGCATACCAATCCCACACATAATAAAACACGTGGAAAAAAGCAGCCACACAGAGGCCCATCACCAGTACCCCGAGGATATGCGCATTGTCCAGCAGGCTCCGGCGTTTGCAGGTCTGACACCCCAGAGCAAAGAAGAACAGGTGATAAACGATCCGATATAGGGTCAGTGCCGTCCAGTCCATATGCACGTCTGCCACCAGGATTGCTCCGCCCCCCAGCAGCAGCAGCCACTGCATCGGCCACTTGGGCATATGCACAAGCGCCGCCAAAAGATATAGAACCAGCAGCACATAGAGATACCAGAAGTTTCCCAGCGGCTCTACAAACATCCGCCGAAGGTCCTCCAGCGTATAGGTCTCATTCACCAGCTGGGGCACCACCTGCTTTACACCCCATTGCAGCAGCACAAACAGCACATAGATCCACAGGAGATTCAGAAGCTGACGGAGATATCCCTCCCGCCGAAGCTTTCCGGTACGATAATAGGCCAGTGTAAAGGTAAATCCACTGAGCATAAAAAACAGCGGCATATGAAAGCTGTAGATCCAGCTCCTCACTTCGTAAAAGCTGTAATAGGCCGACGGAAACATGCCCGCGTCTAAATAGCCGCTGAGCACATGGCCCAGCACCACCAGAAGGATCGCAAAGCCTTTCAGCCCGTCCAGCCAGCTTTCCCGTTTACCGGTCATGGCGTTTCACCTTTCCCAATATGGTCTTCCCCAGGCGGCGGAAATATTGGAACTCCTTCGTTCGATAAAACACCACCAACAGCAGCAGATTGGGGACAGTCAGACAGATCAGCGCTCTGGGCAGAATCGAGATCAGACTGTAGCCCACATGACTGCACAGCCATGTGGTAATGACGCAGATCACCAGCCCCACCGCCGTGTAGGAAAAGAACCGGGCAAAGTACTTTCGCATATGGGCATAAAACACATTGTGATACAGCACCATAGGCTCCACCCAAAGGCTGGTAGTCACCGTAGACACCAGCGTACCCAGAAAAATTCCTGCGATGCCAAAGGGCTTTGCCAGCAGGATTGATGCCACCAGATTAATGATGGACTCAAATATCGGCTTAAACCGGTCATTCCAAAAGGCACCTGTGGCGTCCCGGAAGGTCAACACCGGCCGCCGCATGCCATAGAGGTAGAAATTCAGCACCAGCACATACAGCGTTGCGTTGTTCAGCAGCCAGCCACGATTCCGCAGCCACATAAACTCAATAAAGGGATGCAGCAGGTTCAGCAGACAGATAGAACAAAAGGTAAAGATCCAGAAGGCAAAAAAGAACACATCGTAAAAGGTCTCCATGAGATGCTCCACATTGCCGTCCTTTACCGTAGCCGTCAGGTTGCCCACACTGGCCACAATGGATTCAAAGATCTGGTTGGTAATGGTCTGAAGGGGGTGGATAATGGTATAGTAGTTGCTGTAAAGCCCCGCAGAAGCCAGTCCGATGAGCTTGGAGATCAGAATATTATCGGTGGAATTCACCACCACAGCGCCCACCTTATGCATGCTCATAGCCGCCACATTGCGGAAGATCACCTGCGAGTCCGTCTTGTCCATGGGCCTCACATTCTTCTCCCGCAGGAATGGGTATAGCTTGTCCGCCTTCCGGGCCAGAATAAAATTCTCAAGCCATGTGGACAGCACCTGCAGCATCAGAAATACCACATAGTTCTCCGTAAGGGCCAGAAAAATGATCTGAACCACATTCAGAAGGAAATATGCCCCGTAGTGCACCGCAGTCTCAATGTACTTCTTCTGGTCGCAGATGATCAGGCTGCGCTTATAGGAATAGAAGTAGGAAACCACCGTATTGGCCACAAACAACAGATAGATGGTGTTGAGGTGCGGGATGTCCGGCACCTCATCCATAAATACCGTATAAAAGGGCAGGAACGCCAGCCCCAGCGCTGCGATCGCCAGGCCTATGGTAACGTATGCCTTTTTGTAAAAGGCCATATGGCTTTTCAGTCGTTCAACATCGTGATCCGCCAGAGGCTTATAGAGACTGTAGGCCATGGCCGGTCCCACGCCCAGCTCCACCAGAGACAGCATGGTAAGCACATTGGTAAACAGGCCGTTCAGGCCCAGATAGGTCTGATTGAGATAGTGCAGGAAGAACACACGGGCAAGGAGATTGACCAGAATGCCTCCCAACTGTCCGATCATCGCTGACAGGACATTGCGTATGGAATTTTGTGTACGGGCCATGGAAAACCTCCAACTGTTACTTTGCCCCAGCCGGGGCCGTATCCACGCCTGCAATCAGCGTACCCACATGGTAGCCAAGGAACACCAGCGCATAGATCAGGAGTCCGCTCAGGTCCAGAAAGGGCTCCATGGTTGTCATTACGCCGCAGGCCATAAGTCCCGCCGCAATCAGGCAGGCGTAAGGATGCTTCCGGTAGATCATCAGCTGTTTCACTGCCGAAGCCAGCATCATAAAGAAGCACAGCAGGGCGCAGAAGCCGCCCTCCATTAAAATCTCCAGAAACACATTGTGGGCATGATAGTATTTGTGCCGCCGCAGACGATATACCTTGCCGGACTGTGCCAAACCATAGCCCAGCGCAGGAGACCGCAGGATATCCGCAATGGCGGTATCCCATATCTCTGTGCGTCCGGTAAAGCTCAGCCCCTTATGGAGCACGCCCTCAATCAAAAACGCAAACAGATTTTGCAGCCGGAACAGCACCACGGTAAAGAACAGGCCAACCCCTGCCGCCATGGCCGTCAGGCCATTAAACAGGGTCTGCCACCGGCGCTGATAGAAAAACAGCAAAAACAGCAGTGCGACTCCCAGCCCCATGAGGCCGGTTGCCGACCAGACCAGCAGCAGGCTCAGGGTGGATACCCCCATCATGCAGTAGCTGACCCAGTCCGGCTCCCCATGGCGCATGGTAGAGCGCAGCGCTGTCAGGAACATATAGGGAATCAGAATAGGTGCCAGCAGATTGTCAATGCCCAGTAGATTATAGCTATAGGAATAAGTACCGCCGGAGCAAATGCCCTCCGGATAGATGCACTCCAGCACAAAATTCGCAAGGATCAGCACCGTCAGAGGATAAAACAGCATGTCCATGGTCACCATAGGCTCCCGCCGAAGGCTCAGCTCCAGCAGCATGCAAAAGGTCGCAATGGATACCACATGGTTGACTGCGGCCCAGTAGTTCGTTCCATGGAGGGCAGTGGAAAGTCCCACAAAGCCCAGATAAACGCACAGCCACATCAGCACCACGGAAGGCCGTCTCCGCTTCCGGATCATCTCATAGAGATAGCTCGCACCGATCACCACAGCGGCACCCATGCGCCAGATATCAAATATCGTCTCCAGCCACCCAGTCCCCTCCAGTACGCCTAAAACGGCGGGCTTAAAATAGGGAGCCGCCAGCAGGATCCAGAAAAATCGTTTAAGAACTGTTCGGTTCATGGGTCACCTCCCCGCTATCCGTGCCCGCTGAGATGCTTCATCAGGAACGCGCCTGTGCGCCGGAGGTTCCACTGAATCATAGGACGATAGATATGGTACTTCAGCTTTTCTTTCTTGGACAGGGCCGAACTGCCAAAGAGCGCCGAAGCATACCGCCCCAGCTCCGGCAGCAGATCCCGGATCTCTGCCCCCTGGCCCGCGATCACCGCATGAAACAGTAAATCCCGCACGCCCTTTTGATACTTCATCTGTGCCAGTGCCTGCACATCCTCGGTGGAATCGGCGCAGAGATCAACAATTTTTCTTCTTGCCGCCAGCTCTGTCCGCTTCCGCTCCGTCAGCCTGCCATACATGGCGCCGCTGGTACGGACCGTATAACGGTACAGGGGCTCCGGCGTAAACACTGCCCGCTCCACACGGCTTCGCAGCAGGTATTCGCCATCCTCTACAATGTGGAGTTGCGGGTCAAAGGGGATCCAGCTTCCATCCTTCTCCCTTAGTGCCTGCCGGCGGAACAGCTTATTCCAGACCACAGTAGTAAAGCCATCCGGCCGCAGAATCCACCGCCGGAATCCATCCCGGTCTGTCTCCGTCACACCGGGAGCGCACTTGGGCATATGATCCACAGCCCCCGACGCTTCATAGATCCGGGTGAAGCCGCAGCAGGCACAATCCGCATTGTACTGTTCCAGCAGCCGCACCAGCGTAGAGAGATAATTGGGTTCCAGCAGATCATCTGCATCCAAAAAGCCAATGTATTTTCCCTCTGCCACGGCCAGTCCTCGGTTTCTGGCCGAGCTGACACCGCAATTTGGCCCCGTCACGACGGTAATGCGGGAATCCTCCCGGGCCATCCGTTCCATGAGTGTGCCCGGACGCCGCACCTCCTCCGGCTTCAGTCCCAGCTCCGGGAACAAATCCCGCAGCAGGGTCCAGTCCGCCACCATCACACGCTGGCCGGACATGGGATCTCTGAGGGTATTGCCGGTGTCATACAGAGCAGCAAGCCGCTTTTTCCGGCCATCCAGCCGGAGCTCCACCTGTGCAATATTTCCCCCGTGCTGCATCAGCCTGCCCAGGCCCCAGACGATCAGGCCCGTGGCGCCTCCTGCGGTCAGCACCAGCACCCCAATGCTCAGGGGATAGTAGACCGTTCCGCCAATCAGCGCCCCCGGTGCAGAAAAGCACTCGGTCAGCAGCAGCGTGATCCCGGAAAACGCCGCCGCCAACAGAAGCAGCACCACCGTCTGCCGGAGGATCCCCCGTACTTGACCAAATGCGCACAGACACAGCAGCGCCGCTGTCAGAAGCCGAAAGCAGACAGTCTGTAGAAATCCCAGCTGCGGTATCAGCGAAAGCACCGCATATATACCGCCCAGCGCCCCAGCCGCCGCCATTCTCCCCCGCTGTATTGGTACCCCCAGTAAACTGCCGGAGGCCGAAAGCAGCAGATAGTCCACTACGGAATTCAGCACCCACAGCTGATCGATATATACCGTCATCTCATCACCCGTAACCAAGCATACCACATCGGCGCTTCAAAAAAGCCCGAAAGAAAGCATGCATTTCCCTTTCCATGGTCAAAAAATGTGCACCGCAGAACACTGCCGTTCTGTGGTGCACAAATCATTTTTCGATTACAGCCCGCGGCTGCTTTCACTGCGGATACCCACCGTTCCGTGAATGGCGCCATCGATCAAAGTCAGGAGCTTATCCCGATCTTCATTGAGCGTCCCCTTCAAGGGCAGGTAGTTAGACGCATGATCTGAGGTGAAGTGCATTCCGGAAACGTCCAGATTTCGGATCAGCTCTGCCGTCTCCTCCAAGCTCTCCTTTGCACTGAGCACATGAAATTCGCCCCGCATGGCCTGATTACCCAGCTTCGTCCCCTCCACCGGTGTATAGTTCATGGCGGAGAGATGATTGGGCTTCATCTCATTGATGATCTTTGCCGTCTCCCGGGCATTCTCTGTGGACAGCTCCTTACCGCCCAGCCCGATAAGAACAATGCCCCATAGATCGATCCCTGCATTTCGCAGGCGAAGGCCAGCCTCCAGCATCTGTGCCCGGTTGACCCCTTTATTAGTGGATTTCAGGATCTCCTCCATTCCGGTCTCTATGCCGAGATAAGCCCGGCCAAGCCCGGCCTCGTGGAGCCGCTTCAGCTCTTCGGGGGTCTTTTTCAGAGTGCTCTTCGGTCCGGCATAGGTGGAGATCAGACGACAGTGTGGGAAGTCCTTTTTGATCTCTGCGATGATCTCCAGCAGATCCTCTGTATCCATGGCAATGGCATCGCCGTCGCAGAGGAACACCTTCTCATACTGATTGTAGAAAGCAGCAGCCTCCCGGATATCCCCAATGATGTCTTCCATGGGTCTGACCCGGTATTTTTTCCCCTTATACATGCCGCAGAAGGTACAGCCATTATGGCTGCATCCAATGGTGGCCTGTACTAAAAAGCTGCGCCATTCTCCCGGTGGCCGGTATACCGGCGGTTCATATTCGATCATTTATATGCCTCCAAAATTTCTTCCAGCGCCTCTGTCAGCGCCTCCATCTCTTCCGGCGTTCCAATGGTAATACACAGGAAATTGCTGATTCTGGGCTTATCAAAATAACGAACAAGGACTCCTTTTTCCCGCAGCTTCCGAAACAGTTCCCCGCCCGGTGCAGTGGCATGTGCCGCAAACAGGAAATTGGCCTTAGAGGGCAATACCTGAAATCCCAACTTTTTTAATTTCCCGGCAGTCATTTCGCGGGTATTCGACACCCGCGAACAGGTATCATCCATATAGTCCTGATCCTCCACAGATGCCTGCGCCGCGGCCAGTGCCATTCGGTCCAAGGTATAGGAGTTGATGGAGTTCTTTACCGCATTGAGTGCCGCAATCAGATTTTCGCTGCCAAAGGCAAAGCCAATGCGCATTCCCGCAAGACTCCGGGATTTGGAACAGGTTTGCACCACAAGCAGGTTTTCATACCGGTCGATCAATCCCACTGCGCTCTGTGCGCCGAAATCCACATAGGCTTCATCCAGAATCACCACGTGATCCGGGTTGGCCTTTAAGATCATTTCCACATCCGCAAGGCCCACCGCCATGCCGGTGGGCGCATTGGGATTGGTCAGCACCACCGTTCCATCATTGCGGCACAGCTCCTCCAGCGGAATGGAAAAGTCCTCCCGTACCGGCACGATCCGGGTATGGTTTCCAAAGAACGCCGCATATACCGGATAAAAGCTGTAGGTGATATCCGGGAAAATCGCCGGATTGTTCTCATCCATAAAGGCAAGATAGGAAAACGCCAGAATCTCGTCAGAGCCATTTCCTACGAACACCTGCTCCGGCTGAAGCTCCTTCTGCCGTGCAAGCGCCTCTCTCAGCGCTCTGCAGTCGGGATCCGGGTACAGCCGCAGGGCGGAGATATCGGCGCCGCGGAGTGCCTGGGCCACCTTGGGAGACGGCGGATAGGGGTTCTCATTGGTGTTGAGCTTGATATAGCGCCGATCCTTGGGCTGCTCCCCGGGAACATAGGGTTCAATGTGCCGGATCCGTTTTGCCCAAAACTTCTGGTTCATTCTACACCACTCCTTCTTTCACTGTTGCGCTGAATGACGCGCAGGAAGGTTTTTCCGTACATCTGATACTTCACCGGGCTGACGCCGGGGATCTCCATCATATCGTGCTCATTCTGTGGCTTGGAGACCGCCATTGCCTGTAGAGTTCGGTCTGTAAAGACCAGCTCCGGCGGCAGCCCCGCCTTCTCTGCAAAGTCCAGCCGAACGCTTTTGAGCATTTCATAGAGGGTGCGCTGGGTCTTCTGGGGTCTTGCCGCAGGTGCCCGCAGGGCCGCCGCAATATTCTGCCTTGCCCGACAGCTGCCGCAGTTGCCGCAGCGTTCCGGGAACTTTTCCCCAAAGTAATCCAATATGTAATGGCGAAGACAGCCGGAGGTAAAACAGTAGTTTTTCATTTTTTCCAGCTTATCAAACTCAATCTTTCTCCGCCGGGCCACTGCCTCGGGTCCGCCTTCGTTTCCTTCGGTGGAATTGTTGATAAAGAACTCTGCCGTATGAATATCCCCGGGACCGTAGAGCAGCAGGCACTCTGCCTTGGAGCCATCCCGGCCCGCACGGCCCGCCTCCTGATAGTATGCCTCCATATTCTTCGGCATATTATAGTGGATCACATACCGCACATCCGATTTATCA
>OLRG01000396.1_pt1 | contig 43560 bp, 41 predicted proteins | sample 1672331 | NCBI WGS metagenome assembly OLRG01 (sample SAMEA3136672, study PRJEB25190) | human gut metagenome
TCCGATCATGTTCTTTTGCGGCTGAAGCCAAAAACATATTTCTAATCAAGGAGGATCACAACATGGCGCGCTGCTACTATCTAGATTACATCAGCAAGGGCTTCCTCAGCAGCTACAGCAACGACGAGTACGTCTGCAAGCTGTGCGGCAAGCACTTCTCCACCAGCGATCCCCAGGTGAAGTACACCTGCAACCCCGACTACGGCGAGGAGTACAAGAAGTGTCCTGTGTATCAGAACAACCGGTGACATAACAAACAAGAACGGCAGGGCCGAAGCCCCGCCGTTCTCGCTTTTATTCGCTTATTCTCCGCTCCGCTCATACACGGCCCGGACGTATTTCCGGCCCCGCCAGATGGTGGCCAGGCACACGGCCATGGAAAACCCTCCGCACAGAGACACGCACAGCCGGTAATCCAGCACCTCCCCCAAAGCCCCGATGGCCAGGGACAGCACCGCCGCCGCACCGGTATAGAGCATGGACTCGAAGGCGTTGACCCGTGCCCGCAGCCGGTCCGGGATATACCGCTGCACCGCCGCCTGGCGCATGGTGGCGCTGTTGATGCCCAGAAAGCCGCACAGGCCCCGGCTGACCAGCATCAGGGGGTACGGCAGCCACAGCAGGAACAGATCCACCGTCTCATACAGCATATACACCAGAAATGCGAAGCCGTACTTTTTCTTCTCCGGAATTTCCGTCCGGTACTGCACCATACCTCCCAGGCTGCGGCCCAGAAACTCCGCCAGAGACAGCAGGGAATACATGGTGGCCGTCATGCCGGGGAAGGTCCGGAAAAAAGCCACCAGAATGGGGGAATAGCCGCTGCCTACGCCGTTGGTCACGGCCATGTAGGCATAGATGTTCATCAGGCCCTTTTCCCGGCGCAGATACTGGATGGCCTCCTTTACATCGGCCCACCAGGTTTTCAGGCCGGAGCCCTCCTCCGACGGCCGGCGCTGCTCCTGTATGCGAATGCCGCTTTCCACCGCCGCCGCGCACAGGGACAGTCCCCCCTGCCCCACCAGCAGCCACGCCGCGCCCACCGCGTCCAGCAGTACCGCCGACAGGGGCAGCATCACCACCCGCAGCACCGGGTACAGGGTGGAGGCCACGGCATACCCCTTCTGCTGGGTGCCCTCCGGCAGCAGCATGGGAAAAATGCTGTTGTAGGCTAGCTCGTCAAAGGAGCTGAGGGTGGCCAGCACCAGGGAAAAGGCCAGATAGCCCACATAGGAAAAGGCCCCCCGCAGTAGATACAGTCCCAGCAGCAGGTACATGATTCCGTTGAGGACGTCGCCGCCCACAAGAAAGGGCTTGCGGGGCATACGGTCCATCCACGGGGCAATCACCAGGGGCAACAGAAACCCCGGGATCAGCTGGGCTGCCAGCACCAAGGCCGAGGCCATGGTGCTGCCGGTTTCGTCGAACACCAGAAACGACATGGCAAAGCCACCGGCGATGCCGCCGATGGCCCCCAGTCCGGTGGCGGCGATCAGCAGAGTAAAATTGCGGTTCCATAGCTTGGTTTGCATCTTCTCTCACCTCCGCTTTATCATAGCACACGGGTAAGAGAATGAAAATGGGGTATATCTGGGAAAGTTTTCCCTGTCAATCCCTATTCAATCGGTAGATTCGGAAGTTTGATAGGAAAGTCCCGCAGAAGCTCATAGGCCTGCTTATACTGCCGCCCGGCGGTGAGCCACTCCAGTACCCGGGGCAGGTGAAAGGCCGCGTATCCGATGGGCAGCTCCCGGCGGCAGCGGTTGAATACGTCCATCAGCGCCGCGCCGTAATCCGGGTCCCGCAGATAGCCGGGGTTTTCCAGCCTGCGCCGCACCAGCCCGCAGATCCCCATGCACAGAGCCCGGTCCGGATACTCCTCCGGGGCCGTCTCCGCCCGGTCCAGGGCGTCCAGAGCCTCCCGGGGCCGGCCCAGCCCCTCGCAGCACACCGCCAGCTTGTGCAGCTCCATGACCCGGGGGTGCTCCAGGGCGGCAAAATAGCCGTAGGCCTCCTGATACCGGCCGCACTCCACCTGGGAGGCCGCCCGGTTATAGGCCATGCTCCGCAGATCATCCTGCCGGCCCAGAGCACGGGCCATACGCTCCGCCGCCTGATAATGCGTCTCCATGCCATTAAGGTCCAACTGGTTGCAGCAGAGACTCCCCATGAACATCCGGCACTCCAGCATCAACCGCACCCGGCCGTCCCGGGCCGCCAGGTCATAGCCCTGCTGCAGCAGAGCCATGGCACCGGTATAGTCGCTGCCCTGCTCATACCCGGCGATACCGGCCATGAGATAGCAATACGCCTCCGGCAGCAGCCGCACCGCCTCCACATCCCGGTCCTGCACCACCCGCAGAATGGCCAGCTGACGCCGGTCCAGATACGGCTCCAGGGCCGGTGGGATCTCCGTGGGATCGTTCCGGTCCATGGCGTCCAGCACCAGGCCGTCCGCCGCCAGGGGGCTGGACAGAAGCCGGTCCAGGGCGTGCGCGAATATCTCCCGGCTGTCCCGGAAGCCCTCCTTATCCCCGTCCAGCAGGCATTCATACCGGTGCTCCACCAGCCGCTCCAGCTCCGGCAGGCTCTCCCCGTACCAGGGCAGTTCCAGCCTCCGGAACAGCAGCTCCAGCAGCTCCGGGGCCGCCTGCACCTGTCCCTGTTCGATTTTAGACAGATACGACGCCGCGCAGATATCCCGGCACAGGCCCTCCTGGCTCCAGCCCCGCTTGAGCCGCTGCTGCCGCAGCCGCAGTCCCACCGCCGCCGCACCGGCGGAATAGAGTTCCTTCATATGCATCCCCTCCCCTTTTTGCATCCGTTTTGTATCAGTGTAACACAGACGGGGGCATTTGGGAATAAGCAAACTCCCTCCGCCGCTGGCGGGGGGAGTTTATATGCAGTTGTCAGCAGAGCTTGGCGCCGGCGGGGATGGAGTCGTCCAGCAGCAGGAGGTGCAGCTTCTCCTCGCCCTTTTCCTTGTGGACGGCGGAGATCAGCATGCCGCAGCTGGGGATGCCCATCATCTTCCGGGGGGGCAGGTTCAGAATGGCCACGGCAGTTTTGCCGATGAGCTGCTCCGGCTGGTAATAGTGCCGGATGCCGGATACGATGGTGCGGTCCGTGCCGGAGCCATCGTCCAGAGTGAACTTCAGCAGCTTGTCGGACTTCTTCACAGGCTCGCAGGCCTTGATCTTCACGGCCCGGAAATCGGACCGGCAGAAGGTATCGAAGTCCACCTGCTCCTGGGTATAGGGCTCCAGCTCCAGGGCGGGCAGGGCCGCCTTGCGCTGGGCCTCCTGGATGGCGTTGAGCTCGGCCAGGGCCTTCTCGGCGTCGACGCGGGGGAACAGGGCCTCGCCCTTGTGAACGGTGACGTCCGGGCGCAGGCTACCCCACACGTTGGCCTTTTCCCAGGTGCGGCAGCACGGGCAGGCACCGATCTGGTCAAAGATCTTTTCGGCGCTGTCGGGAATGAAGGGAGTCAGCAGCACAGCGCAGATGCGGACGGTTTCCAGCAGGTTATACATAACCGTGGCCAGGCGGGCCCGGTTGGCGGGGTCCTTGGCCAGGGTCCAGGGGGCGTTTTCGTCGATATACTTGTTGGCCCGCTGGATGGTCCTGAACACCTGCTCCAGGGCGTTCTGGAACTGGAAGCGCTCCATCTCCGCCTCGTAGCGGTCCCGCAGGGTGGAGGCCATGGTCTTCAGGTCGCAGTCGGCGTCGCTGTTTTCCCGCTCCGCAGGCAGGGTGCCGCCGAAGTATTTCTCCACCATGGCGGTGGTGCGGCTGACCAGGTTGCCCAGGTCGTTGGCCAGATCCATGTTGATGGTCTGGATCAGCAGCTCGTTGGAGAAGTTGCCGTCGGAGCCGAAGGGGAAGGTCCGCAGCAGGAAGAAGCGCAGAGCGTCCACACCGAACTTCTCCGCCAGGACATAGGGATCCACCACGTTGCCCTTGGACTTGGACATCTTGCCGCCGTCCATCACCAGCCAGCCGTGGCCGTACACGTGCTTGGGCAGGGGCATATCCATGCTCATGAGCATGGCGGGCCAGATGATGGAGTGGAAGCGGACGATCTCCTTGCCCACAAAGTGGACGTCGGCGGGCCAATACTTGTCGTAATCGTGATATCGGTCGTTCATAAAGCCCAGGGCGGTGGTGTAGTTGAACAGAGCGTCCACCCAGACGTATACCACATGGCCCGGGTCAAAGTCCACGGGGATGCCCCAGGAGAAGCTGGTGCGGCTGACGCACAGGTCCTCCAGGCCGGGCTTGATGAAGTTGTTGACCATCTCGTTGACCCGGGAGCGGGGCTGTAGGAAGTCGGTGTCCTCCAGCAGGTGGCGGACCCGGTCGGCGTACTTGCTCAGGCGGAAGAAATAGGCCTCCTCCTCGGCGTCCATGACCTCCCGGCCGCAGTCGGGGCACTTGCCGTCCACCAGCTGGCTCTCGGTCCAGAAGCTCTCGCAGGGCTTGCAGTATTTGCCCTTATAGGTGCCCTTATAGATGTCACCCTTTTCGTACATCTTACGGAAGATCTTCTGGATAGAGGCGCAGTGGTAATCGTCGGTGGTGCGGATGAAGCGGTCGTTGGAGATGTTCATCAGCTTCCACAGGTCCAGGATGCCCTGGGGACCCTCCACGATGTTGTCCAGGAACTCCTTGGGGGTCTTTCCGGCGGCCTTGGCCTTGTCCTCGATCTTCTGGCCGTGCTCGTCGGTGCCCGTCAGGAACAGCACGTCGCAGCCGGTGAGCCGCTTATAGCGGGCCATGGCGTCGGTGGCCACGGTGCAGTAGGTGTGGCCGATGTGCAGCTTGTCCGAGGGGTAGTAAATGGGTGTGGTGATATAGAATTTCTGCTTTTCCATGGGGATCTATCTCCTTTTCTGCCGCTCCGAATGGAAGAGCGGCTTAAAATTTTGGCGTTTTTCCGGCGGCCGGGCAAACAAAAAACGCCCCCGGCTGACTGCCAAGGGCGATGCAGCGCACCGCGGTACCACCTTGCTTCGCCGCGCTCCCCCAGGAGGCGGCCTCATGGGACGCCGACACGTCCCCGCGCTGTAACGGGCACACCCGGTCCGGCTTCACGCGTCTGCGCTGGGCCGGACGGCTCCGGGGCCATGTTCGCCGGGTCCCCCGTGTCCGCTTTCACCTTGCCGGACTCTCTTGTGACGGAGGCTGAACCGGGTACTCTTCCCATCCACGCCGATTTATCCCTATCTTATCCCCGGCGGCGGGGTTTGTCAATGATTTTCTTGGATTATGGCCCGGTTTGTGGTATGATACAGAAAAAAACGAAGGGAGAGCGCCATGAAGCTGGTAAGCTGGAACGTCAACGGCCTGCGGTCATGCCTGACCAAGGGCTTTCTGGAATATGTGAAGCAGGAGGACCCGGACGTGATATGCCTGCAGGAGACCAAGCTGCAGCCGGAGCAGGCGGTGTTTGAGCTGGAGGGCTATCACCGGTATTTCTACTCCGCCGAGAAGAAGGGCTATTCCGGCACCGCCGTTCTGACCCGGCAGGAGCCGATGTCGGTGGTATTCGGCTTCGGCGATGACATCCACCGCCACGAGGGCCGGGTCATCACCGCGGAATACCCGGATTTCTATCTGGTGTGCTGCTATACCCCCAACAGCCAGGACGGGCTGAAGCGGCTGGATTACCGGATGCAGTGGGAGGACGACCTGCGGGCCTATCTGATGGAGCTGGACCGGACAAAGCCCGTGGTCTACTGCGGCGACCTGAACGTGGCCCACCAGGAGATGGACCTGAAAAACCCCAAGACTAACCGGATGAACCCGGGCTTCACCGACCAGGAGCGGGAGAAGATGACCGCCCTGCTGTCCTCGGGCTTTGCCGACACCTTCCGGACCCTGCACCCGGAGGAGGTCACCTATTCCTGGTGGAGCTACCGCTTCCACGCCCGGGAGAAGAACGTGGGGTGGCGCATCGACTATTTCATCGTGTCCCGGCGTCTGCTGCCCCGGGTGACGGACGCCGCCATCCGCACAGAGGTGTACGGCAGCGACCACTGCCCGGTGGTTCTGGAAATTTCCTGAAAAAAACACTTGACTGTCAAGTCCCTTTACCCCTTATACTGCGGATAAAAGGAGGGCAACGCCATGCATATCAAGGACGTAGAGCAGCGCACCGGGCTGTCCCGGGCCAACATCCGATACTATGAACAGGAGGGGCTGGTGCATCCGGCCCGGCGGAAAAACGGCTATCGGGACTACAGCCCCGATGACCTGGAGACCCTGCTGCGGATCCGCCTGCTGCGGCGGCTGGACGTGCCCATCGAGGAGATCCGATCCATGCAGGCCGGGAAGCTGTCCCTGTCCGAGGCCCTGTCGCAACGGCTGGCGGCCCTGCGCCGCCGGGAGGAGCAGGCCCGGACGGATCAGTCCGTGTGCCGGGCCATGCAGGCCGACCACGCCTGCTATGACACCCTGGACGCGGAGAAATACTGGCGGCTTCTGTACACGCCGCCCCAGGCGACCGCTGCCGCAGTCCGGGCGGACTGTCAGGAGCCGTGCCCCTGGCGGCGGTTTCTGGCCCGGGGGCTGGATATGCTTCTGTGCTCGTCCAGCGTGGCCCTGGCGCTGATGCTGGGGCGGATCGCGCCCCAGACCCCGGGGTTCTCTCTGCTGACCTATGTGGGAAGCCTGCTGCTGATGCTGGGGGTGGAGCCGGTGTTGCTGCACCTGTGGGGCGTCACGCCGGGCAAGCTACTGCTGGGGCTGACGGTGGAACAGCCGGACGGCCGCCGCCCCACCTGGGGCCAGGCCTACGCCTACACGGCCATGGCCGTGGTATACGGGATCGCCCTGTACATTCCCGTTCTGCGGCTATGGCGGCTGCGCAGAAGCTATCTGGACTGCCGGGACGGCCTGAAGATGCCCTGGGAGGGAGAGCTCCTGTGCCAGAACCGGGACATTCCCTGGTGGCGGTGGGCGCTGCTTCCCGCAGCCTGGGGGCTGGTGATCCTGGCCATAATCGGCGGCAGCAACATTCTTCTGATGCCTGCTAACAGCGGGCGGCTGACGGTGGAGGAGTTTGCGGAAAACTTCAACCAGATGGCCCAGGCCACGGACTCCCCTCTGCGGATGCGCTCCAACGGCACATGGGTACGGGATTCACTCCGGGGATATGCGGCCACCCTGGAAAACGCCTTTCCAAGCCGCCTGGAGTACGAAACCGACGCCAACGGATACCTGACCGCCGTGAGGTTCCGGTGCTCCTATACCGCCCAGGGCGGCGGGGACCCGTCCTCCGCCCCGGACTTCGTCTATGCCAGCACTGCCTTTATCCAGCCGCTTCTATTGGCCATGCTGGCCAGCCAGGACGCCTCTGCCCAGGATATGGCGGCGCTGGTCAATGACCGCTGGGACCAGGGCTTTGTGTATGAGACGGAGGACGCCCGCACATCCGTCACCGTCACCTGCTATGGCTATGTGGTGGATCGCAGCACCGGCATGCTGATTTCCCACGACGCCTCCTGCGGCTTCACCGCCGCCTTTGACATTGTGTGGAACTGAACAGAGAAAAAAAGGCAGCCGCCCGGTTCGGGCGGCTGCCTTTGTGGCGTTTGACAGTCTTGTTAAATCAATACACCCGGGCAGGCTCCTCGCCGTTGAGGACACGCAGAGCGCCCTGGGCCAGGGCCAGCAGCTCATCCTCGCCGGGATACACGGTGATGGGGGCGATCCAGCCCACCATATCGGTGATGGCGTCCACGGTCTCCTGACCGTAGGCAATGCCGCCGGTGAGAATGATCTGGTCCACCTTGCCCTTCATGACGGCGGCCATTGCGCCCACTTCCTTGCCGATCTGATAGTGGAATGCCTCCACGGTGGCGGCAATCTCCTTGTCGCCCTCGGCGGCGGCCTTCAGCAGGTCGCGCATGTCGTTGGAGCCGGTGTAGGCCACCAGGCCGCCGTGGCCGGCCAGCATCTTGCGGACCTCGCCGGCGGTATACTTGCCGCTGAAGCACAGGCTCACCAGCTGACCGGTGGGCAGGCTGCCGGACCGCTCGGGGGAGAAGGGGCCGTCGCCGTCCAGGGCGTTCTGGGTATCCACCACGCTGCCGTGGACGTGGGCGCCGATGGAGCAGCCGCCGCCCATGTGGCAGACGATGAGGTTCAGATCCTCATACTTCTTGCCATGCTCCTTGGCGTAGCGCTTGGCCACGGCCTTCTGGTTCAGGGCGTGGAAAATGCTGGTGCGGTGGAACAGGGGGTGACCGGCAAAGCGGGCCACGTCGCTGAGCTCATCCACCACCACGGGGTCCACGATGAAGGAGGGGATGCCCAGCTGGTCGCCGATCTCCCGGGCGATGATACCGCCCAGGTTGGAGGCGTGCTGGCCCTGAACGCCCACGGTGCAGTCGCGGACCAGACGGTCGCTGACGGCGTAGGTGCCGCCCCGGATAGGAGCCAGCAGGCCGCCGCGGCCGGAGACGGCGGACAGGGTCTTCACATCGAAGCCCTGATCCTCCAGGGCCTTCATCACCAGCTTGCGCCGCCAGTCCTTCTGGGCGGGGATGGAGTCAAACTTTTCGAGTTCCTCGGCGCTGTGGCGCAGAGTCTTGTCAAAGAGCAGGTTCTCGTCCTCATAGACGCCGATCTTGGTGGACGTGGAGCCGGGGTTGACGACCAGAATTCTGTAAGACATGGGAATTTTCCTCCTGTTATTTTTTTGAATTGTTCCGTAAAAAGCAGCCTGATAACGACTTTACTGTATTATACAACAGTCGGTCAAGCTATGTAAACTACTTTTTCTACTATAAGGAAACAATTTCGCAAAAATGTTAAATTCTTGCCGTTCTTTTTTGGTCCGGCGGCATCACATAAAAAAAGAACGCCAGCAGGCGTTCTTTTCAGTCTGTCGAGAAACCCGGCTGCGCACTAAGCGGCAGCCAGGTTTTGGGCGTATATAACGCAAAAAACTGCGAAAACCAGCAAAGAAAGCGCTCCTTCCACTTCCAATTGGCCAGCTTTTTCAGATTCATGGCAGCAAATTTAAGCTTCACCCAGTTTGTCACCTGGGCCAAGCCTCTGTATTGTGTATAACGCATGGCGTGTTTTTCTTTGGCATCCGCAAAGACACGCTCAATGGTTTCCTTCCGTCGCTTGTAAAGCTTCTGGTATTTTGGCGTGTAGCGGGCGTCGTCCGCCAGGTCCTCGTAATCCTTCCAGACATGTCTCTGTACGGTCTTTACGCAATTCTTGGAATGTGTGCAAAGCGCTCTGGTGGGACAATCTGCGCAGATTTTGGGATCACTTTTGTATTCCCTGTAGCCGTCTCGGTTTATAGTGGCGTAGTTAAGAACCCGGTATTCCGGGCAAATGATACAGTCGTAAAACGCATCATAGACATACTTCCACCACTCATGGCCGCCCTTCATCGTTTGCGGGCGCTTGTAGGCTGTGGATAAAACTCTGCCGTCATCAAAGACTTTCTTACAAATATGGGGTGTCTTGTAGGCGGAATCGGCAATGATAGTCTCTACCTGTGGAAATTTCTCTGTTACATTGTCATATACTTCATCAAAGGCTACGCTGTCATGGACGTTGCCGGGAGTCACCACCGTCTCAAGCACAAAACCGTTCTTGTCGCAAGCTGTATGCGCCTCGTAGGCAAACTGTCGCTTGTGATCTCCTTTTGCGAACAGGCCGCTGTCCGGGTCGGTTACGCTTTTGGTGACCATGCGCGTCTTGTCTTTCTTACGGCGTGCCAGTTTCTTCTTGGAGGTGTTATCTCTGCGTTTTTTGGGCGGCTTTGGCGGCTCATCATCGTCATCGAAAGGCTTTTTGCCGTGCGCCTCCCGGTCTGCATTGACCTCCTCCATCAGTTCCTTCGCATAGTGCTTCGAGGCCACTGGTATCGCAGCCTTGACCTGCTTCTTCGTGTTGGCGTTGGCTTTGATATGGGTGCCATCAATGAAGACCGCCTTGGGAGACAGATATCCTGCCTCCGCCACCTCCTCCAGAATCCACTCAAAGACCTGATCTATCGTTTCTGTGGTAAACCGATGACGGAAATTATAGCTCACCGTGGAAAAATGCGGGGTTTCCTCCTGAAGCGTATACCCCAGAAACCAGCGGTAAGCTACGTTTAGATTTACTTCATCCGCTGTCCGCCGCAGAGACGGCAGTCCGTACAGATGCTGGATCAGAACCATTTTGAACAATACGACCGGATCCACACTGGGCCGTCCGTTATCTTCGCTGTACAGCGGCGCTACCATTTCATAGATGTGGTTAAAATCCACCGCCGCGTCTATCTTCCGCAGCAAATGCGCCGCCGGGACAAGACTTTCCGTGTCTACGATTTCCACTACCCCACGATCCAGTTTTCCCCGTTCCAACATTTTTCATCACCCCAGACTATTTTATCACACGAACGCGAAAAAGCCCAGCACTAGCTGGACTTTTTCGACAGGCTGAAAAGAACGCCAGCAGGCGTTCTTTTTTCGTATTCGTTTACCGCTTGTCGCGGTCGTAGGACACCACCACGCGGCGGTTGGGCTCGGTGCCGATGGAGTAGGTGTTCACACCGGGGACATCCTGCAGGGCGGCGTGGATCACATGGCGCTCATAGGCGTTCATGGGCTCCAGGGTGACGCTGCGGCGATACTTGGTGACCTTTCCGGCCACCTTGCGGGCCAGGGACTCCAGGCTCTGCTCGCGCTTGGCCCGGTAGTTCTCGGCGTCCACATGGACGCGGATGCGCTTTTCCCGGCCGGAATTGACGGCATAGTTGGTCAGCTGCTGGATGGCGTCCAGGGTCTCGCCCCGGCGGCCGATGAGCTGGCCCAGCTTCTGGCCCTCCAGCACCACGCTGTAGCGGCCCTTCTCCGTCTCGGTGACCTTCACCTGGGCGGGGCTGTCCATATGCTCCAGCAGGCCCGTCAGGAACTCGGTGATGCGGCGGGCGTTGTCGTCCTGGCAGGACTCCTGAACCGGGGCGGCGGGGGCCTCCGCAGCCTTGGGGGCGGCCTTGGGAGCCTCGGCCTTCTGGGGCTTGGGCTGCTGGGGTTTGGGTTCGGGCTTCTTTTCGGGTTTCTTCTCCGGCTGGACCGGGGCGGCGGGAGCCTCGGGCTCCTGCTGACCATAGGTCACGCGGACCCGGGCAGGGCTGCTGCCGATGCCCAGAAAGCCGCTCTTGGCCCGCTCCAAAATCTCAACAGAGACATCGTCACGGTCCATCTGCAGCTGCTGGAGCGCTTTGCGGATGGCTTCCTCCTCGGTCTTGCCCGTTACGTCAATATAACTCATAGACAAAACTCCTTAGTCATCATTAGTCATCGTAATGGCTCTTGTCATAGGCGCGGCCCCTGGCATAGGGACGCTGGCCCACGCGGCCGTTTTCGTTGCTTCCGGCAGACTTTTTCTTGTCGCCGGAGGGCTTTTTCTTCCCCTGCTGATTCTGGGGCTTCTTGCCGCCGTTGGCCAGCTGCTGCTGGGCCATCAGCTCCTTCTGGCGCTGATACTTGGCATAGCGCTTTTCCCGGGCGGCCTTCTCCTTCTCCGTCTCCTCGCGGTCCAGAATCTTGTTGAAATACTCGTTCAGGGTGACCTCCTGGATCAGGGAGAACGCGGAGTTGGCAATCCAGTAGATGCACAGAGCGGAGGGCAGGATATAGCCCATCCACAGGGTCATCAGGGGCATCATGTACATCATGGTCTTGGTGGACCCATTGGGGGCAGAGCCATTGGTGCGCATGGTGATGAAGCTCATAGCGAACTGGATGCCGGCGGAGATGATGGGCAGCAGAATGGCGCCCCACACGGGCCAGCCGCCGCCGGGGAACTGGCTGAACAGGTCGCTGGGCCGGTTGGCCAGGTCAATGTGCAGGAAGCTATAGTTCAGGTCGATGAGGCCGTCGAACTTTCCGGCAAACTCCGCCCAATGCTCATGGATGAACTTGGCCAGATAGATCTGCTCATAGGCCTGGCTGCCGTCGGCCACGGTGAAGCCCAGGCTGCCGGCCAGAGTGGTGATCTCGGCAATCACCGTCTCGGACAGGCCCATGAAATACCGCATGGGCACGCGGATGATGTAGTACAGGGCGATCAGGATGGGGAAGGGAATGAAGGACCACAGGCAGCCGGACATGGGGTTGAAGCCTTCCTTGGCATACAGCTCCGCCATGGCCTCCTGCTGCTTCTGCTGGTTGTTGGCATAGCGGGTCTTGATGTCGTTGAGCTTGCCCTGCATGCGGTTCATGCGCAGCATGCTCTTCTTGCTCTTGAGCTGGAAGGGCAGCAGCACCAACTTCACCACCAGGGTAAACAGGATCAGGGCCACGCCATAGGACCCGGTCCAGCTGTAGAACAGCCGGGTCAGGAAGGCAAAGGGAACGCAGATATAATATCCGAGCGTTGCAAACATGGGGTAGTTACCTCCGTTTTTTGTTGGGTGGGAAAAACGAGGTTTTTAGGGAACAGGATCATACCCGCCTTTGTGGAAGGGATTGCATCGCAGAAAGCGCCGCAGCGCCATAAAGCCGCCCCGCAGCGGCCCGTATTTCTCCACGGCCTGCAGGGCGTATTCCGAGCAGGTGGGGATATACCGGCAGCGGGGCGGAAACAGCGGCGACACGGACGCCTGATAAAACCGGATGGCCCGCAGGATGGCCCGCTTCATGACGGGTCCTCCCGCAGCAGGCTCAGCTGCCTCAGAAGGCGCAGATAGGTGCTCTCCAGCTTTTGATAGCCGGTTTCCACGGCCCGGACCCGGGCCACCACGATGATGTCGTATCCCGGGACCATTTTCGGCTTATTCAGCCGGTAAATCTCCCGGATACGCCTTCTCACCCGGTTGCGGACCACGGCGCCGCCCAGCTTCGTGCTGACGGAGACCCCCAGGCGGCTCAGCCCCCGGCGGTTCCGCTGGCAATAGATCACCAGCTGCGGCGACACCGCCGACTTTCCCTTGCGGTAGATCCGGCGGAATTCGTAGTTCTCTTTTACCGTGACGGCAGGATTCATGAAAACAAGCACCTTCTCCGCCGGTGCGGCGGCTGAAATGAGCATAGGCCAAAAGGGACGGCAGTTTTCCCTTCCACCGTCCCTGGTCTATCCTTTATGCGCGATGCACTTTCCGCGACCTCAATGGGTCAGGCGAGCGCGGCCCTTGGCGCGGCGGCGGGCCAGAACCTTACGGCCGTTGCTGGTGGCCATTCTCTTGCGGAAGCCGTGCTCCTTGGAGCGCTGGCGCTTCTTGGGCTGATAGGTACGGAACATTGCATGACACCTCCATTTTGTAAAAATCCGGCGGCAGATCGAAGCTGCCGCACATACTCGACGGCGGGCGGAGGACTTGTCCCCCGCGGCCGCAGTTGACAAAGCGGATGCCGCAAAACGGCATGGTAAACATTATACAGAATCCCGGCCCCGCTGTCAACAGAAATCTGCATTTTCCACGAAAAGGTCATTTTGGATGCTCCAGGTACTCCATTCGGCCCATTTTTCGGAAAATACGCCGGAAATGGGGCGTATTTTCTTCCGGAATCTGTTTAGGGAGAAGAAAAAAATTTTATACTTAGTATTAGTATATGTGTGGACTTTCCGGCGCTGATTTGATATAATGTGAGGTGTTATTTTGCCTGAAACAGAGAGAGAAAAACGCATGATCCGCGGGAAAGGGGCGCTTTCATTGAATTCAATCGCAGACGTATGGAAAAACGTGCTGGACCGGCTGCGGTCCCAGCTGTCGGAAACCACCATCAACACCTGGTTCGACGAGGTGGAGGTGGTGACCATGGAGGACTCCGCCTTTGTGCTCCATTGCAGCAACTCCTTCAAAAAATCCACCATCGAGGCCCGGTTCATGAGCCATATCAAGGCCGCGCTGAAGGACATCTTCTCCTCCGACCTGGAGGTAAAAATTCTGGACGATCAGCAGCTTTCCGCCTATCACGGGGTGGCTCCGGACCGGCCCGGCTCCCTGCTGGAGTCCGACGCCTTCACCTTCGGCACCTATGTGGTGGGTCCCCAGAACAAGATGGCCTATGCCGCCGCCCGGGCCGTGGCCGAAAAGCCTGCGGAGCACTATAACCCCCTGTTCATCTATGGCGACTCCGGTCTGGGCAAGACCCACCTGCTGTACGCCATCGCCCACCAGGTCCGCCAGCGGCAGCCGGAGGCCCGCATCGTGTACATCAAGGGCGACGACTTCACCAACGAGCTGATCGCCTCCATCCGGGAGGGAAAAAACGCCGAATTCCGGGAGAAATACCGCCAGTCCACCCTGCTGCTGGTGGACGATATCCAGTTCATCGCCGGCAAGAAGCAGACCCAGGAGGAATTCTTCCACACCTTCAACACCCTGTACGAATCCGGGCGGCAGATCGTGCTGACCTCGGACCGTCCTCCCCGGGAGATGACCCAGCTGGAGGACCGGCTTCAGACCCGGTTCGAGTGGGGCCTGATGGTGGATGTGGCGCCGCCGGACTTTGAGACAAGGCTCGCCATCATCAAAAACAAGGCCGCCCTGCTGGGGGTACAGCTGCCGGACGATATCAGCAGCTTCATCGCCGAAAACCTCACCGCCAACGTCCGCCAGATTGAAGGCGCCCTGAACAAACTCCTGGCCTATCGGGACCTGCTGGGCAACCAGGTGGACGGCGAGGCCGTCAGCCGGGCCGTAAAGGACATGCTGAAGAAATACAACGAGTTCGTGCCGTCGCCAAGCCTGATCATCGAGTATATCTGCCGCTATTACGACGTGGACGAGGAGCAGGTCCGGGGCCAGGGCCGGAAGCGGGACCTGATGGAGGCCCGGCAGACCGCCATGTATCTGATCCGCCGGATGACCAACCTCTCCCTCAACGACATCGGCAAGGAGTTCGGCGACCGGGACCACACCACGGTGCTGCACTCCCTGGACCAGGTGGAAAAGAAAATGCGCTCCGACCCGGCCTACGCCGAAAAGGTCAAGGAGATCACCACCAACATCAACAACAAGAAGTAACCCTCTTTCCACATTCTCTGTGGATTCCACGGGGAAAACCTGTGGAGTACCGGACCCCGGATTTTCCGGTGGAAAACTCCCTCCCTTTCTCCCCACCCGGGTGTGGAGAAAGAATCCTCTGATTTCAGGCCCTCCGGCACTTTTCCACATGAATTTTCCCTACGGCGACTGTTACTAAAATAAAGATATCTTTTTGTTCTCTTTTGGAGAACGGAGTCTCTTTTCATTCTGAAAGAAAGGAACGCGTCCTTATGCTTCGATTTTCCTGTGAAAAGGCGCTGCTGCAAAGCGCCGTCAACACCACCTCCCGGGCGGTAGCCGCCAAAAGCTCCATTCCGGCCCTGGAGGGGATCCTGCTGGAGGGGGGCGATACCCTGACCCTGTCCGGCTACAACATGCAGACCGGCATCCGCACCATCGTGGACGCCCAGGTCCAGTCCCCGGGCCGCATCGTCCTCAGCGCCCGGCTGTTCGGCGAGATGATCCGGAAAATGCCGGACGATGTGATCGTGTTTGCGGCGGATGAAAATCTGTCCGTCCATCTGACCTGCGGCGACGCCAGCTTTGAGATTCTGGGCCTGTCCGCCGACGACTATCCGGAGCTGCCTGAGGTGGATGACCAGTTCTCCGTGGACATCCGACAGGGTACCCTGAAGGCCATGATCAACCAGACCAGCTTCGCCGTGTCCACCAACGAGAGCCGCCCCGTCCATACCGGCTCCCTGTTTGAGGTAGGCGACCAGGATCTGACGGTGGTGTCCGTGGACGGCTTCCGTCTGGCCCTGCGCCGGGAGCCTCTGGACCGGGCCGAGGGCGGCGCCTTCAAATTTGTGGCCCCCGGCTCCGCTCTGAACGAGGTGGAGAAAATTTGCGAGGATTCCGACGAAAAAGTCACCATTATCCAGGGCAAGCGCCACCTGCTGTTTGAGGCCGGGGCCACCCAGCTGATCTGCCGCCGCCTGGAGGGGGACTTCCTGGACTATAAAAACGCCATCCCCCGGAATAATCCCATCCGCCTGACGGTGGACACCAAGACCATGCTGGGGAGCCTGGATCGGGTCAGCGTGGTCATCAGCGAAAAGCTCAAGAGCCCGGTGCGCTGCGTGTTTGAAAATGGCCGGGTGCTGCTGTCCGCCAAAACCGGCGCCGGCGAGGCCAAGGACATCTGCCCCCTGGACGGCGACGGAAATGGCCTGGAGATCGGCTTCAACAACCGCTATCTCATGGACGCCCTGCGCTATGCCCCGGCGGACGCCGTGACCCTGGAGCTGAATACCAGCATCTCCCCGGCGGTGATCGTGCCCGCAGACGGAGAGGAGAGCTTCCTTTATATGGTGCTGCCGGTGCGGCTGAAAGCGTGATAAATATGGAAATGACTACCATTACCACGGAGTATATCAAGCTCCAGGACCTTCTGAAGCTGGCGGCCGTCACCGCCACCGGCGGCGAGGCCAAGCTGCTGATCCAGGACGGAGAGGTCCTGGTCAACGGCGAGGTGTGCACCATGCGGGGAAAGAAGCTCCGCCCCGGCGACGTGGTGGAGGCCCTGGGGCGGCGCTGCGGCGTGCAGTATGCAGATTGACCGCCTGCTGCTGGAGGGCTTCCGCAATTACGACAGCCAGCAGCTGACCTTCGACGGAAGCTGCAACGTCATATACGGCGAAAATGCCCAGGGAAAGACCAACCTGCTGGAGGCCATTGTGTATCTGTCCTGCGGCCGCAGTCCCCGGACCCATGCGGATCGGGAGCTTATTGGCTTCGGAACGGACAGGGCCAGGCTGGTGGGACAGATCCGGTCCCGGGAGCGGGAGTTTGAAACGGAAATTCTCCTGAACCGGGGCCGAAGGCGGAGGATGACCGTCAACGGTGTGGCCGCCAGAAACGGCGGCGACCTGTCTCAGGTGCTGCACACGGTGTTTTTCTCTCCGGAGGACCTGTTTCTCATCCGGGAGGGAGCGGCGGCCCGGCGGCGGTTCATGGATATGTCCCTGTGCCAGCTGCGGCCCAGGTATGCCGAGGCCCTGGCGGAATACGGGCGGCTGTATGACCACAAGACCCGGATCCTCCGGGACAGCGACGAATATCCCCAGCTGCTGGACACCCTGCCGGACTTCAACCACCGGCTGTGCCAGGTGGGGGCGGTGCTCATCAGCTATCGGGCCCGGTATGTCCAGGCGCTGGCGGTCCACGCCCAGAGAGCCCACTGGGAGTGCTCCGGGGAGCGGGAGGAGCTGGCCCTGACCTATCAGACGGTGAAAACCGTGGAGGACCCTCTGGGTCCGGTGCAGGATATCGCCGGGGCCCTGGAGGAGCACCAGGCCCGGCACTATCAGGCGGAGCTGGCCTCCCGGCTGTGCCTGTCCGGCCCCCATAAGGACGACATTGCCGTTACGGTCAACGGGCTGGAGGCCCGGCACTTCTGCTCCCAGGGCCAGGTGCGGACGGCGGCCCTGAGCCTGAAGCTGGCGGACCGGGAGATCCACAAAAACGCCATCGGCGAGTACCCGGTGATGCTGCTGGACGACGTGCTGTCGGAGCTGGACCCCAGGCGGCAGGAGTATGTCCTCAACCGCATCGCCGGGGGACAGGTGTTCATCACCTGCTGCGAAAACGACCGGCTGGACGCCCTGCTGTCCGGCCGGGTATACCACATCCGGGAAGGGAGGGTGCTGTGATGGGCTTTCTGCATATCGGCCAGAACGTGATGGTCAACGACCGGCACATCATCGGCATATTCGACCTGGACATTACGTCCCAGTCCCCCCAGACCCGGCGGTTTCTGGACCAGGCGGAAAAGGACAGCGTGGTGCTGCCGGTGTGCGACGACATTCCCAAGTCGTTTCTGGTGTGCGACCATCCGTATCACCGGCAGATCGTATATATTTCCCAGCTGAATACCCAGACGCTGGTGAAAAGAGCGGAAAAGAAGTAAAGAATTCCCTGTCATTGCCGGGAGATCGGCAGACACCGGGTTCCCGGGAATGACAGGAAAGACCCAAGGAAAGGAAAGATGACCCAATGAGCGAACTGGAAAAAGTCACCGCCGTGGACACCACCTATGACGCCTCGGAAATTCAGGTGCTGGAGGGGCTGGAGGCGGTGCGCAAGCGGCCCGGTATGTATATCGGCTCCACATCGGCCTCGGGCCTGCACCATCTGGTGTATGAGATCGTGGACAACGCCATTGACGAGGCCCTGGCCGGATACTGCACGGAGATCACCGTCACCATCAACCCCGGCGACACCATCACCGTCACCGACAACGGCCGCGGCATCCCCGTGGATATCCAGAAGCAGACCGGCCGGCCGGCCCTGGAGGTGGTATACACCGTGCTCCACGCCGGCGGTAAGTTCGGCGGCGGGGGCTATAAGGTCTCCGGCGGCCTCCACGGCGTGGGCGCGTCCGTAGTCAACGCCCTGTCCGAATGGCTGGAGGTGCAGGTTCAGAAGGACGGCAGAATTTACGAGATGAAGTTCTCCCGGGGCGGCATCACCCAGGAGATGACGGTGCTGGGCGAGACCACCGGCACCGGCACCGCCGTGACCTTCAAGCCGGACCCGGAGATGTTCGACACCCTGGTATACGACTATGAGACCCTGCACACCCGCATGCGGGAGCAGGCCTTCCTGAATGCGGGCCTGCGCATCACCATCACCGACGCCCGGCCCGGCCAGGAGCAGAGCGACTCCATGTGCTATGAGGGCGGCATCCGGGAGTTTGTCACCTGGCTCAACCGCAACAAGACCCCTCTGCACGAGGAGGTCATCTATCTGGCGGGGGCCAAGGGCGACAGCACCGCCGAGGTGTCCCTGCAGTATAACGACAGCTATAACGAGACCCTGGTGTCCTTCGCCAACGACATCCACACCCCCGAGGGCGGCATGCATGAGACGGGCTTCAAAACGGCCCTGACCCGGGTGCTCAATGCCTACGGCATGAAATACGGCATGATCAAGGAGGGAGACAAGGTCTCCGGCGAGGACGTCCGGGAGGGCATCACCGCCGTGATCTCCGTGAAGCTGACGGAGGCCCAGTTCGAGGGCCAGACCAAGGCCAAGCTGGGCAACGCCTCCATCCGCACCCTGGTGGACAACGTGGTGTCCGACCAGCTGTCCGTGTATCTGGAGGAGCACCCGGTGGTGGCCCGGACCATCCTGGACAAGGCTCTGACGGCCAACCGCGCCCGGGAGGCCGCCCGGAAAGCCCGGGAGTCCATCCGCCGGAAGACCGCCCTGGGCGGTGCGGCCATGCCCGACAAGCTCCGGGACTGCAACGAAAATAACCCCGAGCTGACGGAGATCTATATCGTGGAGGGCGACTCCGCAGGAGGCTCTGCTACTCAGGGACGGGACTCCCGGTTCCAGGCCATCCTGCCTCTGTGGGGCAAGATGCTGAACGTGGAAAAGGCCCGGGCGGACAAGGTCTACGGCAACGACAAGCTTCAGCCGGTGATCACGGCCCTGGGCGCCGGGATCGGCGATGAGCTGGACCTGAACCGGCTGCGGTATCACAAGATCATCATCATGGCCGATGCCGATGTGGACGGCGCCCATATCCGGACGCTGCTGCTGACCTTCTTCTTCCGGTTCATGCGGCCCCTGATCGAGGAGGGGTATGTCTACTCCGCCGTGCCGCCGCTGTATAAGCTAACCCGGGGCAAGCAGCAGCGGGTGGCCTATACCGACGAGGAGCGGGACGCCATCTCCGCCGAAATGCGCAGCGGCAACCCCAACGTGAAAATTGACATCAGCCGCTTTAAGGGCCTGGGCGAGATGAACCCCCACGAGCTGTGGGAGACCACCATGGACCCGGAAAAGCGCACCCTGCGCCGCATTACCCTGGACGACGCCGTGGCCGCCGACGCCACGTTTACGGTGCTGATGGGCGAAAAGGTGGAGCCCCGGAAGGAGTTCATCGAGAAAAACGCCAAATACGCGGTGAATCTGGATTATTGATTCAAAAAATGCAGGCATTTTTGAATTTCACCATCCCCACAAGGAGAATAAGATATGAGCAAGAAACCACAGTACGACCCTGAGGAGCTGCGGTACCCGGACCAGCACATTGTGGAGCGGTCCCTGGTGCCGGAGATGGAAAAATCCTATATTGAATACGCCATGTCCGTGATCGTGGGCCGGGCCCTGCCCGACGTGCGGGACGGCCTGAAGCCCGTGCACCGGCGGATTCTCTACGCCATGTATGAGGACAACCTGACCTCCGACCGGCCCTTCAAGAAGTCCGCCACCTGCGTGGGCGACGTGCTGGGCCGGTATCACCCCCACGGCGACGCGTCCGTGTATGACGCCCTGGTCCGCCTGGCCCAGGACTTCTCCATGCGCTATATGCTGGTGGACGGCCACGGCAACTTCGGTTCCGTGGATGGCGACCCCCCTGCGGCCTACCGTTACACCGAGGCAAGGCTGGCCAAAATCGCCAACGAAATGCTGCGGGACATCGAAAAGGACACCGTGGACTGGGACCCCAACTTCGACGAAAGCCGCAAGGAGCCCCGGGTACTGCCCTGCCGGTTCCCCAATCTTCTGGTCAACGGTTCCTCCGGCATCGCCGTGGGTATGGCCACCAATATCCCGCCTCATAATCTGCGGGAGGTCATCGGTGCGTGCATCTGTGTGCTGGATAATCCGGACGCCACCCTGGCGGACCTGATGGAGCACGTCCAGGGTCCCGACTTTCCCACCAAGGGCATCATCATGGGCCGGGCCGGGATCCGGGCCGCCTATGCCACCGGCCGGGGCCGGGTGGTGGTCCGGGCCCGTCACGAATTCGAGGAATTCGGCAACAACCGCACCCGCATCATCATCACGGAGCTGCCGTATCAGGTGAACAAGCGGATGCTTATCAAGAACATGGCCGACCAGGTGGAGGATAAGCGTCTGGAGGGCATCAGCAACATTCAGGATGAGACAGACCGCAACGGTATGCGCATCGTCATCGAGCTGAAGCGGGACGCCAACCCCCAGGTGGTGCTCAACCGCCTGTTTGCCCAGACCCAGCTGCAAAGCTCCTTTGCCATCAATATGCTGGCCCTGGTCCAGAACCAGTCCCAGCCGAAAATTCTCTCCCTGCGGCATATCATCGACGAATACCTGGCCTTCCAGGAGGAGATCATCGTCCGCCGCACCAGATACGACCTGAAGAAGGCCCAGGAGCGGGCCCATCTGCTGGAGGGTCTGCTGATTGCCCAGGACAACATTGACGAGGTCATCCATATCATCCGCACCAGCTATGACAATGCCAAGGAGAACCTGATGCAGCGCTTCGGGCTGGACGACGTCCAGGCCCAGGCCATTCTGGATATGCGTCTGAAGGCTTTGCAGGGGCTGGACCGGGAAAAGCTCCAGAACGAGTATCAGGAGCTGGAGGAGAAGATCGCCTATTACCTGCGGGTGCTGGGAGACGAGAACCTGGTGAAAGCCATCCTCAAGGAGGAGCTGCAGGCCATCTCCGACAAGTACGGCGACGACCGCAAGACGGAGATTCAGGACGTGGAGGACGAGATCGACATCGAGGACCTGATCGAGGAGGAGGAGTGCGTCTTCACCCTTACCGCCAACGGGTACATCAAGCGCACCCCCGTCAGCGAGTATGCGGCCCAGAGCAAGGGCGGTATGGGCAAGAAGGGCATCACCACCCGGGACGAGGACACCGTGGTGGACGTGTTCACCGCCTCCACCCATGACTATATCCTGTTCTTCACCGACACCGGCAAGGTGTATAAGAAGAAGGGCTATCTGATTCCCGAAAGCGGCAAGGCTGCCAAGGGCACCAACATCGTGAACATCCTTCAGGTGGAGACCGGCGAGCGGGTCCAGGCTATGCTGCACTTCCGGGAAACCGGCGACGACCGGCTGTTCCTGTTCATGACCACCCGCAACGGCACCGTGAAGCGCCTGGAGGTGTCGGCCCTGAAGAACCTCCGCAACAACGGCATCCGGGCCCTGACCCTGGATGAGGGCGACCGGCTCATCGACGTGTTGGAGACCCACGGCAGCGACCGGATCCTCATCGCCACCCACGACGGCCAGGCCGTCTGCTTCGATGAGACCGACGTCCGGGCCATGGGCCGCACGGCCGTGGGCGTCCGGGGCATCCGCCTGCGGGAGGGCGACTATGTGGTGGGCGCCGCCTTGGCCCAGCCCGGCAAGACGGTGCTGTCCATTACGGAGCGTGGCTTCGGCAAGCGCACCCCGGTGGAGGAATACCGCATCACCGCCCGGGGCGGCCTGGGCATCCGCAACTATATGGTCACGGAGAAAACCGGCCCCATCGTGGGCATCAAGGTGGTGGACGGCGCCGAGGACCTGCTGCTGGTGACGGAGGCAGGCATTCTTATCCGCACGGCGGTGGAGAACATCCGGGTGGCCGGACGGGCCACCCAGGGCGTTATCGTTATGCGCTTTAAGGAAGAGGGCGACCACGTCATCTCCATGGCCCTGACGGACCGGGAGCAGGACGCCGAAAAGGAGCCGAGCCATGAGTAAGAAAAAGGAGATGTACGCCCCCCTGACCCGGTGGCAGTATTTCACCAAGACGCTGTATCATGACCCCAGCAAGACCCAGGAATTTGAATATGACGGCGTGATCTATCTGAAAAGTCAGGAGCTGCAGGACATCGAGGAGCGCAACGCCCGGGTCAACTGGGTGCTGCTGCTGGTGCTGTGCGCCATGTTCCTGACGGCCATCAAGTGGCAGAACATCGTGGTCATCGCCGTGGGCATGGTGGTCATCGTGGCGGGGGAGCTGTTTCGCATGAGCCGCCTGCCCAAGGATATCAAGGCCCACCTGACGGATTCCGGACGGAGGAAGCTGTGACGGAGATGAAGATCATCGCCCGCATTCGCACGGAGCTGCCGGAGAAATTCGGCGTGCCCCGACAGAGCGGCCTGGTGCCCCAGCTGCGGGGCCGGGTGATCTTTGAGCCAGAGTACCGGAACCCGGACGCCGTCCGGGGCCTGGAGGACTTCTCCCATATCTGGCTGATCTGGCAGTTTTCCCGGGCGGTGCGGGAGGGCTGGTCCCCAACGGTGCGGCCCCCCAGGCTGGGGGGCAACCGCCGCATGGGGGTGTTCGCCACCCGGTCCCCCTTCCGGCCCAACGCTCTGGGCCTGTCCTCCGTGCGGCTGGACCGGGTGGAGCTGGACCCGGCCCTGGGGCCGGTGCTCCATGTGTCCGGGGCGGACCTGATGGACGGGACGCCAATTTTTGACATCAAGCCCTATCTCCCCTATACCGACAGCCATCCCCAGGCCACCGGCGGCTTCACCGACGGTCTGGCCCATGAGCCGCTGACGGTAGAGTGCTCCCCTGCCCTGCTGGAGCATATCCCGGCGGACAGCCGGGAGGGACTTTTAGGGGTGCTGGCCGGGGATCCCCGGCCCCGGTATCAGGAGGACCCCCAGCGGGTATACGGCCTGTCCTTCGCCGGGCGCAACGTGAAATTCACCGTGGACGGAGACCGTCTCACCGTGATCGCGGTGGAATAACAGGATGATTCTATGAAAACAGTTACGATCTATACCGACGGCGCGTGCTCCGGCAACCCCGGCCCCGGGGGCTGGGGGGCCATCCTGGAGTGGAACGGCGTGGAAAAGGAGCTGTCCGGCGGCGCGGCGGACACCACCAACAACCGCATGGAGCTTACCGGCGTCATCCGGGCTCTGTCCTGCCTGAAGGAACCCTGCGTGGTGGAGCTGTACTCCGACTCCAAATACGTCATCGACGCCCTGTCCAAGGGCTGGGTGTACGGCTGGAAGAAAAAGGGCTGGATCAAAAGCGACAAAAAGCCCGCCCTGAACGTGGACCTGTGGCAGGAGCTGCTGCCCCTGGTCGCCCGGCATGAGGTGCACTATCACTGGGTCAAGGGCCACGCCTCCAACGAGAAAAACAACCGCTGCGACCAGCTGGCGGTGGCGGAGAGCAAGAAATTCTGAAAAAATCTGCGATGTTCACAAAAAGTTCACGTGGATTTCATGATTTCGCCATGTTTACAAGGTATTCTTTTACCTGTACAAAGGAACCATTCCTTATGTGATTTTCTCTCTCTCCTAACAAACACACAGAAAACTCCCTCTGCCGCTGGCGGAGGGAGTTTTCTGTTGGAAAAAAAATTCCGGTGCTTCGGCACCGGAATTTTTTTGCGGTCAGATTTACCGGGTCAGGAAGAACATCAGGGCAAACAGGATGCTGATGATCCAGGTGCCCACGTTGATCTCCTTGATCTTGCCGGTGAAGATCTTCACGAAAACGTAGGAGATCAGGCCGAAGGCAATACCGTAGGAAATGTTGTAGGTCAGGGGCATGAAGGCCACGGTGACAAAGCCGGTGACGGCGGCGGCGGGATCGTCCCAGTTGATGTTGCGGACGTTGGACATCATCAGAACGCCCACATAGATCAGGGCCGCGGCGCAGGCATAGGTGGGGATCAGCTGAGCCACCGGGGACAGGAACATGGCGATGAAGAACATCACGGCCGTGGCCATGGAGGCCAGACCCGTGCGGCCGCCCTCGGCCACACCGGCGGAGGACTCCACGAAGGTGGTGACGGTGGAGGTGCCGCAGACGGCGCCGGCGCAGGTGGCGCAGGCGTCGGCCAGCATGGCACGGTCCATGTTGGGGACGTTGCCGTCCTTATCCAGCATGTTGCCGGCAGAGCAGGCGCCGTACAGGGTGCCCAGGGTGTCGAACATATCCACCATGCAGAAGGCCAGCATCGTGGTCAGCAGCATCACCACGAAAGCGCCGGTGCCGTTGGCGGCAATGAAGGCAGAGAAGTCAAAGCCGGACTTGAACACCGCGGCGAAGGCCTGGGTGCCGAAATCACGGAAAGCGCCGAAGAAGTCGGAGGTCAGGTTGGGAGCCACGGCGGAGGCATAGAAGCCGGGAACGGTGATCAGGCCGATGGCATAGTACAGCAGGGCAGCGCCCAGAATACCCCACAGCACGGCACCGCGGACCTTCTTCTTGCTCATGGCACCGATGGCGAACACGGCGATCAGGGTGATGAGCATGGGGAAGATGGTGGCCCAGGTCTGCTCGCCGGTGAACACGTTGAAGGAATGCAGGTTCACGCAGGTGGAGGCGTCGTTGACCACGATGCCGGCGTTCTGCAGGCCGATGAAGGCGATGAACAGGCCGATACCGGCGGAGATGGCCACCTTGACCTCGTGGGGAATGGAGTCGAAGATGATCTTGCGCAGACCGGTAACGGTCAGCAGCACGAAGATGATGCCGTCAAACAGCACCAGCACCAGGGCGTTGGCATAGCTCAGGCCCAGGCCCACACACACGGTGTAGACGAAATAGGCGTTGAGGCCCATGCCGGAGGCCTGCGCCAGAGGCAGGTTAGACAGCAGGCCGATGAGCAGGGTGCCCACCACGGCGGAAATGGCGGTGGCCACATAAATGGCCCCGTAGCTGACGCCCAGCACGTCTGTGCCGTCGCCAAAGGGGTTCGAGAACATACCGGCGTTGACCATCAGAATGTAAGCCATAGCCATGAAGGTGGTGATACCGGCCATGATCTCCGTCCGGACGGTGGAGCCCTTTTCGGTTACATGGAAGAAACGATCCATAAACTCTCTCCTTTTCTGAATTGTTTTCCACTGCGCCTTCTGGGCGCAGCAACTTAATTCTACCATTATGTACCTTTTCCCGCAACCCCTGTTTCGACAAAAGCTCCCCGCTTCTGCAAAATTTGTAACAGTTGCCGGGAAATGAGTCGGTTTTTTTGTGGAAACAGCAAGATAAAGCATTGATTTGAACGCACCGCAAAATTCTGCTGTTCGATGAATCGAATTTTCTTGCTTTTTGGGGAATTTCTGTTATACTGAGCTTGTAACGAGTGTTTATTGTTACAGAGAGAATAAGAGAAAAAGGAGAACAGATTATGCTTTTGGAAATTATCGGAGCGATTTTGTCCATGGTGGGTTCCTGGATGATCTTTAAGAAGATGGGCCGCCAGGGCTAGGAGGGCATCGTCCCCATCTACAGCACCTATGTTCTGTGCAAGGTGCTGTACGGCAACGGTTGGAAGTTCCTGCTGCTGCTGATCCCCTTCTACAACATCTATTTCGCCATCAAGATGATGGTGGACCTGGCCAAGGCCTTCAACCAGGGCGTGGGCTTTGCCATCGGTCTGCTGCTGCTGCCCTTCGTGTTCAACCTGATCCTGGCCTTTGGCGGGGCTCAGTATATGGACGGCAGCTATACCAACACCCAGCCCGACATGGTGGAGGACGTGGTCAACAAGGCCAGGGATGCCGTGTCCGGCGACCAGAACGACCGGTAAATATCAAAAAGCTCCGGCCCGGCCGGAGCTTTTTGACGCTTGATCGCATAAAAAGGGGAGAGGCTTGCAGCCTCTCCCCTTTTTATGCGATTCCTTACTTCCCGAAGTACCGGTTCAGCAGGCCCTCGAAGGCCTTGCCGTGTCTCGCCTCGTCCCGGGCCATCTCATGGACGGTGTCGTGGATAGCGTCCAGGTTGTACTTCTTGGCCAGCTTGGCCAGCTCGAACTTACCGGCGGTAGCGCCGTTCTCGGCGTCCACGCGCATCTGCAGGTTCTTCTTGGTGGAGTCGGTGACCACCTCGCCCAGCAGCTCGGCGAACTTGGCGGCGTGCTCGGCCTCCTCCAGGCCGGCCTTCTCCCAGTACATGCCGATCTCGGGATAGCCCTCGCGATGGGCCACACGGGCCATGGCCAGGTACATACCCACCTCGCTGCACTCGCCCTCGAAGTTGGCGCGCAGACCGGCGATGATCTCCTCGCGGACCTCGGCGGGAACATCCTCGCCAAAGACCTTGCCCACGCCTACCACGTGCTCGGCAGCCCAGGTCTTCTCCTCGGCCTGCAGGGTGAACTTATCGCCGCTGACATGGCACACCGGGCACTCGGCCGGGGGATTCTCGCCTTCATGAACGTAACCGCAAACAGGACAGACCCACTTTTTCATAGTAAATTTCCTCCATTTTATTCAGCATTTATTGGTTTTGGGAACCGCTGGCTCCCTCATTGACTGAATGCAGTATAACACGGATGGAGCCGTTCTATAAGTTGCAATTGCAACAAACGGTAAAATTTTCCCGAAAGATTTTTACTCCTGGGGAGGATCGCTCTCCAGCAGCGTCTTGGCGCTGGCCGCCAGGCCCGCCAGACCCTGGATCTCGCTGGGGATGATGATCTTGGTGGCCTTGCCGTCGGCCATTTTCTGCAGGGCCTCCAGGCTCTTGAGCTTGATGACCTGGTCGTTGGGGGCATTTTCGTTGAGCATCCGCATGGCGTCGGCCAGGGCCTGCTGCACCTTCATGATGGAGGTGGCCTCGGCCTCGGCGGCCATGATCCGGGCCTGCTTGGCGGCGTCGGCCTTCAGAATGGCGGACTGCTTCTCGCCCTCGGCTACCAGGATCTTGCTGGCCTTCTCGCCCTCGGCCTGAAGGATGGACTCCCGGCGCTCGCGCTCGGCCTTCATCTGCTTTTCCATGGCGTTCTGGATTTCGCGGGGAGGCAGGATGTTCTTCAGCTCCACGCGGTTGACCTTGATGCCCCAGGGGTCCGTGGCCTCGTCCAGGATGGTGCGCATCTTGGCATTGATGGTATCCCGGGAGGTGAGGCTCTGGTCCAGCTCCAGCTCGCCGATGATGTTGCGCAGGGTGGTGGCGGTGAGGTTCTCAATGGCGTTCATGGGATACTCCACGCCGTAGGTATACAGCTTGGGGTCGGTGATCTGGAAATAGATCACGGTGTCGATCTGCATGGTGACGTTGTCCTTGGTGATCACGGGCTGGGGATCGAAATCCGCCACCTGCTCCTTCAGGCTGACCTTCTTCACCACCCGCTCAATGAACGGGACCTTCAGATGGAAGCCCACGCCCCACACGGAGTGGAACGCGCCCAGGCGCTCCACCACATAGGCCTTGGACTGCTGCACGATATAGATGTTGCGGACGATGACGATGAGCACCAGCACCACCAGAATGGCGATGGCAACCGCGCCGGGGACAGAGATGTTGCTTGGCATGTGATTTTCCTCCTGTTTTTAATATAAGTAGTGTTTACGGACTTACACGGGCTCCACGAACAGGCGCACGCCCTCCATACGGACGATCTTCACCTGTGCGTTGCGGGGAATGGGCTGGCCGCTTTCGCTGCGGGCCGTCCAGGTCATGCCGCCCACATACACCGCCCCGGTGGGCACGGCGTTGTCGATGGACTCGGTGACCCGGGCCGTCTGGCCCAGGACGCGGTCGGCGTTGGTGGCGGTAACGTCCTTGTGCAGCAGCTTCTTCACCAGGGGGCGGGTGGCCGCCAGGCACACGATGGACACCACGAAGAACAGGGCAATTTGCAGCCACACAGGGCCGCCGCAGATGGCGGCGATGAGTCCCGCCACAGAGCCCACCACGAACCAGATGGACGCCAGCCCCACGGTGACGGCCTCCACCACGCCGAAAATCACCATGGCGGCGATCCAGATAATGGTCATCATATCGGTGGTTCCTCCTTTCAGACAAAGCCCCAGCGCCAGGGCCAGGGCCAGCGTCCCGGCCACTGCACCGAGACCCAGCCACTTTTCCCGGGGGGACAGGTTGGCGAAAAACGCGGACAGCGCCGTTTTCAGGGTTTTCTCCGGCAGCGGCGGCGTATCCGGCGCGGGCTGCGCCGGGGCCTGCCGGGGCACCTCCTGGGAAAACAGCTCGTCCAGGGACACCTGATACCGGTTGCAGATATAGAGGATCTTCTCGATCTCCGGATATCCCCGGCAGGACTCCCATTTGCTCACCGCCTGCCGGGACACCTTCAGCTCCGCTGCGAACTGCTCCTGGGTCAGTCCCGCCCGGCGGCGTACCTCCTGTAACCGTTCTCCAAAGGCCATGGCTCCGTCCCTCCGTTTCTCACTGGCCCCATCCTACCGGAAACGGGCCGCTTTGTCTACCAACCTCCGTTTGCACCCGGGAAAAACCCGGAAATTTTTGCGCAACCTCAGGTTGTCATGGTTTTAGTATACTATATTTTCGCCTCCCGCGCCACAACATTTTGAAAAAACACATGTTTTTTACAGAGCTGACTGTTTTCCTTGACAAATACCGTCTTCCCTTGTATACTGTAGACATCTGAACAGAAAGGTGGTGCCCAGCATGAAGAACAATACCGTCATTATCGTGTCGGGGACCCTTGTGCGCCTGTAACGAGCCTGCCAGAAGATAGGGCGGGCCCCTTGCGGCTGTGTCGGCGTCCTCGGAAGGAGGGCGCTTTTTTCGTGCCCGGAATTTGGAAAAGAGAGAAGAATCGAGAGAGGAAGTGTTTTTGCCTTCATGGAAACCACCCGAAAATTATCCCGGCGGGAGAAGCTCGCCCTGATCGGGAAATATCTGCGCCCCTGCTGGGGGCACTTTGCGGCGGCACTGCTGTGCGCGTGCCTGGCCATGGTGTTCAACGCCCTGACGCCCCAGATCATCCGCCTGACCGTGGACTCCATCCTGGGGCCCGAAACGCCCCAGCTGCCCGGATTCCTGATGTCCTGGCTGAACTGGGCGGCCCTGGAGGCCCAGCCCCTGCGGGCCCTGTGGTGGGCTGCTGCCGCCGTTCTGCTGACGGCCCTGCTGCGGGGCGTGTGCAGCTACGGCCAGCGGCTCCAGCTGGCCCGGGGCTCCGAGAGCTACGTCAAGGGCATCCGGGACGATCTGTACCGCCACATTCAGTATCTGCCCTTTGCCTGGCACAAAAATAACCCCACCGGCGATATCATCCAGCGCTGCACCTCCGACGTGGACGTGATCCGCCAGTTCGTATGCAACCAGCTGGTGGAGGTGGTGCGCACGGTGTTCCTGATCGTGCTGTACCTGTGCATCATGTTCAGCATGAACCTGCGCCTGTCCCTGATCTCGGCGCTGTTTATCCCCATTGTGGGCCTGTCCTCCGGGGTGTTCTACAGGAAGATCTCCGGCCGGTTCCAGGCCGCCGACGAGGCGGAGGGCGACCTGACCACCTGCGCCCAGGAGAACCTCACCGCCGTCCGGGTGGTCCGGGCCTTCGGCCGGGAGCGGTATGAGGAGGAGAAGTTCAACGGGAAAAATCAGCGCTTCTCCCAGCTGTGGATCAGACTGGGAAAGCTCCTGTCCGTATACTGGGCCTCCGGCACCCTGCTGACCTGCCTGCAGGTGATGGTCATCGTGGTGGCCGGCGCCTGCGAATGCGTGGCCGGGCGGATGACCCTGGGCTCCTTTGTGGCCTTCGTCACCTATAACGAGGCCCTGGCCTGGCCCGTTCGTTCCCTGGGCCGGGTGCTGTCCGATATGAGCAAGGCCGGGGTGTCCATGGACCGGGTGGGCTATATCCTCAACGCCCGGGAGGAGCGGGACCTGCCCGACGCCGTGGACGCCGTAAACGGCGACATCGTCTTTGACCACGTCAGCTTTGCCTACGACGGCCAGCCGGTGCTGGAGGACGTGTCCTTTACCATTCACCAAGGGGAGACCTTCGCCATCCTGGGGGGCACCGGCTCCGGCAAGAGCACTTTGGTGCACCTGCTGGACCGGCTGTATGACCTGCCGGAGGGCGGCGGCTCCATCACCATCGGCGGGGTGGACATCCGCCGCATGAAGCGGGAATCCCTGCGCCGCCAGATCGGCCTGGTGCTCCAGGAGCCTTTCCTGTTCTCCCAGACCGTGGGGGAAAACATCTGCGCCGTGCGGCCGGACGCCGGGGACGAGGCCATGCACCGGGCCGCCGCCGTGGCCTGCGTGGACGAGGCCATCTCCGCCTTCCCCCAGGGGTACGATACCGTGGTGGGCGAGCGGGGCGTGACCCTGTCCGGCGGACAGAAGCAGCGGGTGGCCATCGCCCGGATGCTGATGCAGCAGGCCCCCATTATGGTGTTTGACGACTCCCTGTCCGCCGTGGACGCCGAAACCGACGCCAAGATCCGCACCGCCCTGCGGGACACCCTGCACAGCGCCACCGTGCTGCTGATCTCCCACCGGGTCACCACCCTGATGCAGGCCGACCGCATTCTGGTGCTGGACGGCGGCCGGGTGTCCGCCCTGGGCGCCCATCGGGAGCTGATTGACCGCCCCGGCATTTACCGGGATATTTACGACATCCAGATGCGCAGCGATGACCGCGCTCTGGTGGAGGAAGGAGGGAACGCCTGATGGCTGCCTTCGACGAGAAAGATTATACAAAATCCTTTGACTGGAGCATCTGGAAAAGGCTCACCCCCTTTGTGCGGCCCTTCCGCCGGGACTTCGTGGGGATGCTGGTGTTCAACGGTCTGTGTGCCCTGGTGGACGTGGCCATTCCCCTGTTCCAGCGCTACGCCATCCGGAACTTTATCCAGGCGGACTCCCTCCGGGGCATCGTTCCCTTCTCCCTGGTGTATCTGCTGGTAATTCTTTTACAGGCTCTGTCCGTGGTGGCCTTTGCCCGCAACTCCATGACCATTGAGATGAACATGGGCCGGGATATGCGCCGGACCCTGTTTCACCATCTCCAGACCCTGTCCTTCTCCTTTTACAACGTGACCCCCGTGGGCTATCTGCTGACCCGGGTCATGAGCGATACAAACCGCATTGCCAGCATGATCGCCTGGAACATGACGGATATCCTGTGGGCGCTGTTCTATGTGCTGGGGACCTTTGCCGCCATGCTGATCCTGAATTGGCGGCTGGCCCTGGTGGTCATCGTCATCGTGCCTGTGATGGCGGTGCTCACCGGGTATTTCCAGAACCGCATCCTCCGGTGGAACCGGAGGGTCCGGAAGCTGAACTCCCGCATCACCGGGTCCTTCAACGAGGGCATCACCGGGGCCAAGACCACCAAGACCCTGGGCACCGAGGAGCAGACCGTCCGCACCTTCCGGGCGCTGACTCAGGAGATGCACGACGCCGGCATCGGCGCGGCCCGGCTCAACGCCATCTATATCCCGCTGGTGCTGTTTGCCAGCACCATGGCCGTGGCCATTGTGCTGCTGCGGGGCGGCTATATGGTCTCCGATCACCTGCTGGAGCTGGCCACCCTCTCCACCTTCACCACCTATGCCGTGGGCATTTTCGAGCCCATCCAGATGACTGCCGCCAACATCGCCGAGTTCATTTCCCTGCAGGCGTCCATCGAGCGGGTCATGGACCTGATGGACAAGACCCCCCAGATCCAGGACGCCCCGGAGGTCATCGAGAAGTACGGCGACGCCTTCCACCCCAAGCGGGAGAACTGGGAGCCTATCCGGGGCGAGATCGAGTTCCGGGACGTGACCTTCCGCTATCCCGACGGCGGCGGCAACGTGCTGGAGCACTTCTCCCTGCACATTCCCCAGGGATCCACCGTGGCCATCGTGGGCGAAACCGGCGCGGGCAAGAGCACCCTGGTGAACCTGGCCTGCCGGTTCTTCGAGCCCACGGAGGGCCAGATCCTCATCGACGGCGTGGACTATCGCCAGCGCAGCCAGCTGTGGCTCCACAGCAGCATCGGCTATGTGCTCCAGGACCCCCACCTGTTCTCCGGCACCGTCCGGGAGAACATCCGCTACGGGAAGCTGGACGCCACCGATGAGCAGGTGGAGGCCGCCGCCCGGGCCGTGTCCGCCGACACGGTGGTGGCCAAGCTGGAAAAGGGCTGGGACAGCGACGTGGGCGAGGGCGGCGGACGGCTCTCCACCGGCGAAAAGCAGCTGATCTCCTTTGCCCGGGCCGTGCTGGCGAACCCCCGCATCTTCGTCCTGGACGAGGCTACCTCCTCCATCGACACCCAGACCGAGCAGCTGATCCAGCAGGCCATCGACCACCTGCTCCAGGACCGCACCTCCTTCCTGATCGCCCACCGGCTCTCCACCATCCGCAAGGCGGACATGATCCTGGTGGTCCGGGACGGCCGCATCGTGGAGCAGGGCACCCACCAGGAGCTGCTGCGCCGCCATGGCTATTACCACGATCTTTACAGCAAGCAGTTCGCCGAGGAATCCGCGGCCCGCATCCTGCAATAATTTCCAGAATATGGAAGCCCCGGCAGCGCTGCTGCCGGGGCTTTTTTCACCCCGTTTTCCGGAAAAGCGCTTCCCATCTGTCCCCCTGTGACGGACAGACTATCCTTGGCTCCTATCGACTGTTTCCCGCCTGACAGGCGGATACTCCGTGAAATTTCTGACAAGCAGATTCACCAGTTTGCCAGGATTTTCACATATTTGTCCGTCTATGAAATACAGCCGTTTCCTATACCTGACATTGTTAAAACCTTGACCGCTATTTTTTCATTTTGCTTCCAGTTATTTCCAAAAAAGGTTGCCAAGCCGCCGTCTTTTCGATACAATATCCTGCAAGATAGAGAAGAAGGAACCTGCAGCATGTAATGTGGGACCAAGAATCAAGGAGGTCTTTCATGAAAGTATTAGTCATCAATGCCGGCAGCTCATCCCTGAAGTATCAGCTGCTGGACCCGGAAACCGGCCATCTGCTGGCCAAAGGCCTGTGCGAGCGCATCGGCATTGACGGAAAATTCACCTATAAGCCCCAGGTGGAGGGCAAGGCCGCCGTATCGGCGGCGGACGTACCCATGCCCACCCATTCCGAGGCCATCCAGGCGGTGCTGTCCGCCCTGGTGGACCCGGACAACGGCGTCATCTCCTCCATGAAGGAGATCGACGCGGTGGGTCACCGGGTGGTCCACGGCGGCGAGAGCTTCGCCAGCTCCGTCCTCATCACCGACCAGGTGATGCAGGCGGTGGAGGACTGCACCCCCCTGGCGCCTCTGCATAACCCCGCCAACATCATCGGCATCGAGGCCTGCCGGGCGGTGCTGGGCCACGACGTGCCCCAGGTGGCGGTGTTCGACACCGCCTTCCACCAGACCATGCCCGAGCATGCGTATCTGTACTCCATCCCCTATGAGTACTATGAAAACGACAAGATCCGGCGCTACGGCTTCCACGGCACCTCTCACCGCTATGTGTCCCTGCGGGCGGCGGAGATCCTGGGCCGTGACCCGGCGGAGCTGAAGGTGGTGTCCTGCCACCTGGGCAACGGCTCCTCCCTGGCCGCCATCGACGGCGGCCGCTGCGTGGACACCTCCATGGGCCTGACGCCGCTGGCGGGCCTGCCCATGGGCACCCGGGCCGGTGACATGGACGTGGGCGTGGTGGAGTTCATTGCCAACAAGTACGACATGACCATCTCCGAGGCCGTGAACCTGCTGAATAAGAAGTCCGGCATGCTGGGCCTGTCCGGCGTGTCCTCCGACTTCCGGGATCTGGAGCAGGCGGCGGAGAAGGACCATCACCGGGCCACCGTGGCGCTGGAGATCTTCGAGTACCGGGTCCGCAAGATGATCGCCGAGTACGCCGCCGCCATGGGCGGCGTGGACGTGGTGGTGTTCACCGCCGGCGTGGGCGAGAACTCCGCCGAGACCCGTGCCCACATCCTCCAGGGCCTGGAGTTCATGGGCATCACCTGCGATCCGGAGAAGAACCGCTGCCGGGGCAAGGAGCAGATCATCTCCCGGGACGGCGCCCCCGTCACCGTGATGGTGGTCCCCACCAACGAGGAGCTGATGATCGCCCAGGACACCATGGAGCTGGTCCTGGACCAGGAATAAGCCCTATTTATTGACCATTTCGCAAAAAAAACCGGGACGCCCCAGCGTCCCGGTTTTTTAACTTGTCAACAAGTCCAGCCCTGCGCAGCGGGCCGCAAAAGTCTTTACCAGCTCTGGGCCGACAGGATGACCTTTTTATAGCTGCGGCGGAAATAGACGATCTCGGCGGCGCCGGTGATGACCCAGGAGAAGATATACAGCAGATACAGGGAGGTGATGGTGCCCAGCCAGGCGAACACGGTGTATACCCAGATGACCCGGAACACGCAGGAGCCCAGAATGACGATCACCGTGGGGCCTATGCTTTTGCCGATGCCCCGGGAGGCGGCGATGCTGGCGTCCATCAGCGGGGACACCACATAGGAAAAGCTCATGATCCGCAGCCGCTGCATGCCCGCGTCGATGACCGCCGTCTCGTTGGCAAACAGGCCCAGGAAGCTCCGGCCGAAAAACAGCAGCAGCAGGCCGCACACGGCCCCCACTCCGGCGGCGTAGCACATACTCACCAGATAGCTTTTGACGATGCGCTCGGTTTTGCCGGCGCCCCAGTTCCGGCTGACGAAGCTGGCGCAGCCGGTATAGAAGGCCGCCATCATGTTAAACAGCAGGGTGTCGGCGTTGGCGGCGGCGGAGCTGCCGGATACCGTGACGGCGTCGAAGGAGTTCAGGCCCACCTGGACAAACAGGTTGGCCACGGCGAAAATGGCGTTCTGCAGCCCCGTGGGGATGCCGATGGCCAGGACCCGGCGGGCCTCCTGGGGATGGACCCGGAGGCGGCGCAGCTCCAGGCGGCAGGCGTCCTTCCGCCGCAGCAGGTGCAGCACGATCAGCAGGGCCGACAGGCACTGGGCGATGACGCTGGCGATGGCCACGCCCTCGGCGGCCATGTGGCAGCGGATCACAAAGAACAGGTTCAGAACCACGTTCAGCACACCGGCAACGGACAGATACAGCAGAGGCCGCCGGGTGTCGCCCACGGCGCTCATGATGCCGTTGCCGCAGTTGTACACGGCCATGGCCGGCATACTCAGGGCGTATATCTTCAGGTAGAGGACGGCCCCGTCCATCAGCTCGTCCTTGGTGTGCAGCAGGGCCAGCATGGGCCGGGCCAGCAGAACGCAGATCAGGCACAGCACCACGCCGAAGGCGGCGCACAGCACAAAGGACGTGTGAACGGTTTTTTCCACCCGCTGCTTATCCCCCATGCCCAGGCCCCGGGCCACCGCCACGTTGACGCCGCTGCCCATGCCGATCAGCAGTCCCGTGAACAGCGACACCAGCAGCGTGGTGGAGCCCACGGCTCCCAGCGCCCGGTAGTCCGCGAACTTGCCGGCAATGGCCACGTCGCTGAGGTTGAACAGCACCTCCAGCACCTGGGTCAGCATCAGGGGCAGGCTGAACAGCAGCATATTTTTCCACAGGGAGCCTTCCGTCATGTTGACGGACAGGGCGCTCTTTTTTTGCGTCGCTTCCATGAAACACACCTCTTATCCAAAATATACTGGCACGCAATTGCACAGTATAACACCACAATTTGCACAAAACAACCCCCTCAGACGCCATATTTTCCCCAGAGGAAATGGCACGTCATTGTGCACAATGTTGTGTTCCGGAGGCAGACCCCTCCACCGGCGGAAAAAACCGGGAAAACGGCGACAGATGGATAAAATTTTCACATTCCGGGAGAAAAGTTGCGAAAAGCCCTTGCATTCCACGGGGAAATGTGGTACAGTCCACTTCGACAATTGAATAGGGGCGGCGGGGCCTGTCCGCACTGCCGCCTGACACCATTATTTCTGGCTTGCCGCCAAGGTCGCGGCAAGGAAAAAGGAGAAAGCTATGAAGAAGAAACTATTGGCTCTTTTCCTGGCGCTGGTAATGGTCGGCGCCGTACTCCCGGGATGCGGAGACGGCAGCAAGGACCCCGGCGGACAAGGAAATAACGGCAAAACGGGCGAACCGGTCAAGGGTGGCGAGATCACCGTTGGCATCGCCCAGGACCTGGACGACAGTCTTGACCCCCACCAGACGGTGGCCGCAGGAACCAGAGAGGTCTTGTTCAACATCTTCGAGGGATTGGTGAAGCCCAATTCCGACGGCGAAATGATCCCCGCTGTGGCGGAGAAATACACGCTGTCCGAGGATGGAACCACCTATACCTTCACGCTTCGTGAGGGAGTGAAGTTCCACAACGGCCAGACAGTGACCGCAGAGGATGTTGTATATTCCATCAATCGCTGCGCCGCTGTGCCGGAGGGTCAGGAGAAGCCTCTGGTAGCGGCGTTTTCTGCTGTCAAGAGTGTCGAGGCCCTGGACGAAAAGACCGTTGCCGTTACCATCGCACAGCGGGACCTGGAGTTCATCAGCTATATGACGGCCGCCATCATTCCCGCGGACTATGAAAATCAGGACACGGCTCCGGTGGGCACCGGCCCCTTCAAGTTCGTGTCCCGGACCCCCCAGCAGGACTTCGTCATGGAGCGGTTCGAGGATTACTGGGGCGCCCCGGTGTGGCTGGACAAGGTCACCTATAAAATCTGCGAAAATGCCGACGCCCTGGTGATGAACCTGAACGGCGGGTCCATCGACCTGTGCGCCCACCTGACCTCCGCCCAGGCCTCCCAGCTGAACCAGAACTTCCAGGTGCTGGAGGGCACCATGAACCTGGTGCAGGCCATCTATCTGAACAACCAGGCCAAGCCCTTTGACAACCAGCTGGTGCGCCAGGCCTTGTGCTATGCCATCGACCGGCAGGGTATCATGGACATGGTGGCCGACGGCCACGGCACCGCCGTGGGCAGCAGCATCTATCCCGCGTTTGCCAAGTATTTCCTGCCGGAGCTGGTGGATAAGTATCCCCACGATGTGGCCAAGGCCAAGGAGCTGCTGGCCCAGGCCGGGTATCCCGACGGCTTCGACATGACCATCTCCGTCCCCAACAACTATCAGCCCCATATGGACACCGCCGAGGTGGTGGCCGAGCAGCTGCGGGAGGCGGGGATCAACGTGACCATCCAGCCTGTGGAATGGAGCACCTGGCTGGACACCATTTATAATGGCCGCCAGTTCCAGGCCACGGTGGTGGGCGTGGACGCCGCCAATATGACCGCCCGGGCCATGCTGGAGCGTTTTACCTCCGACTACGGCAAGAACTTCATCAACTATAATAACCCCGCCTATGACGCCCTGTTCCAGCAGGCTATCAACGCCCAGGACGAGGCCACTCAGACGGACCTGTACAAGCAGATGGAGGCCATGCTGGCGGACACCGCCGCCAACGTGTATATCCAGGACCTGTGCGACCTGGTGGCCATGCGGCAGGATCTGGGGGGACTGAAGTTCTATCCCATCTATGTGCTGGACCTGTCCACGGTCTATCTGACCCAGCGGTAACGTTATACTGAACTGAAAGAGGCGATGACCATGAAATACGCGGCCAAGAAAATCGGACTGATGCTGCTGACCATGGTCATCGTCTCTTTTCTGGCGTTTCTGGCGTTCCAGGTGATCCCCGGGGACCCGGCGGTGAAGCTGCTGGGTACCGAGGCCACCCCGGAGCGCATTGCCGCCCTGCGGGCGGAAATGGGACTGGACCGGCCGTTTTTTGAGCGGTATGTCCAGTGGGTGCTGGGGGCCCTGAAGGGGGACTTCGGCACGTCCTACAGCTATAAAATGCCGGTGTCGTCCATGCTGGCGGGGAAGCTGCCGGTGACGGGGCTTCTGACGGGGATGTCCTTTGTGCTGATCCTGGCCTTTTCCATCCCCCTGGGCATTTTCACCGCCCGCCACGCCGGAGGGCGGCTGGACCGGGCCATGACCGCCGTGAACCAGGCGCTCATGGCCATCCCGGCCTTTGTGACGGGCATCCTGCTGACCTATGTGTTTGGTCTGGTGCTGCGGTGGTTCGTGCCGGGAAACTACGTTTCTCCCGGCGACAACTTCGGTGCCAGCCTGTGGTATTTTCTGTTCCCGGCCGTGTCCATCGCCCTGCCCAGGGTGGCCATGACCGTGAAGATGCTGCGCTCGTCCATTCTGTCGGAGCTGCAGAAGGACTATGTCCGCACCTCCCACAGCCGGGGCAACAGCGACCGGGCTACCCTGTACCGCCATGTGCTGCGCAATGCCATGGGGCCGGTGGTGTCGTTTCTGGCCATGACCGTGGCGGACATTGTGGCTGGCTCCGTGGTCATCGAGCAGGTATTCTCCCTGCCGGGGCTGGGCCGGATGCTGCTGACCTCCATCGCCAACCGGGACTATCCCGTGGTGCAGGCGGTGGTGGTGATCGTGGCCTTCTGGGTGGTGCTGGTGAATCTGCTGGCGGACCTGATCAACCAGCGGCTGGACCCCCGGCTGCGGCTGACGTGACAAATCGGAAAAAGAAAGGTGGGAGCGGGCCTTGCTGCTGAACGAAAAAAAGAATCACTATCTGCGGACGGGGCTGATCCTCACCGGATTGATGGCGGCCCTGGCCCTGGTGGGCTGCGTGTGGACCCCCTATTCCCCCACGGCCATGTCCGGCAGCGAAAAATTCCTGGCCCCGTGCCTGCGGCACCTGTTCGGCACGGACAACTTCGGCCGGGACATTTTCAGCCGGGTGCTGGCCGGGGCGGGCACCACCTTCTTCATCAGCGCCGCCACCGTGTGCATCGGCGCGGCGGCGGGCACCCTGGTGGGGGCCTTTACCGGCTATTTCGGCGGCTGGCTGGACGAGGCGCTGATGCGCGTCAACGACGCGGTGACGGCGTTTCCCAGCATCCTGCTGGCGCTGGTGTTCATCTCGCTGCTGGGGTTCGGCAAGTACAACGTGATCCTGGCCCTGGGCGTCGCCTTTGTGCCCAGCTATGCCCGGGTCATCCGCAGCGAATTTGCCCGGCACCGGGAGATGAACTATGTCAAAAGCGCCCGGCTCATGGGAGCGGGGCATCTGCGCATTATGTTTCTGCATATTCTGCCCAACACCCGGCAGGTGCTCCTGCCGACGCTGGTGATCGGGTTTAACAACGCCGTGCTGGCGGAGGCCAGCATGAGCTATCTGGGCATCGGCGTGAAGCCCCCGGACGTGTCCCTGGGGTATATGCTGTCGGAGTCCCAGAGCTATATGGCCAGGGCCCCCTGGTATATGCTGACGGTGGGCGGCGTGATCGTGCTGCTGATTTTAGGCGTCAGCCTGCTGGGCGAGGGCCTGCAGCAAAAGGAATGGGGGAGGTGACGGTATGCTGGAGATCCGGGATCTGCACGTGCAGTTTCACGGGGCGGACCACGAGGCGGTGCGGGGCATCGACCTGACGGTGGGCGACGGCGAGATTGTGGGCCTGGTGGGTGAATCCGGCAGCGGAAAAACCGTCACCGCCATGATGATCTCCGGCCTGCTGCGGCCGGAGCAGGCGTCCTTCCGGGGGAAGATCCTGCTGGACGGGCGGGACCTGCTGACCAGCAGCGGCGACACCCTGCGCAGCATCCAGGGCCGGGACATCTGCGTGGTGTTCCAGGAGCCTATGAGCGCCATGGACCCCACCATGCGCATCGGGCCCCAGGTGGAGGAGTGCCTGCGGGTGCACACGGACCTGCCGCCGGGAAAGCGGCGGGAGCTGGCCCTGCAGGCCCTGCGGGACGTGGACCTGCCGGAGGCGGAGGAGGTATACCGGAAATATCCCCACGAGCTGTCCGGCGGTATGCTGCAGCGGGCCATGATCGCGGCGGCCATCCTGCCCCGGCCGAAACTCCTGCTGGCGGACGAGCCCACCACGGCTCTGGACGTGACCATCCAGGCCCAGATTCTGGAGCTGCTGCGGCGGCTGAACCGGGAGCTGGGCATGTCCATTCTGTTTATTTCCCACAACCTGGCGGTGGTGCGGAAGCTGTGCACCCGGGTGGCGGTGATGGAGAAGGGACACATCGTGGAGTCCGGGCCGGTGGATCAGATATTCTTCCACCCCCAGGCCCCCTATACCCAGCGGCTGATCGCCGCCATTCCCACAAGGAGGAAGCTATGAGCCAGGACCTTGTTCTGCAGGTCCGTGACCTGAACGTATGGTACCGGCCCTCCGGGACCATCGGCCGCAGAAAGCGCCGGCAGGTGCTCCATGATGTGAGCTTTGATCTGCACCGGGGGGAGATTCTGGGTTTGGTGGGGGAATCCGGCAGTGGAAAGACCACCCTGGCCCGGACCATTCTGGGCTTTGTGCCGGACTATACCGGCACGGTGACCCACTTCACCAAGCGGCCCCAGATGGTGTTCCAGGACCCGGCCAGCAGCCTGAATCCCAGCCGCACCGTGGGCTGGATTCTGGCCGAGCCTCTGCGGATATACGGCAAGTATGACCGGGAGGAGATCGCCCGCCGGGTGGAGCGGACCATGGAGCTGGTGGGCCTGGACCCGGAGTGCCGGGACCGGCTGCCCCATCAGCTGTCCGGCGGACAGCGGCAGCGGGTGTGCATCGGGGCAGCCCTGATCGTGCACCCCCAGCTCATCGTGGCCGACGAGGCCGTGTCGGCCCTGGATGTGACCATCCAGGCGCAGATTTTGCAGCTCATCGCCCGGCTGCGCCGGGAGCTGGGCATATCGTATCTGTTTATCTCCCACGATCTGAACGTGGTCTACGAGATCTGCGACCGGTGTCTGGTGATGCACCATGGCCGCATCGTGGAGCAGGGGCCGGTGGAGGAGCTATTTGACCATCCGAAGGAGGAATATACCCGCCAGCTGCTGGCAGCGGCGGAGTGAGCGCATATGACCGAAGAACGGAGACAGAAATTACTGCAATCATCCCAGGGCCCCGGGGCGGAGCCCTTCAGCCAGTATAATCATATGAAGGTCACTGCCGTGGACGACGGCACCGCCACGGTGGAGCTGGTTCTGCAGCCGGACAGCCTGAACTGCTGGGGCACCCCCCACGGCGGCGCGCTGTTCACCATGGCCGACGTGGCGGCGGGGATGGCCCTGCTGACCCTGCGGCAGGAGGTGACCTTCACGGTGTCCTCCAGCATCGAATACCTGTCCGCCGCCCCGGGAACCGGGAAGCTCACCGCCGTGGGCACCGTGGAGAAGATGGGCGGGCACATGGGCTTCAGCCGCACGGACATCCGGGACGAGAGCGGCAAGCTCGTCGCGGCCCTGCGGACGGTGATGTATCTGACGGGCCGCCCGCTGGAGCTGTGAGAGCCTTTTTCCGGCGGCACCGGGGGCTGCACATCTGGCTTTTGTCGGTGTGCGGGGTGCTGGCCCTGTACTTTGCCCTGCGGACTGTGCCGGGGCTGATGACCCGGTTCAGCCGGGGGATCATCATGCCCCTGGAGCGGGCGGTGGCGGCGGTGTGCTATCGGGCGTCCTTCTCCGTGGCAGAGCTGCTGTACGCCATAGCGGCGGGAGTGGTTCTGCTGTGGCTGGGGGCCGCCGTCCGGCGGCTGATCACGGAAAAGGGCCGCCGGGGGCGGATCGTGTACCGGTTCGTGCTGACGGTGGTGTGCACCGTGCTGACGGTGTACGCCGGGTTCAGCCTGCTGTGGGGCGTCAACTACTACGCCGAGTCCTTTCAGGAGCAGTCCGGCGTATATGCCCGGGAGTCCACCCCGGAGGAGCTGGCCCGGGTGACGGAGTATTTCGCCCGGCAGCTGGCCGGCTGCGCGGACCAGGTGTAGCGGGACGAAAACGGCCTCTTTGCCGAAAGCCGGGCGGACATCTTCGCCCACAGCGTGCGGGTGTTCGACGGGATATACGACGAGTTTCCGTGCCTGGTGATGGAGGACCGGGTGCCCAAGGGGGTGCGGTTTTCCACGGCCCTCAGCGCCATGGACTTCACGGGATTTTACTTCCCCTTTACCGGGGAGGCCAACCTGAACATCGACAGCCCCGCCTGCTATCTGCCCAGCACCATTGCCCATGAGATGGCCCATCAGCGGGGCATCGCCTCGGAGCAGGAGTGCAATTTCATCGCCATTGCCGCCTCCACCACGGCGCAAAGCCCGGCGTATCGCTACTCCGGGTGGCTGATGGGGTTCACCTACCTCTCCAACGCCCTGTACCGGGCGGATCAGGAGGCCTGGAAGCAGGTGCGGGTGCTGCTGCCGGACACGGTGGTGGCGGACCTGCGGGACAACTCCGCCTATTGGGCGGAATTTGAGGGTCCGGTAAACGACGCGGCCCAGAAGGTGTACGACTCCTTCCTGAAAAGCAGCGGCGAGTCCCGGGGGACCCAGAGCTACGGCACCGTGGTGGATATGCTGATGGCGTATTATGGATAAGTCAAAAAAGGCGCTGCCCTTTTAGTGACGGGGACTGTTCCGGTGGGACGGTCCCCGTTTTTTTGACGAAAATGCCAATTTCCTGGTGACAACCCGCCGCCTATCCCGTATAATAGACCCCACAGGCCCTCCGGGGCCTGGATAGGGAAATATAGGGAAAACGGAAGGAGAAGCCACATGACAGACATTCAGATCGCCCAGCAGGCCGCGCCCCTGCCCATCGGCGATATTGCCGCCGCCTGCGGCATCGACCCCCAGTATCTGGAGCAGTACGGCCGGTATAAGGCCAAGATCGACTACCGCCTGCTGCGGGACCGGGCGGACCGGCCCGACGGCAAGCTGATCCTGGTCACCGCCATCACCCCCACCCCCGCCGGGGAGGGGAAAACCACCACCACCGTGGGCCTTACCGACGGCCTGCGGAAAATCGGCAAAAACGCCGTGGCCGCCCTGCGGGAGCCGTCCCTGGGGCCGGTGTTCGGCGTGAAGGGCGGCGCCGCCGGAGGCGGCTATGCCCAGGTGATCCCCATGGAGGACATCAACCTCCACTTCACCGGGGATTTCCACGCCATCGGGGCGGCCAACAACCTGCTGGCCGCTCTGCTGGACAACCACATCCAGCAGGGCAACGCCCTGGGCATCGACTGCAAGCAGATCGTGTGGAAGCGCTGCGTGGACATGAACGACCGCCAACTCCGCCACGTCATCGACGGCCTGGGAGGCCGGATGCAG
>OLRG01000402.1_pt1 | contig 43343 bp, 49 predicted proteins | sample 1672331 | NCBI WGS metagenome assembly OLRG01 (sample SAMEA3136672, study PRJEB25190) | human gut metagenome
TTCTCAGTCTGCAAGTGTGGAATTTGTTCGCTTTCAGCGAACAAATTATGCGCGCAGCAGACTGCAAGCCTTTTGTCCAAAAAGGGCGCTGCCCTTTTTGGACAGTTTCTGTCCCGGGACAGGGGTGATTTATCCCGGGACAGGGCCGGGACAAGCCGGGGCGATCCTGTGCCTTGCAAAAGCGTCCCGGATATGGTATAGTCTGGGGTAGATATCTGCAAAGTGAGGAGCTTTTTTATGACCTTGATGGATTATTGCATGCAATATATCGGCGAGATCATGGACGGAAAACGCGCCGCCCCGGAGGGGGTGACCCTGACGGAGACGGACCCCATGCGCCGCAGCCTGGAGCTGATGCAGAAGGCCGGTGACATCCCCACCCTGGTGCGGATGTGCGCCGCCCAGGACGGCACGGAGATCCCCCAGGAGGTGTTCGACAGCTTCGACCCGGAGTCCCTGACCCAGCTGGCAAGGGAAGGGGATGCAGCCCCGGAGGAACCGGAACAGCAGCCGGACCCGGACGCCGGAAAGCACGCCTTCCAGGTGCTGCTGGACTGCGTGGCCCTGGACGACGGTCTGGTGCAGTATCTGACCCAGGTGCTGCGGGACCGGAACTGGGCGGGGTTTTACAAGCTGTCCCAGATCACCACGAAAATGGACCTGGACCCGGAGGAATTTCTGTTCTGGCTGGGCAACAAGGAGCTTTGGGCCGACGACGAGGAGCGGGTCTGCGCCGCGGTGATGGACGCCTGCCTGGAGCGGCTGCGGCAGGAGGGGCGGCTGGAGCTGCTGGCGGCGCTGCTGTCCGGAGACCAACATACCTTTGAGACCTTCCGCTGCGAAGCGCCGGAGCTGGTGCACCTGCCCCAGGCCACCTATGAATGGTACTGCCGGAACTATCTGGACCGGGACTACCCCTTCCGGATGCTGCTGCGGTGCAACGGGGTGACCTTTCCGGACCGGAAGGAGGCATAAGCGCATGGAATACTGCATTCTTGTGATCAACCCCGGGTCCACCTCCACCAAAATTGCCGTGTTTCAGGGGGAGAAGGCCCTTTTGCAGAAAACCATCCGCCACAGCGGGGAGGAGCTGGCCCCCTTTGGAGCCATTATGGACCAGGCCCCCTTCCGCCTTCGGTGCGTGGAGGAGGCGCTGGCGGGCTTCGACCTGACCCGGCTGGACGCGGTGTGCGCCCGGGGCGGCATGCTGCCGGCCTGCCCCAGCGGGGCCTTCGCCGTGGACCAGGACATGATCGGCTATCTTTCCGCCATCACCCAGGGGGCACACGCCTCCAACCTGGGCTGCGTCATGGCCCGGGACCTGGCGGAGCCGCTGCACATCCCGGCCTATGTATACGACCCCGTGGCGGTGGACGAGATGCCGCCTATGGCCCGGATCACCGGCATTCCCGAGCTGCCCCGGCGGATGATGGGCCACGCCCTGAACACCCGGGCCATGGCCATCCGCTGCGCGGAGACGGTGCTGCACAAGCCCTTTGACCAGTGCCGCCTGATCGTGCTGCACCTGGGCGGCGGTGCGTCGGTGCGGCTGTTCATCGGCGGGAAAATGGTGGATAACGTCCGGGACGACGAGCTGCTGTTTGCCCCGGAGCGCAGCGGCGGCATTGCCGCCGAGCAGCTGGTGAAGCTGTGCTACTCCGGCAAGTATGACCGGGGGCAGATGATGAAGCTGGTGCGGGGCAAAAGCGGCCTGCTGGCCCACCTGGGCACCAGCGACGCCATGGAGGTGGAGCGCCGCATCGCCGCCGGGGACGAGAAGGCCCGGATGGTGTACGACGCCATGCTGTATACCGCGGCCAAGTCCATCGGGGCCCTGGCCGCCGCTGCCGGCGGCGATATTGACCGCATCATCCTCACCGGCGGCATTGCCCACTCCCGGTACGTGACGGATTACCTGACCCAAAAGGTAGGATTTATCGCGCCGGTGGAGGTTATGGCCGGTGAGTTCGAGATGGAGGCCCTGGCCGCCGGTGCCTCCCGGGTGCTGGCGGGGCAGGAGACGCCCCACCGGTTCCGGGACCTGCTGAAGGGGGAATAAGCGTTGCTGAAGTCGTTTTTTGACCCCAACGGGGCCTTTGCCCGGGGCATGGAGCGGGTTTGGAGCCTGATCGTTCTGAACGTGCTGTGGCTGGTGTGCTCGCTGCCGGTGGTGACCATGGGGGCCTCCTGCGCCGCCCTGTACCAGGTGCTGGGAAAGCTCATCGCCGGGGAGGACGGCCACGTTGCCCGGCAATTCTTCCGGGCCTGGGGCGAAAACTGGAAAAAAGCCACGCCGGTGTGGCTGATTTTGCTGGCGGTGGCGGCCCTGTGCGGCTTCGACCTGTATATGGCCCGGCTGAACGACTCGTTTTTCTGGGAGCTGCTGGCGGTGTTCGCCTTGCAGCTGGCGGCCATGGTGATGACCTTCGCCTTCCCGCTGATGGCCCGGTATGAAAACACCTGGCGCAACCACCTGAAAAACGCCATGCTGGTGGCGGTGGGGCACCTGCCCCGGATGCTGCTGATCTGGGCCGTTTGGGCGGTGCCGGTGGGGGTAAGCGTGTTTATCCCGGAGGTGGGGTTCTACCTGAGCATCGTGTGGGTGCTGATCGGATACAGCAGCCTCAGCTATGTGACGGCCCTGCTGCTGCGGCCGGTATTCCGCAACCTGGACGAAAATGCGTAAAAAAGAGACAGACACGAAAGTGCCTGTCTCTTTTTTCAGCCATTGCAGGGATATCGGACGATCAGTCCACAATATCCACGGATGCCTTGACGCCTGTGCGCTGGGCATAGGAGCGCACGACCGTGCGGATCTCCTTGGCGATGCGGCCCTGGCGGCCGATGACCTTACCCATATCCTCGGGGGCCACGCGCAGCTCCAGCGTCAGCTCGTCGCCGTTTTCCACCTCCGTCACCGTGACCTGGTCCGGGTGGTCCACAAGGCTCCTGGCGATGTAGAGCAGCAGTTCCTTCATGGTGCCCCTGCCTTACAGAACGTCGACCTTCTTCAGCAGGGCGCGAACGGTGTCGGTGGGCTGAGCGCCGGTCTTGATCCACTCACGGGCGCGGTCAGCGTCGATCTTGATCTCGGCAGGGGAGACGCAGGGGTTATAAGTGCCGATCTCCTCGATGAAGCGGCCGTCGCGGGGATAGCGGGAATCCGCCACGACCACGCGATAGTAAGGAGCCTTCTTGGCGCCCATTCTTCTCAGACGAATCTTAACCATGATGTTTTTCCTCCAAATTGTAATGTAATTTCAGATTATATAAATGCCTGTGCACTTATTTCAAACGTTTTTTCCGACCGAAGCCCTGGAGCTTGCCCTTTTTGGCCTTGCCCAGGGTAGGCATGCCGCCGGGTCCCCCGAAGCCGCCGAAGCGGCCCTTGGAAATGGACTTGGTGAGCTGCTGGAGCATCTCGAAGGACTTCAGCAGCCGGTTCACATCCGACACCTGCAAGCCGCAGCCGGCGGCAATGCGCTTTTTGCGGCTGGCGTTGAGGATGGAGGGGTTTTCCCGCTCCAGAGGGGTCATGGACTGGATGATGGCCCGGGTGCGGCCCAGCTGCTTTTCGTCCAGGTTAGCGGCGTCCAGCTGCTTGCCCATGTCACCGGGCAGCATCCCGGCCAGCTGGCCCAGGTTGCCCATTTTTTGCAGCTGGTCCATCTGCTCCATGTAGTCCGTCAGGGTCAGACGGTTTTTCTTGAGCTTTTCCTCTAACTTGCGGGCCTGCTCCTCGTCATACTGCTGCTCGGCCTTTTCGATGAAGGTGAGCATGTCGCCCATGCCCAGAATGCGGGAGGCCATGCGGTCCGGGTGGAACAGCTCGATCATGTCCAGTTTTTCGCCGGTGCCCACGAACTTGATGGGCTTGCCGGTGGCGGCCCGGATGGACAGGGCCGCGCCGCCTCGGGCGTCGCCGTCCAGCTTGGTGAGCATGACGCCGTCGATGCCCAGGGCCTGGTCAAAGGCGGTGGCGGCGTTGACGGCATCCTGGCCGGTCATGGCGTCTACCACCAGGAGAATTTCGTTGGGATGAACCTTGGCCTTGATGTTCTTCAGCTCGTTCATCAGGGCCTCGTCCACGTGCAGACGACCGGCGGTGTCCAGAAACACCATGTCGTGGCCGTGGTCCCGGGCGTATTTGATGGCCTCCTCGGCGATGCGCACGGGATTGGCCTGTCCCATCTCGAAAACGGGGATGTCCAGCTGCTTGCCCACCACTTGCAGCTGGGTGATGGCGGCGGGACGGTATACGTCGCAGGCCACCAGCAGGGGACGCTTGCCGAACTGGCGGCGCATCAGGCCCGCCAGCTTGGCGCCGTTGGTGGTTTTACCGGCGCCCTGGAGACCCACCATCATCACAACGGTGGGGCCCTTGGAGGCAAAGGTCAGCTTGGCGTTGGTGCCGCCCATCAGCTGCACCAGCTCCTCGTTGACGATCTTGACGATCTGCTGGGCGGGGGTGAGGCTGTCCAGCACGTCTGCGCCGATGCAGCGCTCGGTGACCTGGGCCACAAAGTCCTTGACCACCTTATAGCTGACGTCGGCCTCCAGCAGGGCCAGGCGGACCTCCCGCATGCCCTCCCGGACGTCGGCCTCCGTCAGGCGGCCCTTGCCCCGCAGGCGTTTGAATGTGGCGCTTAATTTTTCGGAAAGTCCTTCAAATGCCATAGGTGTTACTCCTTCAGCGCCTGGGCGCTGCGCGTGATCTCGTTGGCCAGACGGGCCAGCTCCGGGTTGTCATACTGCCGGTAGTTGACGGTCTGGATCTTCTCGGCGGCGTCGAGAATGGCCTGCACCTGCTGCTGCATCAGCATAAAGCGCTTCATGAGGCCGGTTTTGTCTTCCAGGTCGGTCATGATGGCCTCGGCCCGGACGATCACGTCCCGGACGCCCTGGCGGGAGATGCCGTAATTCTCCGCGATCTCGGCCAGGGACAGGTCCTCGTTATAGTACAGGTCGAAGAATTCCTTCTGCCGCGGGGTCAGGACCTCGCCGTAAAAATCGAACAACATCGTCATGCGATAGGTCTGGTTCTTCACGATGGTCCCTCCTATGTAAAGTTATGATGCTTTACAACATGGAGTATCATACAGGATTTTAGCCAAAATGTCAAGGCGAAATTTGGCGTCCGGAACAAAAAATTTGGGCATATAGCGCCGGGGCGGGGGTATACTGACCAGGAAGGGAGGTGCGGCATATGAAATCGGTGCTCATCAAGGACACCACCCGGGCCCAGCGGGAGGAGATCGTCCGGCGGGCTCTGTGCGACGGCGGCTGCGATGGGTGCAGCGGGTGCGGCAATCTCGGCGGCGGCCGGGTGGAGGAGATGTACCGCCCGTATATCGAGGGAAAGCGGGAGCTGCGGGAAATCAACGAGTCCTATCGGGCAAATTTCGTTCGCGGCGGATAACAAGATGCTGGCTAAAGACCTGTTAAGAACCACAATATATGTCACTTACAACAAATTAACATGGTTTTGTCGAAAAGAAATTATGAGTATTCGACAATTACCCCTTGAAAAACCTGTCCAATCCTGGTAAATTATATGCAGGTCAAGCGACAAATGTTGGTTTGCCGTGAAACCGACAGCCTTGGCTGTGTAAATTGTGTGGAAAAGGGTTGGAACAAAATGGAAAACAAGGTAACAGTGGTATTGGCAGACGCCAATGAGGAGTTTCGGACCATGCTGCGACAACGGATGGAGGGCACCGGCGAGTTCCATGTGGCAGGCAGCACGGAAAATGGGGACCAGGCCCTGGACCTGGTGCGGCGGCTGCGGCCGCAGCTGCTGGTGACGGACGTGGTGCTGCCGGGCCTGGACGGGTTCGGGCTGCTGCGGCAGCTGAACCAGCTGGGCCAGGGCGCGCCCCGGACCATCGTGGTGTCCTCCTTCTGCAGCCGCCGGACCGTGGCCCAGGCCATGGAGATGGGCGTGTATTTCTTCCTGCCCAAGCCGGTGAACGAGGAGTCCCTGTTGGAGCTGATGCGGCAGGCCGCCGCACCGGAGCAGGAGGAGGCTCCCTTTGCCCCAGCTCTGGAGGGGATGGTGACCGCCATCATTCACGAGATCGGCGTCCCGGCACACATCAAGGGATACCAGTACCTACGGGAGGCCATCATGATCGCGGTGAATGACATGGATGTGATCAACGCCGTGACAAAGGTACTGTATCCCGAGGTAGCCAAGCGCTTCTGCACCACGCCGTCCCGGGTGGAGCGGGCCATCCGCCACGCCATCGAGGTGGCCTGGGACCGGGGGGACATCGAGACGCTGCAAAAATACTTCGGGTATACGGTGAATTCCGCCAAGGGCAAGCCCACCAACTCCGAGTTTATCGCCATGATCGCCGACCGATTGCAATTGCAGCGGAAGCAGCAGCGGGCGTAGGTCTTGCCAAATCCGGCGCGGTGGGGTATAATGGACTCCTGATTACACAAAAGGAGTTTGAGCGATATGACCTATACTTATACCCCCCGGGGCGTCTGTTCCCGGAAGATGACCGTGGAGCTGGAGAACGGCGTGATCAAGAGCGTCAGGGTGGAGGGCGGCTGCAACGGCAATTTGCAGGGCATCAGCCGCCTGGTGGTGGGCATGAACGCCCAGGACGCCATTGAGCGGATGAAGGGCATCCACTGCGGCCCCAAGCCCACCTCCTGCCCCGACCAGATGGCCCACGCCCTGGAGGAGGCCCTGGCGGCTGAGCGGGCATGACAGGGGAGACCTTCTTCCAGCTGCACTATCACCTGACGGGCACGGAGCGGCTATTTGACCTGGCCCAGGGCATCGCGGCCCGGCGGCGCTGGCTGAAAAAGCATGACGCCCGGTGCCGCAGCTTCACCTGGTATGCCCGGGGACTGCTGCGGCGGGGGATCGCCTTTCTGATCCTGGCGGCGGTGCTGGGGGCCATGACGGTGGTGCTAGAGCTGGGCGGCATGTCCTGGGCCGTGACCGGGGTGTGCGCGGGCTGCGGCGTGATGGAGCTGGTGCTGCGGGGTATGCTGCGGCGGAATTACCGGCACAGCTGGCAGCAGTTCCGGCAGCAGAACGGCCCCGACGGCACCGTAAACTTCGACGCCGACGGCATCCGGGAGGAGAACGAAAAGGGAAAGCCCACCCATTTCGACTGGGCGGACTGGGACGTGTGCGTGGTGACCCCCAAGGTCATCGTGCTGACCTTCAGGACCCCGGTGCTGCTGTTCTTCCCCTATTCCCGGGAGGCGGCCATCACCGTGGCGCATGCCGCCCGGGCCTTCGGAAAAGAGGACAGCTTGGTGTATCGGAAGCGGATATGAAAGTGAATCGTGTTGAAGCAGCCGTCGGTCAGACGGCTGTTTCGGCGTTCAGGGGGGCGTGGGGCGCCAGGTGTACCGGGAGATTGCCGGAAATGGGAGGATTCCCGGAAGCCGTCCGTAGGGCCCGCTGCCCTCAGCGGGCCGCTGCGCGAGGAACGGATTGCCGCGTCGCTTTGCTCCTGGCAATGACACGGCAAGGAGACCGGCGGAACGCAAAAGCATCCCGCCCCCGGCGATTGCCGGGGGCGGGACTTGTTATATTGCTTTATGCAGCGGAAGGGATCACGCAGCCGTTACTTGGCGGCGGCAACCTTCTTGTTGCGGGACAGGGCCTGGATGCCCTCCACCACCAGCACGATGGCCAGAACCACCAGCAGGATGGCGATGATCGCGCGGATGTAGAACCAGGCAACACCCTCGCCGCCGGCAGCGATACCGACAAACTGGGCCTTGATGGTGAACGCCAGGGAGGTCAGGGTCACAATCAGCATGAAGAACATGGGGAAGTAGAACATCTTGTTGTTGCGGCCGATCTTGCCCAGCCAGCAGCACACAGCCAACAGACCCAGGGCGGCCAGCAGCTGGTTGGCAGCGCCGAACAGAGCCCAGATCTTGGCATAACCGGTCATGCCCAGGGCCACGCCGGCCACCACGGTGATGGCAGTGGCCACATAGGGGTTGGTCACGACCTTCTTCCAGCCGGGCATGTTCTCGCGGCTCTCACCGGGGGCGGTGAAGAACTCCTGGAACATATAGCGGGCCAGACGGGTGGCGGTATCCACGGAGGTCAGGCAGAAAGCGGACACGGCCAGGATCAGCATGGAATACACCACGTTGTAGCAGCCGGCGCCGAACACCTTGGAGAACATGGAGGCAAGGCCGGTGGCGAACACCACGGTGGGGGTCACGGTGGTGCCGTCGGCGTACTGCGCCCAGATGTAACCAACAGCGCAGACGGAGATCAGGGCCAGAGCGCACTCGATCAGCATACCGCCGTAAGCGATGGGCTTGGCGTCCTTTTCCTGATCCAGCTGCTTGGCGGTGGTGCCGGAGCCCACCAGGGAGTGGAAGCCGGACACGGCGCCGCAGGCGATGGTCACGAACAGGGCGGGGAACATGTAGCCCAGGGAGGTGCCGGAGGGAGCCAGCGTGTCCTTGAAGCCGGTGAAGGCGGGCATGTCCACGGTGGGGTGGCAGCCGATGATGCCCACGACCGCCAGGATCATCATGGCATACAGCAGGAAGGAGCTCAGATAGTCACGGGGCTGCAGCAGGATCCACACGGGGGTGACGGATGCGATGGCGATATACAGGCCAACGATGATCATCCAAGTGTTGCCGCTGAGATAGATGGGGTGCCACTTCAGGCCGATGTACATGCACACGGCGATGCCGATGACGCCGATGACGGTGGAGATGCCCAGAGGAGCATTCCGGCGATAGACAAAGAAGCCGAAGACGATGGCCATCAGGATGAACATGATGGAGATGATGGCGGTGGAGGCGTTGGCGGCGGAAGCGGCCTTATCCAGCACGCCGTCCACATAGGTGGCCTTGAAGGTGTTGGCCACGATGGAGGCAAATGCAGCCACCACCAGGATCAGGGTCAGGTATGCGAAGATGATGAACAGCTTCTTGGCCCGGGCGCCGATGGCGTCGCCGATGACCTCGCCGATGGACTCGCCCTTATGGCGAATGGAGGCGAACAGGGCGCCGAAATCGTGGACGCCGCCGAAGAAGATGCCGCCGATCAGGACCCACAGCATAACGGGGACCCAGCCGAACACAGCGGCCTGGATGGGGCCGTTGATGGGGCCTGCGCCGGCGATAGAGGAAAAGTGATGGCCCATCAGAACGGGAGCCTTGGCGGGACAATAGTCCTTGCCGTCTTCCAGCTCGTGGGCAGGGGTGACGCGGGAGTTATCCACGCCCCACTTCTTGGCCAGCCAGCCGCCGTAGAAAATATATCCTACGATCAGCACGGCAACGCCAATGATCAGGAACAAAGCAGCATTCATAAACTTCTCTCCTTTCGAAACAATTTTCTCTTTTGCTTATGAAACAGGGCCCGTTTGAGCACCTGCGCTGCACTGTGTCCGCTGGCGTTGGTGGCCACGGATTCCTCCGGGAGCACCACCAGAGCGGTATGAAAATCCATCCATCCCCAATAGGACAGCCGGAAGCTCTCGTACCGGCGGCACCGCTTCAGGGCCTTCCGCGCCTCCGGGTCGCAGGAGTCGCACAGGAAGATGGCGGAGATATAGGTGTACATATGGTTGGGGCCGGGCCGGATGCGGGCCCTGCCCTGCTCGTAGGCCAGGCGCTCGCACTGCTCGTAGATCTCCCGGGTCAGGTGCGGAACGGTGAACAGGTACACATACTCGAAGCTGTTGGCCTCCCACAGCTTGGCTTTTTTTGACAGCACATATTTGGAGTTGTGGACATAAAAGTCCATCTTCGCCGCCAGGGGAAGCTCCGCCTCCTCACAGCGGGTGATGTCGAAGCTGCCGCCGTATACATCGCACAGCCGCTCCACTGCGTCCTCTCTTGTCATGGTTCCGCCTCCCTTCCGGCAAAATCGCCGTTAACGCTTCCTTAACATCAGCTTATGGCGCTTTTGCAATTTTTGCCCAAAAAAACTAGACCCGAAAAAAGTTGACTTTTTCCGGAGTTCGCATGGGTTTTGTAAAGTTGTTTACCGAAAAATCACATTTCATACTATATACCTCTGGTTTTGATCTTGCAAGGGGCAATATTCGACAATTTTTAAGTGTTAATTTTATGTAAATTTTCAGTTGTTTTACATATGGAAAAGTGTTAAGATAGAAGAATACGACACCCCTGACGGGGTGTCGTGTTTTGTTTGCGATTTGGGGCGATTTTCACTCCGGCAACGTTTTCTTCTGGCCCAGACCGATGCGGATTTCCGTTCCCTGGTTGGGCACGGAGGAGGCCCGGATGGTGTGGCCCAGGCTGCGGCAGATCCGGCGGCACAGGTACAGCCCGATGCCGCTGGCCCGGGTGTCCCGGCGGCCGTTGAGGCCCGTGAACCCCCGGTCGAAGATCCGGGGCAGGTCCTCCGGTGCGATGCCCATGCCGGTGTCCCGGATGCACAGGTCATCGCCGTCCATGGCGATGGTCACGGAGCCGTGGGCGGTGTATTTCAGGGCGTTGGACAGCACCTGCTCCACCACGAAGCCCAGCCACTTGGCGTCGGTGACCACGGTGCGGTCCAGGGGCTGATAGTCCAGCCGCAGACGGCGGCGGATGAACTCCCCGGCGAACTTCCGCACCGCCGGGCGCACGATATCGTCCAGGCTGTGGGAGCGGATCACATAGTCGGTGGTGCTGCTGTCCAGCCGCAGGAACACCAGCACCATCTCCACATACTGCTCCACCCGCATCAGGTCCCCGGACAGGGAGCGGGCCAGGTCGGAGTCCTCGTTCTGCAGGGTCAGGCGCATGGAGGCGATGGGGGTTTTGATCTGGTGGGCCCACATGGTGTAGTAGTCCACCATGTCGCTGTAGCGCTGCTCCTCCTGGGTGCGGATGGCCCGGCGGCTTTCCGCCAGCAGGGTCACAAGGCTGCGGTAGTCGGCCTCCTTCACCGTGTCCGCCGGGGGCAGGGCGTCGGCCAGCTCCTCCGGCAGCTGCCGCAGCAGCTCCAGCCGCCGGTGCTGCCGCAGGACCCGGCGATAGTCCAGGGTCAGCAGCACCGCCCCGGCTGCGGCGCACAGCACAAAGGGATAGGCCACCGCCCGCAGCGGCAGCTGGTACAGGGCGAAGGCGGCGGCGAAGATGCCGCCGAACAGGAAAAACGCCAGCAGCGTCCTGCGCCGCTGCCGCAGATATCCGGTCAGCATGGCCCTCACCCCACCATATAGCCCAGGCCCACCCGGGTGGTGATGAACCCCGGCAGACCGGCGGCGTCCAGCTTTTTCCGCAGACGGCCGATGTTCACGGTGAGGGTGTTCTCGTCCACGAGGCTGTCGGTTTCCCACAGGCGCTCCATGAGCTTCTCCCGGCTCACCACCCGGCCCTTGCTCTGCATCAGGCACAGCAGGATACGGTATTCGTTTTTGGTCAGGGAGACCCGCTGGCCCTGATAGGTCAGGGTGTTGTCCCCAGTGTTCAGCAGCGCGCCGCGATGCTCCAGCACCGGAGCCGAGGCCCCGAAGTCGTAGGTCCGGCGCAGCAGGGCCTGAATTTTGGCCATCAGCACGCTCTGGTCAAAGGGCTTGGCGATGAAGTCGTCAGCACCCAGGTTCATGGCCATGATGATGTTCATATTGTCCGCCGCAGACGAGATAAAAATCACCGGAACCCGGGAGACCCGGCGGATCTCCGTGCACCAGTGGTAGCCGTCGAAGCAGGGAAGGCCGATGTCCAGCAGTACCAGATGGGGGTCAAAGGCGGCGAACTCCTCCATCACGTGCCGCAGATCCCGGACCTGCCGCACCTGTAAATTCCACAGCTCTCCCTGGGTCTGCACCGCCTGGGCGATGCCCCGGTCATCTTCCACCATCAGCACCCGATAGACCGCATGCTCCTCCATGGTCTCACCTCCTGTGTGTTTTTCCCCATTGTAGCAGACCGGGGGGCGTTTGACAAGAAAAACCGCCCCCGGGAAACCGGGGGCGGCGGTGCGTTTGTTATTGGTCCGGGTTGGTGGTGAACAGGCCCACCACGTCCTCCAGGGCCAGGCTCAGGGTGATGGCCTGGGCCTTGGTGCTGGGGCCGGCCTGGGCCATGATGGCCTGCATGATGGCGTTTTTCTCGCCGGTGGGGGCCACGATGAAGATCATCTCCCGCTCCTCGGCAATGGACATGCCGAAGAACTTCCCGGCGTCCTCGGCTCCGGTGCTGCGGGTATGGACAATGGTGCCGCCACGGGCTCCGGCGGAACGGGCCGCCTCCATGACCTTATCGGTGTAGCCCTGGTTGGCGATGGCAACGATCAGCTGATAGGCTGCTTCCTTCATGGGTTCGTCCTCCTCAATGTCGATTTCCGGGGCCTTGGAGGGGTCGCCGGAGGTCAGGTAGTTCATGGCGGACTTGCCGCCGATGCTGCTCAGGGGCAGGCAGACGGCGATGCCGCTGCCGGGGGCGGTCAGGTGCATGGTGGACACCAGCTCCTCCACCAGGGTCTCCTTGCAGGCGGGCGTCACCACGGAGAACAGCACGGCCTTCTCCGTGGCCTCCAGGCCCAGATAGCTCAGCACATCGTCGCTGGCGGTGCCCCGGCCCAGGGCCGTGAACACCACCGGCGCGCCGAAGGCCCGGTAAAAATCCACAAACCGGCCGGAGCCAACCACCCGGTTGGTGATGGTGATCATAAGATACAGTCGTTTCATTGGGTTTCCTCCTATGCCAGCTCGATGATCTCTTCCACTTCGGCCACGGCCACGGGGGCGGTGCGCTTGATGCGGCGCTTATAGCTGACGCCCAGCAGCTGGATGGTCACCAGGGGGGTCATGGCCACCATGGCCACCACGCCAAAGGCATCGGTGACCACGTTGCCGCCCAGGGCGTCGCAGGCGCCCATGGCGAAGGGCAGCAGGAAGGTGGCGGTCATGGGACCGGAGGCCACGCCGCCGGAGTCGAAGGCGATGGAGGTGAATATTTTCGGCACCACGAAGGACAGAGCCAGACTCAGGGCATAGCCCGGCAGCAGGAACCACATGATGGAGATGCCCGTCAGTACCCGGATCATAGCCAGGGCCAGGGACACGGACACGCCCAGCGACAGGGCCAGGTTCATGGCGCTGGCGGGGATGGAGCCAGCGGTGATCTCCTCCACCTGACGGTTGAGAATGTGGACGGCAGGCTCCGCCGCCACGATGAAGTAGCCGATGACCATGGCGATGGGGATCAGCACCCAGCTGCACTCCAGGGAGGCGATGCTCTGGCCCAGGAAGTTGCCCACGGGCATGAAGCCCACGTTGACGCCGGTCAGGAACAGCACCAGGCCCAGATAAGTATACAGGAAGCCCACGATCATGCTCATGACCTGGCGGCGGTTCAGGCGGCGGGTCAGCAGCTGGAAGATCAGGAAGAACCCGGCAATGGGGGCCAGGGACACCAGAATTTCCTTGAAATACTCCGGCAGAGCGTGGGTATAGGAGCGGAACATCTCCACGGTGTCCTGGGCGTCGGGCACGGTCACCGGGGTATAGCTGCTGCCGTCGGGCTTGTATAAAAGACCCAGCAGCAGCACCGTCAGGATGGGGCCGATGGAGCACAGGGCCACCAGACCGAAGCTGTCGCCTCCGGCGTGCTTGTCGTTGCGGACGGCACTGACGCCCACGCCCAGAGCCATGATAAAGGGCACGGTCATGGGGCCGGTGGTGACGCCGCCGGAGTCGAAGGCGATGGACCAGAAGTCCGGGGACACGAACATGGCCAGGGTGAACACCACTGCATAAAACCCGATGAGCAGATAGGACAGGGGAATGCCCAGCAGGATACGCAGCAGAGCGATGACCAGGAACACGCCCACGCCCAGGGCCACGGACCAGATGATGACATTGTTTTCAATGGCGGGAACCTGGCTGGCCAGAACCTGCAGGTCCGGCTCCGCCACGGTGATGATCACGCCGATCAGGAAGCTGATGGCCACGATGACCCACACCTTCTTGGAGCGGGTGATTTCCTTACCCACGGCCTCGCCCAGGGGGATCATGGACATCTCGGAGCCCAGGGAAAACAGCCCCATGCCCACGATCAGCAGAAGGCTTCCCACCAGGAAGGCCATCATGGCGTTGTTGGACACCGGGGTCACGGTGAAGCACAGCAGCAGGACGATGGCCGTGATGGGCAGCACCGAGGTCAGGGATTCCCACATGGGCTTGCGGAAAATGGCCAGGACCTGGCCCTTTTCTCGGTGCCTCCGGCGCAGGCGGGCCTGCTGGGTCAACAGATCAGGTTTCTTGCGAGACAACAAACGATTCCTCCTTCATCCATTCCGTTCATCAAAACGATAGCGTACCTGTCCGGGCTGACGGGCAGATACGCAATCTCTACCATTAGTATTTATCATACCATAAATCCCGCATTCCGGCAAGAAAGAATCTGTAAAAAAATTGTGAACCTGTGACAAGAGAAAACCCTTGTCAGACGGGTGAAAATCGAAAAAACCGGTCTTTTTTGCAAGATTATTCCCGGCAGGCTGCGAGAAAATATTTGCATCAAGATGAAAAAATATGAAAAATACGCCTTGACAAACGGCACGGATGGTGCTAACATGCACCCGTCAACGAAAACCGCCGCACCTGCGGCGAGAAAGGGAATGCGCCATGACGAAGCTGCTCTGCAACAACAGCATGATGATGACCATGATGCACATGTGCGGCATGTGCATGCTTTGCTGTGGAAAAAATGGTCATTCTCTTTCATCACCTGCCTGAATGAAGCGTTTGCGGCAGCGGAGGGTCAATGACCTTCCGCTGTTTTTTTGCTGTGCGAAAGCATGGCAGAATAAGAAAGGAGCTGAAAAACCATGCGCCTGATGCCGGGCCTGCTGAACCTGCTGGACGACCGAATGTGGCCCCGGGCCGCTGGACGTTCCATACAAGAGAATCAATCAACCGACTTTGACATAAAAAGGAGATAACCATCATGAAAAAGAATTCCGTTCGGCTCACCGCGCTGGTTCTGGCGCTGATCCTGTCCCTGGCCCTGACGGGCTGCGGCTCCAAGAGCACCTCCCTGAAGATCGCTGTTCCCAACGACACCACCAACGAGGCCCGGGCCCTGCTGCTGCTGCAGGAGAACGGCATCATCAAGCTGCGGGACGGCGCAGGCATCACCGCCACCAAGAACGACATCGTGGAGAACCCCTATAACGTGGAGATCGTGGAGGCCGAGGCCGCCCGTCTGCCCGATATGCTGAAGGACGCCGACTACGCCGTCATCAACTCCAACTACGCCATCAACGCCGGGCTGAACCCCGTGAAGGACTCCCTGGCCATCGAGGGCTCCTCCTCCGCCTATGCCAACATCCTGGCTGTGAAGGAGGGCAACGAGAATTCCCCCAAGATCCTGGCCCTGAAGGCCGCCCTGGAGAGCCGGCAGGTGGCCAGCTTCATCGAGAGCAAGTACAACGGCTCCGTGGTCAGCACCGTCACCAACCCCGGCAACGGCTATGACGATTCCGTGGATTACGACGCCCTGAAGGGCCAGACCATCACCGTGGCCGCCTCCCCCACGCCTCACGCCGAGATTCTGGAGGTGGCCAAGGAGATCCTGGCCGCTAAGGACATCACCCTGGACATTCAGGTTTATAACGACTATGTGGTGCCCAACACCGTGGTGGACGACGGCACCCTGGACGCCAACTATTTCCAGCATCTGCCCTATCTGGAGGACTTCAACGCCGAGAACAACACCCACATCGTGTCCGTCAGCGCCATCCATGTGGAGCCCATGGGCCTGTATGGCGGCCTGCAGACCAGCCTGGATGCTCTGAAGGCTTCCAAGTAACCGTTTATCAACAACAGAAGGGGAGGCAGCAGCCTTGATCGAATTACAGCATGTCAGCAAGACCTTTGAAAACGCCGGCGGGCGGGTGGACGCCCTGCGGGACGTGTCCCTGACCATCGCCGACGGGGATATCTATGGCATCATCGGCATGAGCGGCGCAGGCAAGAGCACTCTGGTCCGCTGCATCAATATGCTGGAGCGGCCCACGGAGGGCCGGGTCATCGTCAACGGCCAGCAGCTGGACGCCATGACCCCGGCCCAGCTGCGGGCGGCCCGGCGGGAGATCACCATGATCTTCCAGCGGTTCAACCTGCTGATGCAGCGCACCTGTTTGCAGAACATCTGCTTCCCCATGGAGCTGGCCGGGGTGGGCCGGAAGGAGGCCCAGGCCAAGGCCCGGCAGCTGCTGGAGCTGGTGGGGCTGCCGGATAAGGCCCAGGCCTATCCCGCGCAGCTCTCCGGCGGCCAGCAGCAGCGCATTGCCATCGCCCGGGCCCTGGCCACCAATCCCAAGGTGCTGCTGTGCGACGAGGCCACCAGCGCCCTGGACCCCAAAACCACCCGGCAGATCCTGGAGCTGATCCAGGACATCAACCGCAAGCTGGGCATCACCGTGGTGGTCATCACCCACCAGATGAGCGTGGTGAAGGAGATCTGCACCCACGTGGCCATCCTGGACGACGGCGAGGTGGTGGAGGACGGCCTGGTATCGGCGGTGTTCTCCGCCCCCAAGTCCCAGGCGGCCCGGCACCTGGTGTTCCCCGGCGGGGCCGACGCGGCAGTGTCCGACCCCAGCCAGGAGCGGCGCATCCGGCTGATTTTCCGCAGCGCACAGACCACGGCCATCCCCATGGTGGCCCGGCTGGCGGCGGAGGAGAGCATCTATGCCAACGTCATCTCCGCCAGCACCCAGAAGCTGTCGGAGGAGGTTTACGGCAGTATGCTGCTGGGCATCCCCAACAGCCAGTTTGACCGGGCCTGGCAGTTTTTCCGGACCATCCCCAATTTGCAGGCAGAGGAGGTAAGCGTGGATGTACAGTGATCTGTTTACGGCGGAGTCCCTGGCGGAGCTGAAAACCGCCTTTCTGACCCAGTTTCCCATGGCACTGTGGGAGACCTTCTATGTGACGGTGCTGTCCACCGCCCTGGCCATCCTGCTGGGCCTGCCTCTGGGGGTGCTGCTGGTGGCCGGGGAGAAGGACGGCGTCCTGCCCCTGCCGAAGCCGGTGCTGTCGGCATTGAACGTCATCATCAATCTGCTGCGTTCCATCCCGTTTCTGATCCTGATGATTATGGTGTTCCCCCTGTCCCGGCTCATCATCGGCACCGCCGTGGGCACCACGGCCACCATCGTTCCCCTGGTGGTGGCGGCCTTCCCCTTTGTGGCAAGACTGGTGGAGAGCAGCCTGCGGGAGGTGGACCCCAACATCATCGAGGCGGCCCAGAGCATGGGCGCAACGCCCATGCAGATCATCTGCAAGGTGATGATTCCCGAAAGCGTGCCGTCCCTGATCCAGAACGTCACCATCTCCCTGACCACCATTCTGGGCTACTCCGCCATGAGCGGCATCATCGGCGGCGGCGGCCTGGGCAAGGTCGCCATCGACTACGGCTATTACCGGTATAAATACCTGGTGATGTTTGCGGCGGTGATCCTGCTGATTCTGCTGGTGCAGCTGTTTCAGACGGTGGGCACCAAGCTGGCCGTGAAGTGCGACAAGCGGCTGAAAAAGTGATAAAGAGCTGAAAAAATCCCGCGCCGGTATCAGCGCGGGATTTTCTATACGGTAGGGGAGGGGGCTTACTTGCCCATGTTCATCTGAGCGGCGACCTCGGCGGCGAAGTCCTCCTGCTTCTTCTCGATGCCCTCGCCGGTCTGGAAGCGAACGGCGGTGATGAACTTCACGGAACCGCCCAGCTTCTTGGCGGCGTCGGCAATGTAGTGCTCCACAGTGCCCTGGAACAGGTCGCTGCGGACGAACTCCATCTGCAGCAGGCAGTTCTCCTCATAGAACTTGTTCATCTTGCCCATGACGATCTTCTCCTTGACCTGGGCGGGCTTGGAGGCCATCTTGGGATCGCTGTCCATCAGGGCCAGGGCGATCTTCTTCTCCTCGGCCAGGACGTCCTCGGTGACCTGGGACTTATCCCAGAAGCGGGGATTCAGAGCGGCGATCTGCATGGCGACGTTCTTGCCGATCTCGGAGGCGTCCACGCCCTCCACGGCCAGGTTCACCAGAACGCCGATCTTGCCGCCGGCATGGACATAGCCCACGCTGGTGTTCTCGGCGAAGCGGACGAAGCGGCGGATCTGCAGGTTCTCGCCGATGGACATGACCTTCTCGGGCATGGTCTCGGACACGGTCAGCTCGGTGCCGGGATACTTGCAGTTCATCAGGGCGTCCACATCGGCGGGGTCGTTATCCAGAACGGCCTTGGCGATATCCTTGACGAAGGCGACAAACAGGTCGCTCTTGGCGCAGAAGTCGGTCTCGCAGTTGACTTCCACCAGGGCGCCCACGCCGTTCTCCACCAGGGCATAGGACATACCCTCGGCGGCAATACGGCCGGCCTTCTTGGCGGCCTTGGCCAGGCCCTTCTCGCGCAGATACTCAACGGCCTTGTCCATGTCGCCGTCGCACTCGGTCAGGGCCTTCTTGCAGTCCATCATGCCCACGCTGGTCATCTCGCGCAGGGTCTTCACATCAGCAGCAGTAAAAGACATTCTTAGTTCCTCCAATTTCATAATAATACAGTAAAAGGGGCAGGGCATACACCCTGCCCCGTGGTTACGCGGTGATACAGCCTGAAAATATACGCTTACTCAGCGGTCTCCTGGGCGGCTTCCTCGGTCTGCTCGCCCTGGCGGCCTTCGATCATGGCGTTGGCCATAATGGAGGAGATCAGGCGGATGGCGCGGATGGCGTCATCGTTGCCGGGGATGGGATAGTCGATCTCGTCGGGATCGCAGTTGGTATCGGCGATGGCCACAACGGGGATGCCCAGACGATGGGCCTCGGCGATGGCGTTGCGCTCCTTGCGGGTGTCCACGATGAACAGGGCGCCGGGCAGCTTCTTCATTTCCTTCACGCCGCCCAGGTACTTCTCCAGCTTCTCGATCTCGCCCAGGTGCTTGATGACTTCCTTCTTGGGCAGCATATCGAAGGTGCCGTCGGCCTGCATGGTCTTGAGCTGGTTCAGGCGGTCGATACGGGTGCGCATGGTCTTGAAGTTGGTCATCATGCCGCCCAGCCAGCGGGCGTTGACATAGTACATATTGCAGCGCAGAGCCTCTTCCTTGATGGCCTCCTGAGCCTGCTTCTTGGTGCCCACGAACAGCAGGGACTGGCCGCTCTCGGACAGCTGACGCACGAAGTTATAGGCCTCCTCCAGCTTCTTCACGGTCTTCTGCAGATCGATGATATAGATGCCGTTGCGCTCGGTGTAAATGTAGGGGGCCATCTTGGGGTTCCAGCGGCGGGTCTGGTGACCGAAGTGGACACCGGCCTCCAGCAGGGCCTTCATGGATACGACGTTCTGGTTAGCCATGGTTTCATTTCTCCTTTGATTTTTAGTTTGTTGCCTCCAGGAGCTTCCTCCCCCCGGCCAACCTTGCGGCACCGACCGAAAGTCCGCCCCTGTGCGGAATGCTGAAATATAATACCACAGTGCGCCGGGAATTGCAAGATAAATTTTGCGGTTTGTGACGGAAAGACGGCGTTTTTTATAAAAAACCTTATCCCATCCAGCGGAAATGGCCGGTAATGACGTATTTGCCCATGTCGTTGCGCTCCACGGCCTCGTCGATGGGGTTTCCGTGGTGGATGAGGAAGGGGATCCCCTGCCGGTTCCGGCGGTCGGAGCAGATGCCGATGTGGTCCCGGTCGCCGAAGATCACAATGTCCCCGGGCTGCCACTGGGCGGGGTCGTCCAGGTCGCAGGTCAGCACCTGAGCATGACGGCGGAAGAAGGTATCCAGATTGCTGACCCGGCGGAAGTCGATGTTGCCGTCAGGGGTCTCAATGTTGGGGTAGCAGGCGGGATGGTCGGCAATGTCCCGGTCCACCAGGTCCTTCAGGGAATAGCCCGCCGCCCGGAAGGCCTGCCAGATCACGTCGGTGCATACCCCCAGGCCGTCGTCGGGATAGCCGCCGGCGTAGTATTTGCTTTTATAGTGTGGGTGGGTGGCAATATAGGCCCGGGCGCCCAGGACCATGTCCGTCCAGTCGTCCACGCCGTCGCCGTCGGCGTCCAGGGGGCTTTGCAGCTGGGGGATGCCCAGTTCATCGGCGGTGTACCACCGCTGGGGAATGCGGCTTCGCAGCAGGAACCAGGCCGCAGCCAGCAGCAACAGGCACAGGGGGATCAGAAACAGGCGCTTTTTCTTCATATCCGTGGTCCTCCTTGGTGGGATAGAACCATTATACCCGGCCGGGCCGCCTTTGTCGAGGAGAAAAGGGCGGCCTGCCCGGGTGACAGCTAAAATAAAACTTTTGTAAAATATACTTGACAAACTGTCGGGCGGGTGATATGCTGGGGCAACAATATGAAAGGAGCGATGGATACGGAACCTTATCTGGCGGGCATTCTGGCGGGGATCATGGCCGTGGCGGTGGTCACGGCGATACTGACGGCGGTGCAGAAGAAGCAGGGCCGGCCCAAGCCGGAGTATGACGAGCGGCAGATGGCCGCCCGGGGGGTGGCCTATCGCTGGGCGTTTCTGACGCTGATGCTCAGCCTGGCCGTCAACACCGGGGTGGAGGCCATCTGGGGCCCCTGGGCCAAGCCCGGGGTGTCGGCGTGGATGCTGATCTTTCTGTCCATCGGGGTGTTCATCGTGGCCTGCGTCCGGAAGGACGCGTATTTTGCCGTGGCCCAGAATCCCCGGACCTATCTGTGGCTGTTCGGCGCGGTGGTGCTGTGCCAGATCCCCAACTTCCTCCTGCAGCTGCGCAGCGGGGACCTGGTGGAGGACGGACTGCTGACCTGGAACGCGCTGTCCCCGGCCTGCGGGGTGCTGTTCGGGGTGATGTTCGTGTGCATGCTGGTCCGTCTGCGCCGCCAGAAGCGGGAGGAGCAGGAGGACGCGGAGGCATGAAGAATCTGCGCCTGAAATCGGCCCGGGCCGCCAAGGACCTGAGCCAGCAGCAGCTGGCGGACATGGTGTCCGTGTCCCGGCAGACCATCAACGCCATCGAAAAAGGGGACTATAACCCCACCATCCACCTGTGCATCGCCATCTGCCGGGCGCTGGATAAGACATTGGACCAGTTATTCTGGGAGGAGGAAGAAACATGAGCCTGACGGTAAAGGACCTGACCAAGCGATACGGGGACAGGACGGTGGTGGACCGTCTGTCCTTCGGGATGCCCGGGCCGGGGGTGTATGCCCTGCTGGGCACCAACGGCGCGGGAAAAACCACCAGCATCCGCATGATGCTGAATATGCTGTCCCGGGACGGGGGAGAGGTGCTGTGGAACGGAGCGCCGCTGGATATCAGCCGCTGCAATGTGGGATATCTGGCGGAGGAGCGGGGCCTGTACCCCAAGTATGCGCTGATGGATCAGCTGCTGTATTTCGCGTCCCTGCGGGACGTGCCCCGGGTGGAGGCCAGGCGGCGCATCCGGTACTGGGCACAGCGGCTGGAGGTGGAGGAGTATCTCTATCCCAGCGCCCCGGCGCAGACGGGACGGCGGGGGCTTCTGGGCGGCTCCGCCCAGCGGGAAAAGCCCAAGCGGCCGGACCAGCTGTCCAAGGGCAATCAGCAGAAAATCCAGCTGATGGCGGCCCTGCTGTCGGACCCGGAGCTGCTGATCCTGGATGAGCCCCTGTCCGGCCTGGACCCCATCAACACGGACCTGTTCAAGGGGATCATCCGGGAGGAGATCGAGGCCGGGAAATACCTGATCATGTCCAGCCACCAGATGGCCACGGTGGAGGAGTTCTGCACGGACCTGACCATTCTGGACCGGTCCAGAACGGTTCTGCAGGGGCACCTGAACGACATCAAGAAGGGCTACGGCCGGGTGCATTTACAGCTGAAAACCGAGGAGGACGCCGGGCCGTACATCGCCGAAAGCGGGGCGCAGATCGTGACCCGGAAGGAGTTTGAGTATCAGCTGAAGGTCACCGGCCAGGAGCAGGCCAACGACCTGCTGGCCCGGCTGACCCGGGCCGGGGTCACGGTGGTGCTGTTCAACCTGCGGGAGCCGTCCCTTCACGAGATTTTCGTGGAAACCGTGGGGGGTGAGTCCGATGCGTGACCTGTCCGGCACGGGCCAGGTGTACCGCTTCACCCTGTCGCAGCTGCTGAAAAGCAGGGCAAACCGGGTGACGCTGATCATCATGGTGCTGCTGGCGGCGGTGAGTATGCCGCTGACGGCCCTTCTGGGCGGCGAGACGCCGGAGACATCGGACACCGCGGGTCTGGCGTCGGTGCGGGTGGATAACCGCACGGATCTGGTCCTGGACTTCTCCGGCGACGCCTATTGGGCGGACACGAACTTTTCCGCCGACGCCGGTGAGCCGGACGCCGTGGTGACAATCACCGGCGATGAGACCGGCTATCAGGTGGCGGTGGTCGGCAGCGAAGCCGCCGACGCCGGGGAGCTGTCCCAGCTGGCGGAGACGGCCCGGCAGGCCGTCCGGGACGCCTGCCTGCAGGCGGCGGGCCTGTCGTCCCGGCAGCTGGAGGCCCTGACGGCATCCACCGGGGAGGAGGACTCCCATGAGGACGGCTTCTGGGTCCAGTACGGCTATTCCATCCTGGCCATGATCCTGTGCCTGATGAGCGCGTCCTATGTGATCCGGGCCGTGGTGGAGGAGAAGGACTCCCGGCTGGTGGAGCTGCTGCTGGTCAGCGTGAAGCCCATGGCCCTGCTGGCGGGGAAGATTCTGGCGGTGATGGCCTTCACCTTCGGGTGGCTGCTGGCCATGCTGGCGGGCCTCGGGGTGTCCTGCGGGCTGACGGCGGGGCTGATGGGCCCCGGCGTGCTGCAGAAGCAGCTGTCCGGCCTGCTGGCGGCTGTGCCCCGGGTGCAGGAGGACCTGTGGCAGGCGGCGGGGGTGCTGCTGGTGCTGCTGGTGTCCCTGGGGCTGGGGTATCTGACCATGTCCCTAATCGGCGGCGTGGCCGGGGCCTGCTGCTCCGGCATGGAGGAGGCAGGCGAGGCCACGGGGCCTGTGATGCTGCTGACCATGACGGGGTATCTGGCCTCCTGCGTGGTGGGGGCCGTGTCCTCCGGGCCGGTGGCGGTGTTTTCCACCCTGTGCCCCGTTGTGAGTATTTTCTGCGCCCCGGTGCAGTTTGCCGGGGGCAATGTGTCCTTCTGGCTGGTGCTGGCGTCCTGGGCGATCCAGGCGGCGGTGATCTGGGGTTTGCTGACCCTGGCGTCCCGGGTATATGCGGGACTCATCGTCCACCGGGGCAGCCGGGTGAAGCTGCGTGAGCTGATGTCCATGGCCAAGGGAGGTGCGGTCCGATGAAACGATACAAGGGACTGGGACGGGTGTTTTCCTTCACCCTGACCCAGCAGCTGCGGCAGAGGGGCTGGCGCACGGCCACCATCGCGGTGGCCCTGGCGTGCCTGCTGATCCCCATCCTCTCCCTGACTGTGGCGGCCCAGCACCAGAAAAACGCCGCCCCGGAGCAGAATCCGGTGATGGAGGAGGGCTATACCCAGGAGGCCCTGGACCGGGCGGAGCTGACGCCGGAGCAGAGGGCCCTTCTGACGGCGCCGGTGGAGGTCACCGTCACCGGCGGGCAGACCGGGGAAGGGGAGACCATGGGCCTGCTGTCCATGCTGCTGCCGTTTGCGTCGCTGATGCTGCTGTATTTCCTGGTGCTGCTGTACGGCCAGAGCACGGCGGCCAGCGTGATCCTGGAAAAAACCTCCAAGCTCATGGACCTGTTCCTGGTGTCCGTGGAGCCGGGGGCCATGGTGCTGGGCAAGGTGCTGGCCACAGCCCTGGCGGGACTTCTGCAGCTGGCCGTATGGGCGGCGGGTCTGGCAGGTGGCTTTGCCATCGGCGGAGCCGTGGTCCGGCAGACGGGGGTGACCCTGCCGCTGCTGGAGGTGCTCAAGAGCGTGGGACGGCTGACGGGTCTGTTCAGCGTTCCCGCCATGCTGGAGGCGGCGGGACTGCTGCTGGCGGGCTTCCTGCTGTATTGCAGTCTGTCCGCCATCGGCGGGTCCATGGCCGGAAAGGCCGAGGACCTGTCCAGCACCAACGTGCTGTTTTCCCTGGTGCTGGTGGCCAGCTTCTTCTGCTGCATGTTCGCCGGGGGCATGGACGGCATGACCTCCTCGGCCCGGTGGCTGGACTATGTGCCCTTCACCGCCATTCTGGTGACGCCCAGCCGGGTGCTGCTGGGGCAGACCTCCCTGCTGGGGGGCCTGGTGTCCCTGGCGCTGGTGGTGGTGTGCGCCGGTGTGCTGACGGCCCTGGCGGGCCGGGTATACCGGCTGATGTCCCTGTATAAGGGCAATCCCCCCACACCCCGGCGGGTGCTGCGGATGCTGCGGGAAAAATAAGAATCACTTGCTTTTTCCGGCGGAATCGGGTATGATACAGGCAACTGCAACAGGAGGTAAACGGAAATGAGCGAAGAATTCGGCCCCAATTTCATCACCCTGACCGATGAGGACGGCAACGACATCGAGCTGGAATATGTGGACGCCCTGGAGGACAACGGCCAGACCTATATGGCCTTCTTCCCCACGGTGGACGACGAGACCGACGAGGCAGCCGCCGAGGATTTCGGCCTGGTGATCCTGAAGTCCGTGACGGAAAACGGCGAGGAGCTGCTGACCACCCTGGACAGCGACGAGGAGCTGCAGCGGGTGTATGACCTGTTTATGGAGCAGCTGATGGACGAGGATGACGAAAATTCCTGACCGGTTTCCGGTTTGTGGATGCTGCATCCGGCATATGGAACACAAAAGGCGCTCCAATGGAGCGCCTTTTCCATGCCGGAAACGATTTTAGCAAACCGAAAGCCCTTTCGTGAAAATGCCGAAGGGCGGGGGCCGCTTCCGGAAAATTCCAGGGGGAATCCGCAAGTTTCCCCTTTTATTTTTCCGCCGGGTCTGCTATACTATGGGTGTCGTCGGAAGACGGCTCCCTGCGAGGTGTGACGGGTCTTTTTTATCCTCACATTTTGTTATAGGGGATGTCGGATCAGTATGTGAACAGCAGGCCTCCCGGCTGCCGTCTGCGGCTGGAAGTTGGAAGCTACGAAGCAAGCTGGAGACAACCCACCTGCTGAATCGGTGCAGGTTATAACTCGGCCCCCACGGCCCCGCAGGCCTGTGCTTACACGCACGCAAACACGCCGCAATCTCTTGTGGATTGCGGCGTGTATTTTTTATTTCTCCCCCACCATCGCCAGCAGGTCCCGGCGGACGGCCTCCCGGTCCAGGGCCGTGCCGGTGAAGCGGGAAAAGGCCAGAATGGCCTGCTGCACCAGCAGCTCCATGCCGCCGATGGCCGTGAGGCCCCGGTCCCGGGCCGCCGCCAGCAGAGCCGTCTGTCGGGGGTGGTATACCAGGTCGAACACCGCCGCGCCCGGGGGCAGCGCATCCAGAAAGGAGAGGCTGGCAAAGGGCGGAAAGCCCTCCATCCCCAGGGGGGTGGCGTTGATGACCACAAGGCTGCCCCGGGCCGCCTGGGGCAGCCGGTCCAGGGGGATGTCCCCGCCGTGCCGGGCCGCCGTCAGCAGGCGGCAGTCCCCCAGGGCGAAGCGGGCCGCCCGGGCCGCCCCGCCGTTGCCGATGATCAGTACCTGCCCCGCCCGGGGGTCCGCGCCGTGGGCCAGAAGCCCCGCCCGGATGCCCGGTGCGTCGGTGTTGTACCCCACGGCCCGGCCCCGGCGGAAGCACACGGTGTTCACCGCCCCGCAGGCGGCGGCCGCCGGGTCCAGCTCATCCAGCAGGGGCAGGATCGCCTGCTTCAGCGGCATGGTGACGTTGCAGCCGTCCCAGGCCCCGGCCCGGGCCGCCGCCAGGAACTCCGGCAGGGTGTCCGGGGTCACGGTGACGGTCTCATAGCTGCCCGTCAATCCCGCCCGGTCCAGCATCCGCCGGTGCAGCAGGGGGGACAGGCTGTGCCCCACCGGGTCGCCGATGACGCACAGCCTCATACCAGAGGACCACCTCCTGCCAGCAGGTCCATGGCCTCCATATAGCCCAGGAAGCCATGGCCCACGATCTGGGCCCGGCAGGCCGGAGCGGTGACGGAGATGCGGCGGAAGGACTCCCGCCGGTTGATGTTGCTGAGGTGGACCTCTATCGCCGGGACGCTGACGGCCAGCAGGGCGTCATAGATGGCGTAGCTGTAATGGGTATAGGCCCCGGGATTGATGACGATGCCGTCATACACCCCGTCAGCGGCCTGTATTTCGTCAATGAGCGTCCCCTCGTGGTTGCTTTGGCGGATATCCACCCGGATGTCCCGGGCGGCGGCATAGGCCACAAGCTCCATGCACAGGTCGTCGTAGCTGCCGGTGCCGTAGATGCCCGGCTCCCGCTTTCCCAGCAGGTTCAGGTTGGGGCCGTTGAGAATGAGAATGTTCATGTCTGCTCCTCTCTCCACAGGCGGACGGCTTCCTCCGCCGCCTGGCGGGCTGTGGGTTTGTTGACGGAATGGTGGGCGGCGGCCCGGTACAGATCCCGCCGCTGCCGGGCCAGGCGGAAAATGGCCCCGTCATCCGTCAGCAGGGGACGGCCCTGCCGCCGCAGGGTGCGGCGGATGGCCCAGGGGGATCGGTCCAGGAAGATGACCAGGCCCCCGTCCCGCAGCAGCCTCCGGTTCTCCCGCCGCAGCACCGCGCCGCCGCCGGTGGCCAGGACGATGCCCTCCCGGCGGCACAGCTCCGCCAGAACCCGGGACTCCAGGTCCCGGAAATACCCCTCGCCGCTTGACGCGAAGATATCGGCGACGGAACGGCCCTCCCTCTGCTCCAGGAACTTGTCCGCGTCCACAAAGGGCAGGTTCAGGGCCTTGGCGCACAGCCGCCCCACGGTGCTCTTGCCGCTGCCGGGCAGGCCCACAAAAATCAGGTTCCTCACGACTGCTGCTCCCGGCTCAGGGCCATCAGCGTCTCATACAGGCGCTCCACCTCCGCCCGGTGCTCCGGGGCCAGGTCGCCCCGGCTGCGCAGCACCTGGGCCTCCCGCTCCGGGTCCCGCACCGGGAGACCGTGGGCCGCCTTATAGGCCCCGATGTCCCGGGACAGCTCCTGCCGCCGGACCAGCAGCCCCACCAGCTGCCGGTCCACATCGTCCAGCTGCAGCCGCAGGGTGTCCAGGCCGCCGCCCCGGGGATTCAGCACCCGCCACAGGGCCAGGGCCGCCGCCGCCTCCACAATGGGGGCCGCCCGCAGGGCGATGCAGGGGTCGTGGCGGCCGGTAATGGCCACGGTGCAGTTTTCCATCCGGGACAGGTCCACCGTATCCTGGGGCAGGGCGATGGAGGGGGTGGGCTTGAAGGTGACGGTAAAGGTCAGGGGCATACCGTTGGTGACGCCGCCGTTGATGCCGCCGTTGTGATTGGTGACGGTGCGGATGCGGGTACCGTCGGTGCGCAGGGGGTCGTTGGCCCGGCTGCCCCGCATATGGGCCAGGGCCGCGCCGTCGCCGAAGCCCAGGGCCTTCACCGCCGGAATGGCGAACAGGTGCCGGGCCAGCTCCGACTCCACCGCCTCCCGCCAGCCGGGGCCGCCCAGCCCCGCCGGAAGCCCCGTGACGGTGCAGGCGATCTCCCCGCCTACGGAGTCCCCGTCGGCCTTGGCTTCTGCTGCCTGCTGCCGGAGGGCGTTTTCATCAACAACTTGCGCTTTCAGCTCAATATCTTGTTCTTTCAGCCAGGCATTCACCATAGCGCCTGCCGCCACCAGAGGGGCCGTCAGGCGGCCGGAATAGGCCCCGCCGCCCCGGGGATCGTTGTGCCCCCCGCTGCGCATCCAGGCGGCGTAGTCCGCGTGGCCGGGCCGGGGCTTATTCCGCAGGGCCTCATAGTCCCCGGACCGGGCGTCCCGGTTTTCCAGAACCAGGCAGATGGGGTCGCCGGTGGTGAAGCCCTGATAGACGCCGCTGAGAATATGGAGCCGGTCCGGCTCATGCCGGGCGGTGGCCAGAGGGCCGCCGGGGGCCCGGCGCTCCAGCTCCCGGGCGATGATCTCCCGGTCCACCGGCAGGCCCGGGGCCGCGCCGGTGACCAGCACCCCCACGGCGGGGCCGTGGGATTCGCCGAAAATCGTGTAATCCAGCATTTATACTTCCTCCGTTTGTCCCCCCAGGCGGCGGTAATCCGCCCAGAAGCCGGGGTAGGATTTATCGGTGCACCCGGCGTCGCGCAGCAGCACCGGGCCGGTGCAGAAAGGCGCGGCGCAGGCGCACAGCATGGCAATGCGATGGTCGCCGCAGCTGTGGGCCTCGCCGCCGGTGAGACGGTCCGTGCCCCATACGGTGAGGCCCTCCGGCTCCTGCCGGACGCGGCCCCCCAGGGCCGTCAGCGCCGCCGATACCGAGGCCAGGCGGTCACTCTCCTTGTCCCGCAGCCGGGCGGCCCCGGTGAAGCGGGTTTCCGTTCCCGGCCGCAGCGCCGCCGCCAACGCCAGCGGCGGCAGCAGATCCGGGATATCCGTCAGGTCCACGACATCCGGCAGACACCGGCACAGCGCCCCGGCGGCCCGGTCTCCCTGCAGGGAGTCCCGGCGCAGCCCCGTGACCTCCACGGGACAGCCCAGGGCGGCGATTGCCAGCCAGAAGGCGGCGGCGGACCAGTCTGGCTCCGGCTCTATGGGAACCGGACGGAACCTTTGCCCGCCGGGGACGAAAAAGCCGCCGGGGCTTTCCTCAATGACAATGCCGCACCGCTCCAGCACCGCCAGGGTCAGGTCCACATACGGCCGGGAGGCCAGGGGGCCGGTCAGAACCAGCTCCGAGTCCGCCGTCAGGCCCGGCAGGGCCATCAGCAGGCCGGAAACCAGCTGGGAGGTCCGGCTTCCGTCCACCGGGATGCGGCCCGGGGAAAGGGGGCGGGTGACCCGCAGACCGTTTTCCGTGGCCGCAAGGCCCCAGTCCCCGGGCAGGGGCCGGGACAGCAGCCGCCGGGTGCCGGTGAACCGGGTCCCTACCTGGCCCCGGGCCATGGCCAGGGGCAGAAGAAACCGCAGGGTGCTGCCGCTGGCCCCGCAGTCGATGACCGGCTCCGGTTGGTGATACAGGGCCCACAGGCCCCGGACCGTGGCCAGAACGTCGTCGGCGGGGTCCGGGGGGCAGGGGAACTCCCCCGCCTGGGCCAGGCAGATCAGCTGCCGGTGCAGCAGGCTTTTGGAGGGCGGCGGCGTCACCGCGCCCCGCAAAGGGGCGGGATACAGGCGCAGGTCCATCACTCCACCTCCAGCAGGGACGCCAGGGGAACCGCCATCAGGCGGCCCGCCCCGGCCCGCTCTGCCACGGCGATGGTAACCTGATCTCCGGCCCGCTTCTTGTCCCGGGCCAGATAGTCCGCCGCCCCATCCCAGGGCAGCCGGACGGGAAGCTCCCACCGCTCCAGCAGGGGGGCGAGTCTGTCCAGCAGCGCCTGTCCGCCCAGCCCGTGGGACACCTGCCAGCGGAGCATCTGCATCATCCCGGCGGCCACGGCCTCGCCGTGGGTATAGGCGTCGTACCCTCCGGCGGCCTCGTAGGCATGGCCGAAGGTATGGCCGAAGTTCAGCAGGCGGCGGTCCCCGCCGTCCCGCTCGTCCCGGGCCACCACCGCCGCCTTATACCGGCAGCAGCGCTCCACCAGCCAGGGAAGCTCCGGCTTCGCCGCCGTTTCCAGATGGCGGAGGATCTCCTCGTCCCCGATAACGCCGCACTTGATGACCTCCGCCATGCCGGAGGACAGCTGCCGCCGGGGCAGCGTACCCAGGCAATCGGTGTCTGCCAGCACCAGGGAGGGCTGGTAAAAGCAGCCGATGAGGTTTTTCCCCTCCGGCAGGTCCAGGCCGGTTTTACCGCCTACGCTGCTGTCCACCTGGGCCAGCAGGGTGGTGGGCATCTGGACCAGAGGGACGCCCCGCAGGATGGTCCCGGCCAGAAAGCCCGCCAGGTCTCCGGCAACGCCGCCGCCCAGGGCCACGATGCCGTCCGCCCGGGTGAAGCCGTCAGCCAGCATCCGGCGGCACAGGGACTCATACACCGCCAGGCACTTGCTACCCTCCCCGGCAGGGAAGGCATACACCGGCAGCCCTAAGCTCCCGGCATAAAGGGACGCCGCAGTCTCGTCGGCCACCACGGCCCAGCGCTTTACCGGCAGGGCGCTCAGCCGCTCCGCCGCCCGGCCCAGCAGACCCGGGCCGATGAGAATGGGATAGGACCGCTGTCCCAGGGATACGTTGATCTGACGCATAGACGGGCTTCCTCCGGCTTTAGTTATCCTCCACCAGGCGCTGCCGGCCCAGGGCGGCCCTGCGGTAATACAGCAGCGTGGCGGCGCTGCACACCAGCCATCCGGCGGGATAGCCCATGGCCAGGGGCAGCAGGGTATTGGTGATGAAATGGGACACGATATACAGATAGATCTGGCGGAACACCACAAAGGAGCCCAGCATGATCACCATGGGCACCTGGCTGTTGCCTGCGCCCCGGAGCGCGCCGGAGTAGATCTGGTTGATGCAGCACAGCAGATAGAAGGGGGAGATATACCGCAGCAGCAGGGTGCCGTAGGCCACCACCTCGGCCTTGCGGTTGAAGAAGGCCGTCAGCTGGGGCGCAAGCACCAGCACCGGGACCATCAGCACCGCCGTCACCGCCAGGGAGATCCCCAGCGCCCGGCGGACGCCCTGCTGGGCCCGGGGGGTGTCGCCTGCGCCCAGGTTCTGCCCCACAAAGGTGGTGGCGGACAGGGCCAGGGACTGCATGGGCAGGAACATCAGCTGATCGATCTTGGTATACGCCGTCCAGCCGGACATGCAGTCCGCGCCGAAATGGTTGATATAGGACTGGACGAACACATTGGAAAAAGCGGTAACGGCCATCTGCAGAGCCGCCGGGATGCCCACCCGGACGATTTTTTTCAGCATATCCCAGTGGACCCGCAGCCGCCGCAGCTCCACCCGGACGCAGCTGTCCGTTCGCATCAGCACCGAGAGCACCAGCACTGCCGACACCGCCTGGGCGATGATGGTGGCCCAGGCCACACCGGCCACGCCCATGTGGAACCGGATCACAAACAGCAGGTCCAGCCCGGTATTCAGCACCGCCGACACCACCAGAAAATAGAAGGGCCGCCGGGAGTCGCCCACGGCCCGGAGAATGCCGGAGCCCATGTTATAGATCAGCAGGCCCGTGATGCCGGAGAAATAGATGGACAGATACGCTGTAGATTCCGGCAGCACCTCCGCCGGGGTGTTCATCAGGTCCAGCATGGCCGGGATCAGGGCCAGGCCCAGGGCCGTGAACACCGCGCACAGCACCAGGGTCAGCACCATGGCCGTGTGGACGGTATCCCGGACCTTTTCGGGCCGGTGGGCCCCGTAATATTGGCTGATGACCACCCCCGCGCCGCTGGACAGGCCCATAAAGAAGCCGATGAGCATGTTGATGATGGGCCCCACGGTGCCCACGGCGGAAAAGGCCTCGTTGGACACAAAGTTGCCCACCACCCAGGTGTCCACCATGTTGTAAAGCTGCTGGAACACGTTTCCGGCCAGCAGCGGCAGGGCGAACTGGATCAGGTGGCGGGTGATGCTGCCCTGGGTCATGTCCACGTCCCGCCGGGCAGGGGCGTGATGATGGCTGAATGTCATAAGTGCGGTTCCTCGGTTCTCTCTTTTTATAATAGGATAACACCATTTCCCGGGGAAATCAACCACCCGGCCCTCTGGGGAAAACCCACAATTGACGGGGGAACGCAGATAGGGTATACTGGAGAAAAAGCGAGGGAGGAACTGCTATGGAATACGTTGCCATGATCGGCCTGCTGTTTGCGCCGATTGTCTGTCTGCTGTGCGCGGCCTGGTTCTATGTGCGGTGGCAGAACGAGCATGAGGACCAGGCCCTGGCCCAGCGGGACCGGAGGACCTGCTTCATCTTTCTGATCGCCGCTGCCGCGTCCCTGGTGGTCTTCGGCGTGCTGAAGCTGCTGTTTCCCATCTCGGCATAAAAAATGAGCCCTCCGGCAGGAGGGCTTATTTTTATGGTCACTTCCAGAGGGAGCAGACCAGGTCCGTGTAGGCGGAGGGGTTCTCGATGGGCAGACCCGCGATGAGGCAGGCCTGGTTATAGAGAATCTCCGCGTACTTTTTGGCCTTGTCCGGGTCGATGATCCGGGCGGTCTCGAAGGCGGCGAAGGCGGGATGATCCACGTTGATCTCCAGAATGCGCTTGGCCTTCATGCCCAGCTCCGGCTGCACGGCGGTGAAATACTTCTCCATCTCGAAGGTGATGCCCTGGCCGCTGGACAGGCACACCGGATGGGTCTTGAGCTTGGTGGAGGCCTTCACCTGGTCCACCTTGTCCCCCAGGGCCTCCTTCAGGAAGGCAAAGCCCTCCTGATAGCTGTCGGTCTCGTCGGGCTTCTGCTCATCGCCCAGCTCCAGATCCCCGTCAATGGCGGAGCGGAAGGGCTTATCCTGGTACTTCTGCAGCATGTCCGGCAGGAACTCGTCGGCCTTGTCGGTGAAGTACAGGATCTCCATGTTGTGGTCCTTCAGCAGCTCCGTCTGGGGCATATGGTCGATGGCGTCCACGGTGTCGCCGGAGGCGAAATAGATGAACTTCTGGTCCGGCTGCATCCGGGACACATACTCCGCCAGGGTCACGGGCTTCTTCTCGGTGGAGGAGTAGAACAGCAGCAGGTCCTGCAGCTGCTCCTTCTTGGCCCCGTAGTTGTCCAGGGCGCACAGCTTCAGCTGGCGGCCGAAGCTGCGGTAGAACTTCTCATAGTTCTCCCGGTCGTCCTTCAGCATCCGCTCCAGCTCGGCCTTGATCTTCTTTTCCAGGTTGGCGGAGATGATCTTCAGCTGCCGGTCATGCTGCAGCAGCTCCCGGGAGATGTTCAGGCTCAGGTCCGGGGACTCCACCACGCCCCGGACGAAGTTGAAATAGTCCGGCAGCAGGTCGGCGCAGCTGTCCATGATCATCACGCCGGAGGCGTACAGCTGCAGGCCGGGCTTATAGTCCTCGGTGTAATACTGGCTGGGGGCCTGGGAGGGGATATACAGCAGGGCCTTGTAGGTGACGGCGCCCTCGGCGGACACGGTGATGACGCTGAGAGGGGCGGCGGGATCGCCGAAGCGCTCCTGATAGAACTTGTCATACTCCTCCCGGGTGACGTCGGCCTTCTTCCGCTGCCACAGGGGCACCATGCTGTTGAGGGTCTCCCACGCAAAGACCTCCTCATATTCGGGCTTATCCTCGGGGCTGCCCTCCTTCACCTGGGGGTGGGGCATGAGCATCTTGATGGGGAAGCGGATATAATCGGAATACTTCTTTACCAGCTTATACAGAGGATACTCCCGGAGATACTGGCTGTATTCGTCCTTCTCCTCGCCGTCGGGCTTGATGTGCATGATGATGTCGGTGCCCACGGCGTCACGGGTGCAGGGCTCGATGGTGTAGCCCTCCAGGCCGTCGGAATCCCAGCGATAGGCCTGCTCCTGGCCGTATTTCCGGGAGATAACGGTGATGTGGTCGGCCACCATGAAGGCGGAGTAGAAGCCCACGCCGAACTGGCCGATGACGTCGGCCTCGGCCTCCTTGTCCAGCTCCTGCCGGAACTGGAAGGTGCCGCTGGAGGCGATGACGCCCAGGTTGTTCTCCAGCTCACTTTCGTCCATGCCGATGCCGTTGTCGCTGACGGTAAGGGTGCGGTTTTCCTTGTCGATGGACAGGGTGATGGCAAAATCCTCCCGCTTGAGCCTCACGTTTTCGTCCGTCAGGGACAGATAGCACAGCTTGTCGATGGCGTCGGAGGCGTTGGAGATGATCTCCCGCAGGAAGATCTCCTTGTGGGTGTAAATGGAGTGGATCATCAGGTCCAGCAGCCGCTGGGACTCCGCCTTGAATGCCTTTTTTTCCATAAATTGACTCCTCTTTTCTGTCAGCAGCGGGGAGACGCACCGCGTCCCCCCGCTCTGTTATAAAATACGATAGGAAAGCTACTTTTTCCGGCACACCAGCCACAGCACCACAGAGCCCACGGCCAGAACGCCGGATACCACGGCGGCAGCCAGCAGCAGGGGCTGGCGATGCTCCTTGGCCAGGGCGCAGGTCTTTTTGCCCACAAAGGAGGCGGCGGTACCGCCCAGGCGGGCGGCCAGCTGCACCACGCTGCGGCCCAGCTCCACGGCGCTGTCCAGGGCGGCTTTGCCGCCGACCAGCAGGATGTCTTTTACCTTTTCCATAAGCTCGCTCCTTATTTCACGGAATTGTACCAGTCGATGACCGACCGGAGATTTTCGGGACAGACAGCGCTGGCCCCCTTGGTGGCCATGTCATAGGTCAGCTGCTGGGAGGGGTTCAGAGCACCTTTCTCCTCCAGCTGCTTTTTGATCTGGCGGCACTTCACTTGCATCATCAGGTGACAGGGGCTCCTCTGATCCTCTATCCTATACTAAATTATAGACACAATGTTGAAAAATGTCAATTGTTTTGGAAAAATGTTCACAAATTTTACCGCATGAACCGGTCGATGGCCTGGTTCAGGGAATCCACGGCCTCGTTGTCGCCGGACTCCACAGCGTCCACGATGCAGTGGGCGATGTGGTCCTTGAGGATGACCCGGCCGGTGCTGTTCAGGGCGGAGATCACCGCCGCCAGCTGCACCAGCACCTCCGTGCAGTCCTCGCCCCGCTCCACCATTTTGCGCACAGACTCCAGGTGCCCCTGGGCCCGGGACAGGCGATTCAGAACGGCCTTGGTCTGGGTATGGCTGTGGGTATGCGGATGGGGGTGGTCGTGGTCATGGTCGTGGGGATGGGTATGCTGGTCCATGGTCAGCGGGCCATGCCCTTCTGGCGGGCGTATTCGGCGGCGCCCAGGGCACCCATCAGCTGGGGATCGGTCTTCAGGTCGATGACCTTCAGCTTCAGCACCCGCTCGATGGCCTGCTTCAGACCGGCGTTCTTGGCGCAGCCGCCGGTGAGGGTGATGGCGTCGGTGGCACCGGCCTTCTTGGCCATGACGAAGCAGCGCTTGGCCACGGCCATCTGGATGCCTGCGGCAATCTCGTCCATGGGCTTGCCCTCACCCACCAGGGTGATGACCTCGGACTCGGCGAACACCGTGCACTGGGCGGTGATGGGGATCACGTTCCTGGCCGTCAGGGACAGGTTGGAGAACTCCGGCAGGCTCATTTCAAAGCTGCGGGCCATGGCCTCGTAGAAGCGGCCGGTACCGGCGGCGCACTTGTCGTTCATGGCGAAGTTCTTCACGGTGCCGTCGGTGTCGATGGAGATGCCCTTGACGTCCTGGCCGCCGATGTCGATGATGGCCTTGACGCCGGGGTCGGTGACGTGGACGCCCATGGCGTGGCAGGAGATCTCGGAGATGTTCTCGTCGGCGAAGGGCACCTTATTGCGGCCGTAGCCGGTGCCGATCAGGTAAGCCAGGTCTTGGGAGGACTTCAGGCCCACCTTGTTCAGGACCTCCTCCATGGCCAGCTTTGCGGAGGTTTCGGAATTGATTTTGCTGCGGATGGTGGTATCGGCGCAGATTTTGCCGGTCTCGTCCAGGATCACTGCCTTGGTGTAGGTGGACCCTACGTCGCAGCCGCCGTAATATTTCATAGTCAATTACTCCTTATTTATGTAGTATGGTCCGAAATTACATACAAATTTCGTCATCAAAGTCCAGCAGGGTGGGATCAACAGGCTCGGCCCGCATCACCGTGTGCATATACTCGTTGACCTTGTCGCGCATGGTCTTGCGGGAGACGGTGCGGGGATCCATCAGATCGTGCTCGATCCAGATCAGGTGATAGCCCCGCTCGCGGCCCTGCTCATCCAGGATGCCCTGGACGGTGGCCATGTTCTTGCAGGCCACGTTCTGATACATGATGATGATGTTGGCGTTCCACGCCTCGCACTGACGCCACAGCTCGTCCACCACGTTCTGGTAGCCGCCGTTGGTGTGACGGCGCATGACCATGCGCTCGTACAGACGGGCCAGATCCAGCAGGGCCAGCTCGGGGTCCTCGGTCTCCAGGGGCTTGGTGAAGTTCAGGCTTTCCATCTCCACCAGGATGTTGATTCCCCAGCAGTTGGCCAGCCAGTTGGAGAAGTTGGCATAGTAGTGGGCCGGGCAGGACCACACGATGCCGCGATAGCGCATCTTGCCCACCCACGCCTCGTCGCGGCGCTCGTAGGCCTGGAGCAGGAGCTTGTTGACCTTCTTGCAGGTCTTCATGACACGGGGATCAATACCGCCGTCCATCTCATAGTTCCACTTGCGGAACAGCTCGTAGCAGGGACCCAGCAGCTGAGGATAGGCGGTCTTGTTGACCTCCCACTTCTCCAGCTCGTACTTGGTCTCCTCGTTGAAGCGCTTCATGGCGGAGAAGTAGGCGTCCCAGCTCCACTGGGCGCCGGTCTTTTCCTCGATGAACTTGATGCAGGCCCGGATGTCCTCCGCGCCCATCTTCAGCGTGGCCTCGTCCTCATACCGGACCGGGAAGCACAGATGGAACACCGGCAGGTCGGGGAACCGGCGGGCCATATAGGACGAGGCCATGGTGGACCCGTCGCAGGGCATGGAGGAGGAGATGAAGCAGTTGCCCATATGAGGCAGAGCGTCGATGACCAGAGCGCCGCACTCGGAGGAGGGCACGGGGCAGGTATCGGCGGGCAGGCCGAAGGATTCCACCGCGTCAATATACGGCACGCAGGTCAGCTGGTCGATCTCGGACACCAGGAATACGGGCATCAGCTGATAGGGGATGCCCAGCAGATCCGGGAAGCCCGCCATGATCTGGCCCATGGTCATCTCGTCGAACAGGACCACCTTCTTGTTCAGCTCGGCGCTGTTGCCGTTCTTCTTGTCGCACTTGGCCAGGAACACCAGGTTCTCGGCCACATAGCGGAAGATATCGTAGATCAGCAGGTGGCTCATCTTCAGGGCGTTGCTCCGCTGGCCCATGGTGTTCTTGTCCATGAAGCTGACGCAGCACACATAGGAGATCATCCACCGGTAATAGAACGTCATGTTCAGGGCCGGGACCAGATCCTTGGAGAAGGTGCCCAGCAGCATGCCCCACGTCCGCAGCCACTCCTTGAAGTCATAGGCGGTGTCGGCCACGCCGCGCCACTCGCGGCGCACGGTGACCATGTCGCCCTTGCGGTACAGGGTGCCCAGGTGCTTTTCACCGGTTTTCAGCAGGTCCAGCCGTTCGGCGGGGGTCATGGCGGCGATGGTCTTGGCCTCGCGGACCACCCGGCGGACATTGTCCTGGACGTTGGCCTTCTGCTTGGCGGCGAAGGCCTTCCAGTCGGTCTCCTTCAGCATATCCCAGATGATGCCGCCCACTTCCTGCAGGTTCCGGCCCTGTGCCTTCCAGTCCACGTTGTCCTTGGCCCGGAAGAACTTGGGGTTGGGGAATTTCATCTTTGCCATTACTTGGTCCCTCCGTTCTTTTGGATGCGCTTGATCTCCAGGGATTCCACAAAGGCCTGGACGCGGGTGCGCAGCTGGCCGGAATTGCCGTTGTTGTACAGGCGGTCGATGGACAGCACCGGCCAGTTGTACTCCTCGTGCATGATATAGCTGACCAGAGCCCGCTCAAAGCCCCAGTAGTCGCAGTATTTCATCTGCTCATAGATGATGCCGTCGGCCTTGAACTCCCGGGCCAGACGGTCGGCAGTATCCCGGCGCTGCTGGACCTTCTCGTCGGCGATATACCGGGCGCACTCGGAGTGCTGCATCACGTGCAGGCACAGCTGGCGCAGGGGATCCTCGTCGTCCTTCAGTTCGATGACCTCGCGGCCGGGGGTGGAGCCGAAGCAGTAGCGGTCGGACACCACCAGGGCGCCGCAACCCTCGATGAGCTTGGTCAGCTGGGGATCGTCGATCTCGCTGCCCACGATGGCGACTCTGGCCCGGAAGGCGGGCTTCTCGTCGGGCTGGCGGGCCTTCAGCTCCTCCAGGGTCTCCCGCAGATAGGGGAGAATCAGGTCCTTGGGACAGGTATAGGTCACCAGGTTCAGCACATGGAACTCGTACCCGGTGATGACGGGGTTATCGGCCTTGCGCATTTCGCCGATCTCGCTGATGATGCGGCAGACCTCGTTATGCTGGGCCACGGCGGCGCGGATGGCGTCGTCGGAGGTGTCCACACCGTAGCGGTTTTTCAGCTCGTCCAGCACATGGATGCGCATCTGGGACACGTAGGAATCCAGGGTATAGTCGGTGATTTTATAGGGGATGTCGCAGTGGCTCACGAAGAAATTGGGCTTGGAGTTCAGCTGGAGAATCTCAAAATGCTCCATGGCGCGGTTCATCATGGAACAGGCGTCCACACCGGCCAAAGCGTCCAGGAACTGGAAGCCGCCCTCCATGCCCCGCTCCACCAGGGCACGGGCGAACTCGCAGGTATAGTTGGACATGTAATAGGTGGCGATGTCCAAAGAGCCGGTCCGGGGCGCCCGCAGGCGCACGGAAAAGCAGTTGCCGACGTTGAGCAGCGCCTCGGGCACGTGGTAGCAGGTATAGCCAACGGCCAGCTTGCCGTCCGCCTGAGCCTGCTTGACCAGCTCATTGTCGGCGTTTTCCAGCAGATTTTCGAAGTAGATCAAATGCTTCAGATCTCTCAAGAATTACACCTCTCTCCTAAAAGTTTACAGGATCTGCAGTTTTGTCAGGGCTTCGCGGGCGCCTGCGATCACCGGAGCATCGTCAGGCAGATCAAAAACACTCAGTCCCCGGATATCGTTGGCGGCGTGCTTGGCGTCGCTGCCGATATAGGCGAGAACATCAATGCCTTCAATATGAATGTAGGGGATCATGGCCGGGTCCGTCACCCGGTTCACCACCGCGCCGCAGCGGTCGTACATCACCAGGTCGTCGGCCACGCGCTTGATGGTCTGGATCACCTGGGTGCCCTTGCGGCTGGGGTCCGTCACCAGCACCAGATGGGAGACCTTCTCCATGACGCGGCGGTTGATCTGTTCAATGCCGGCCTCGCCGTCGATGACCACATAGTCGAAGTCACCGGCCAGAAGATTGATGATCTCCTTGAGGTAGGCGTTGACCTTGCAGTAGCACCCGGCGGTCTCCGGCCGGCCGATGGCCAGGAAGGAGAATTTCTGCTGCTCCACCATGGTGTCGAAGATGCGGTACCGGGCCTCGCTGAGCAGTTCGATGGCCTCCCGCGGCTCGCCGTCCTCCACCGAGGACACGATCTGCTTGCGGATATCATCCAGGGTCTGCCGTACCTCCACCCCCAGGGCGGTGGACAGACCCACGGCGGGGTCCGCGTCGATGGCTAAGATCCGGGCGTCCGGGTGCGTCTCGGTCAAAAGCCGCACGAAGGCAGCCGACAGCGACGTCTTGCCCACGCCGCCCTTACCGGCCACGGCCAGGATCTTGGGGTTTCTGTTCAACCGTGCTTCACGTCCTTTCTGGGCTGTGTGCATATACATGCACGCGGTTCTGTACAAAGTCAGTGGCCGTTAATCCACATAAATGCCATACTCTGTACATTATTTGCTTTTTACCACTATCATTTTACCATGAAATCAGGCAAGTTGCAACGAATTTATTCGAATTTTTGAATTTTTTTGTTGATTCTGGCGGCGAGATGTGGTATGCTTGTCTCATCAATCGATACGCAAACTTTTACCATTTCAGGAAAGTGAGGGCATACCCTTGAAGAAAGACATTTTGGTACAGCAGCTGGTCAACAGCTTCGGCAACTGGGTGCGCACCGACTGCGAAAACCGCGCAGGCGGCACGGCACGCATGACCCGGGACCTCTATCCCTACACCTCTTTGTTCTCTCCCATCCGGATCAACAAGCTGACGGTGAAGAACCGGTTGGTCATGGCCCCCATGGGCAACTGTCAGATGGCCGAGGAGACCGGCCGTCCCAACGACAAGATGCTCCAGTATTTCTTTGCCCGGGCCGAGGGCGGCGTGGGCCTGCTGACCACGGGCCTGATCCCCATCAGCCACCACATTGACTCCTCCGTCACGGAGAAGGGCAACTACTCTTACTTCCCCCGTATCGACGGCACCCGCACCAACTTCATGGGCTGGCGCGACCTGGCCCAGGGCGTTCACGCCCGGGGCAGCCGCATCTTCATCCAGCTGACGCCGGGCCTGGGCCGTGTGGGCAATCCCCAGTGCCTGCTGACCAAGCTCCAGCTGCCGGTTTCCGCCTCCTGGAACCCCAACTTCTATCTGCCTGACGTGCCCTGCCGTCCCCTGACGGACCTGGAGTGCGACAAGATCATCCGCAATGCCGCCCAGGCGTCCATGGACGCCAAGGTCATGGGCATGGACGGCGTGTATCTGCACGGCCACGAGGGCTATCTGCTGGATCAGCTGACCTCCCCCGCCTTCAACCACCGCAAGATCGGCAAGTATGCCGACTGGCAGCGCTTCGGCGTGGACATGATCAAGGCCATCCGCAGGAAGGTGGGCCCCAATTATCCCATTATGTACCGCATCGACCTGTCCCTGGCCCTGAACGAGACCTACGGCGACCGCATGGATACCGTCAAGAGCCTGAAGGGCTTCAAGAACGGCCGCTCCATCGCCGATACCCTGAACTATATGGAGAACCTGGTGAAGGCCGGCGTCGATATGTTCGATGTGGACCTGGGCTGCTATGACAACTGGTGGCTGCCCCATCCCCCGGCCGGTATGCCCGCCGGTTGCTTCCTGGACGTGTCCAAGGTGGCCAAGGAATACTTCGCCGCCCGGGGCGTCAAGTCCAACGTGGGCGTGGAGGTCCCCATTGTGGCCGTGGGCAAGCTGGGCTATCCCGACCTGGCCGAGCAGGCCCTGCGGGACGGCAAGTGCGACATGATCATGCTGGGCCGTCCGGTGCTGGCCGATGCCGACTGGTGCAACAAGGCCTACGCCGGTAAGGTGGAGGACATCCGTCCCTGCATCGGCTGCCAGGAGGGCTGCGTCAACGAGTTTGTCGAGGGCGGCCATCCCCAGTGCGCCGTGAATCCCCGCACCGGCTTCGAGGAGTTGCTGCCTGCCGTTTCCACCCCGGCCAAGGTGCGCAAGCGCATCGCCGTTATCGGCGCAGGCTGCGCGGGCCTGAACTTCGCCATCACCGCCGCACAGCGGGGCCATACCGTGGACGTGTTTGAAAAGTCCGACCGTATGGGCGGCAAGATGCACGCCGCCGGTGCTCCTCTGAGCAAGTATGAGCTGCACAACTATATGGAATGGCTGTTCCGCCAGGTGGAGAAGCAGGATGGCGTCACCGTGCACCTGAACATCACCATGACCAACCAGCAGCTGAAGGAAGCCGGATACGACGCCGTGGTGTTTGCCAATGGCAGCAAGGAGGGTCTGCCTCCCATTCCCGGCCTGAAGGAGACCCGCCACATCGAGGCGACCTGGCTGCTGACCCATCCCCAGGAGCTGGCCGACACCGATCGCAAGATCGTGGTGGTGGGCGGCGGTGCCGTGGGCCTGGAGACCGCTTATTGGCTGGCCACCGAGCACCAGCGCAAGGTCACCTGCGTGGAGATGCTGGAGCACTTCGAGGAGGGCGCCTGCACCGCCAACCGCGGCCATCTGATCCACTATTTCGAGGCCGAGGGCGGCCAGCTCATCAACTGCGCCCGGGTCACCCGGTTCGAGAATGGCCATGTGGTCATCGCCCGCAACCGCGCCAAGGCCGTGCCGGATCCCTACTGCACCTGGGCTCCCATCATCCCCAAGAACGTGGAGAATCCTCTGGCCCCCAAGATGACCAACGAGGAGTATATCGAGCAGCTGGAGGCCGACCTGGTGGTCATGGCCATCGGCAACAAGGGCGACGACCAGCCCTTCCTGTCCGCTCAGCAGGAGATGGTTGCCGCTGAGGTCCACAACATCGGCGACAGCTACAACACTGAGAAGCCCGGCAATATGTGGCAGGCCACCAAGGCCGCCTATAACCTGGCCATCCGCATCTGACAGCTATCTGAAAATGCCCCTGCCTTCGTTTCAGAAGGCAGGGGCATTTTTGCGCTTATTGATCGAAGGACGGGTTGACGAAGTAGAGATTTTTCTGGTCCATCTTCTCCTTGGCCAGGCGCAGGCCCTCGCCGAAGCGCTGGAAATGCACGATCTCCCGGGCCCGCAGGAACTTGATGACATCGTTGACGTCCGGGTCGTCGGACAGGCGCAGGATGTTGTCGTAGGTAACCCGGGCCTTCTGCTCGGCGGCCAGGTCCTCCGTCAGGTCGGCGATCAGGTCGCCCTTGACGGCCATGGACGCCGCGTTCCACGGGGAGCCGGAGGCGGCGGTGGGATACACCCCGGCGGTGTGATCCACAAAATACGTCTCGTATCCCGCCTTTTTGACCTCCTCCGGCGTCATGTTCCGGGTCAGCTGGTGGACGATGGCGCCGATGATCTCCAGGTGTCCCAGCTCCTCGGTGCCCAGAGAAGCATCGGAAATGTTCCAATGTATCAAATACGAGGACAAGCGCGAGGTCTTCGGCTTAAAGATACATAGCTTTTCGACACTCGACAGAATTAAAAAATGCGACGACTCTGACAACGAGAAAAATGCCGAAAAGCCTTATTCTATCAAGGTTGGCGAAACAAAGAGGACGATAAATCTGTACGCCATCGCTACTACGAAATTTCAAATTGCGGTCTAAATCAATGCTAAACCGTGTGCGCCCTTTGTGGACAAGCAAGTGCCTGTAACCACACCATTTTATAATTTGAATGGTGTGGTTTGCTACACATTTGACTTGGCAATACGAGCTAAATATAATGAGCTAAAACAACCTAACGAGATGTTTTTACGGCACAATTTGGTGCAGAGGTAAGAGTATGGTTTCAATAAAAGACAGGAAAATTCTTAGGCAGATGTTCTCGCATTATGATTATGTAATGACCACGGCTCAGTTGAGCAAAGAAAAGCTATATTACAGGGATATTCAAAGAATGTTGAAAGCTGGCTTGATAGAAAAAGTCAAGCGTGGCTATTATCATTGGACTATGGGGTCTGGCAAAGGCGATGTGGTGATAATCAGCCGTTTATTCCCCGATGGTATTCTATATATGGAAACGGCTTTATTCTATTATGGGTACAGCGATAGAAATCCTGCCGAATGGAACATCGCTATTGACAAAAACGCCTCCAGACAGCGCACAAGAATAGATTATCCATCTATAAAGGCTTATCGGTTAGAGCCAGCCCTGCTCTCTATCGGAGTAACCAGAGGAGAAATAAATTTTACCGATGTTCGCATTTATGACCGTGACCGTACCATCTGCGATGTTCTGCGTAATATGAACAAGATGGACAAGGAAATCTTCAACAAAGCAATTCAAGGCTAAGTCTGGCTCATTTGCCGGATATGGTAACGGAGGCTCCATAGTAGTCCGAGA
>OLRG01000405.1_pt1 | contig 43258 bp, 39 predicted proteins | sample 1672331 | NCBI WGS metagenome assembly OLRG01 (sample SAMEA3136672, study PRJEB25190) | human gut metagenome
ACATTGTCAACACCTATATATTATCATATTACCTCTTCGTTTTCAAGTGTTTTTTCGATTTATATATAAAAAAAACAGGGTGCCATTTGGTACCCTGTAAAATATTAGCAAGCAATATTTGCTATCGAAGCATAGCGTCTGATGTCTGATTTAGCAAGAGTATATTTATATGACACATCAGATACGCTTATGTTCAGTATTTGAGCAATATCTTTATTTTTTAATCCATGTACAGTTCTCATTTTAAATACATCATATGCATGAGGAACTTTAGCATTGTAAGTATGTTCTCTTTCGTTGATTAGGCGATTAACAGTTGCAAGAAATTCTTTAGTTTCACAGCAGAATAATTCATCACATTCTTCTCTAACAAAAGCATTTAAAATATCATCTAAAGAACTTTCTTTCTTTTTGAAATACTTCTGCATCTGAGAATAAACATAATTATGTACAACAGTAGTTGCATATCCTTCAAACGGAATATTTTTTCCATAATCAAAAGTAAATGCTGCCTTGCAAAGTGCCAAATAACCATCCTGAATTGCATCTTCTTTGCTATAATCAGGAGTGATATTATCTCCTTGAATGTTACGCATAAACTTATTGATAACTATCTGAACAATAGATAGATTTTTTTCTACTAACATTTTTTGAGCTTCGTTAAGAACGATTTTTTTCTCATTCATCAAATCACCATCTTTATACTTTAATACCATTTATTCATTATAATTTCTTAAAAACTCAAACATACTCTGTGTCAGAAGAAACATACACGATGACACAGAGTTTCTTAATTCCAAAGCGATCTTCACTTTCGTTGTAATGGTCTTAAGCAATCCCCATGTGTTTGCACGGTTTGTTTTGTGTATGTTTTAAAAAAGAGAAAGTCGGAATCCGGTTATGAGCCGTAGTCAGTATCTAAATAATTCCGACATATATAGCAATCTATTTCTATAATTACATTATAGCCATTATTACTTATTTTGTCAATACTTAAAAAAGCTTTCATCAAAATTTTGTGAAAGCTTTTTTTAGGTATTTACATAGCTTAGGCTATGTTAAATTATGTAAGTATTTCATTGTCATCAAGGTACCACACACCATCAACTCTTATGGCAGATTCGACAAGTCCGTCATGTATTCTTTTCCTGATAATACCAACTGATACATTATGGTTATCAGAATATGTTTTAATTCGTACAAGCCCATAATACAACGGCTTTACTTCTTCGCTATTAACATACCACTTGCTACCAATCTTTTTTGCAGATGGATACTGTCCATTATGAATCTTGTGTAATATCGTTGATTTCTTCATATTAAACTTTTCTGAGAGTTCATCAACGGTAAGAAAATTTTCATCTGATACTTCAGTTAATGAATCTATTACACTCACATCATCTTTATGAAGAAACCATTTTTCTTTTCTAGCCGGAAGATTGATTAGTATACTTGTTTTATATAATCCTCTGCGTACATCATTAACTACTTTCATCCTGTCTATATTATGAAGATTAGCGTACTCTTCTATAGATACATATCCCTCAGGTAATGACATATCTAATATTTCTTTAATAAAAGGATCATCTTTTGACACAAACCATTGATTTTTAGCTTTTACAGCAGTTTTAAACTTACCCTTGGTAGCATATGCAATTATAGTATATGGATTCAAGTTGTTTTCAATAGCAAATTTTTTGACAGATATATAGTCGGGCGAATTAGCGACATCATGCAAGTGTATTAAAAAGTCAACATCTTTTGGATTGATGTAAGTGCGATATCCAATTATTTTAGCAGGAATTGTCCCTTTGTTAATATGCATTTTAAGTTCATAAACATTGATATTTTTATTTTTTGCCACAGTATTAACCGGCAAGAGATGTTCCCCATCCTCATTAATAGGAAGATTTGCATATAATTCATCTAAACTTAAATATTGTACACCGTCTATAGTTTCGAGTGTAGTATATCTGTTACGCTCAATTTGTTTGTAAAAAGCATTAGGATCTTTACCGGTAACATGGGCAAATAATCTTACAGCTTCGGACACCTTGATTTTTTTCTCATTTTTCATATTCAATCTCTCCGTCCAACAAGAACACATTCAGCGGTACAACAATGAAAAGTAGTACCGCTGTGTAAAAGGATAGTGTAAATGCATTATTATCACTATTTTACATTATATAGTGTTCTTAATTTTTTGTCAAACGGTGTCTGACTGATTTGTTAGCCTTGAAAGCACCTTTTCAAATATATTTCTGATTTCTGAAACCTCGTTTTTATTTAAGGTAATTTCTTTTTCAGATGCAAACAATCTCATTATTTTTGCAATTTCTTTGCAAAGATCGTCTACCTCTGAAATTGATGCTTCGGGAATAACTGTATCTGAAACAAACTTTTTTTGACATTCATCAAGTACATTTTTCAGTTTGTCATCTTCTGATGAAAGATATTCGTCATTGTCAGACATAGTGCCAACAGTAGGCTTTGAGGCATTTTCGTTATCTGATATTGGAGTCTTTGGCATTACAGACATTTTAGGCTTTGCCGCTGCGACTGCTTCTTTTACCTCATGTGTAGCAATCGGCTTATCGTTATCTCTTGCATTTTGGATAAAATCATCTTGTGTTTTCTCATCAGCTTTTGACAAATGATAAGCGGTTTCTACTGTAATCTCTCCTGCATCAAACGCATCTTTAACAGAATCTGTAGCATTCAAGTTGATTGAATTAAGTTTTTTGGCTTGATGAACACTTATATTCATATCTTCAGCTATGAGTTTAATTAACTGTCCGTTAATTTTTTCACCGTTAGCTTTTCTTTGTTCAAGTTTTTCCTTTTTCTTTGCAAGTTCTTTGGCTTTTTCAGCATCAGTTTTTTCACGATTATAAAAATTGGCATCAATGAGAATTTCCTCGTCATCGTCGTCATTTCTTATAATACATGGTAAAACTTCAAAATCTGATGCCTTATCAGGATTTCGCTTGCAAATTATTTCAATAGCAGCTAATCTACGGTGACCACTCAACAATGTATATGTACCTTCGTCATCTTTTTTGACGATTAAAGGTTCGAGTAAGCCTTTATCTTCAATACCATAGGATAGTAAAAGAGTTTTGTCAGTTGAATAAATTTCCTTATTGTGTTCATTCGGAATAATCTTGCTTCTTTCTATGTATTGTACTTTATATGAATCATTTGCCTGAGAAAGAGTTTTAGAATTAAAAATAGAATCAAGTTTAAAAGCCATAAATAATTACCTCCTGCTATTTAATCAAGTGAAAGATATTCTGCTACGAGTTTTTTATAATCATCAGCCGCTTTACATTTAGGTGCATACGACAAAAGAGGCTTATCAAAGGTACTTTCGCCGACTTTAACTGTTTGAGAAATTGTAGTTTTAAGAAATTTTAGTCCGAGTGCATCTTTCAGGCTGATTTCGCCCTGCTTGTAAAGATTGGAACGAACATACATCGTCAAGAAACAACCCTTGAGCTGAATATTAGGATTAAATACCTTTACACTTTCAATCGTTTCAAGAGCGTACTCCATACCGTCAAGACCATATCTATCAAACTTTATTGGTACAAGCACATCGTCAGTAATAACAAGACCGTTGACAACTGCCATATTATCTTCAATAGAATGATCAATAATACAATAATCATAATCATTCTGAACTTCCTCAAGCTGAGCCTTGAATCGTGTTTGCTGAGGACGGAGAGCATCGTACAGTACATCCTTATTTGCCTTGATGAGGTTGTAATTTGCCGGTATTACATCAATACCATACTCGCTGTGCTTGATAACATCACGGACAATATTCTTCTTAGATACAAGTAAATCAGCAGAGGAAAGACCGTCTGCATCATAACAGCCGAGTGTTTTGGTTGAGTTTGCCTGCTTGTCAATATCAAATACAAGCACACGCTTACCGTAATCGTTGTGAAGTATTTGTGCAAACGCAAGAGTACTTGTCGTTTTTGCAACTCCGCCTTTAATGTTGTAAAAAGATATAGTTTTCATATTATTCTCCTTTTTTATCATTGTTAACATCTATATAATCTACATTTTTATGTGCAAGGGGATTTTTTTCAAGTGCTTCACGCACTTGTTTGTTATCAATATGCGTATAGATTTGCGTTGTGCTTAATTCTTCGTGTCCTAACACTTCCTTGAGTGTTAAGACATCCACATCACCGTATTGATACATCAGAGTTGCAGCTGTATGTCTAAGCTTATGAGTCGAATACCCTTTGCCGTCAAGTCCGGCTGCTTTGAGCGTTTCGGATACTACAAGCTGTACAGCACGGCGAGATAATCTAGTACCTTCGTTCGCCGAAATAAAAAGAGCATTTTTATCTTTTACAAAATACTTATTTGATAATCTTACCTGTAACCAATTTTCAAGTGCTACCATGCAAGATTCATTCAAATGCAGGATACGCTCCTTGGCACCCTTACCCATAATACGAAGAGTATTGTTCTGGATGTCCGAAATATCAATATCGACAAGTTCAGTAAGACGCAGACCACAATTAAGAAACAGAGTAAGCATGCAGTAGTTACGGTCATAATTTTTTCCTTCTTTAACGCTTGCAAGGAGTTTCTCTGATTCTTCAAGAGTAAGGTACTTTGGTAACTTTTTTTCCTTTTTTGAATTGGTAATAGTTTGACAAGGGGAGGAGTCAATAATTTGAACATCATTGCAACAAAATTCAAAAAAGCTTCTTATTGCTGATAATCTTCTGTTTCGTGTGCTGGCTTTAACTTTTCGCCTTGCCATATACATAACAAACTGTTTAATATCATCACGGCTGATACTCCTAATGAAATCAGTGTCTATAACATCAGATACAGCCTTAATTATCTCGTTGTAGTCATTATTTCCGTGTGTATGCGGTAAAAGAATATCACCTTTATATGTAATCTCAATACCTTTTAAAGCAACTAAATATCTAAACAGCCAAAAAATATCGCCAAAATAACTCACAACCGTATCCATAGACTTGCCTTCAATAGCAATCATGTTAATTATGTATTTCCTCAAAACGATAGGGGCAAGGTCGAGCTGTCCTGCAAAATAGGCGTCATATCCGGTTTCACTTTTCATGTTATAATCATCCCTTTAGTTTATTTATATCATCAATTAATTCATCATCATAGACAGCCGGCAATGTTATTGTGCCGTTATCATTAAATTTCTCATCATCACTATACAAGAAATAACCTTTTAATTTAATGATTATTGTCTTGTTTTCAATTTTCAGATTGGTAATACTTTCTATTCTGTAAATTGCAAATTGTTCCCTATGCCGATATAAAACGGCTATGACAAACGAACCGTCTGAGTTTTTGGAAATGATAAACGATTCAATTTTACGGTTCTTCTTATCATAATCAATCGTAGCAATAAGGCAAAGATACAGCAAAATAATTAACACACAACAACTGATTAAAGCAAAAGTGGGAGAGAGAACCCCGGTTAATAAAGCAAATACTTCTAACAATAAATCAATAAAAATCAATAAAGCGGTTCCTCTCTTAATTACTGACTCAAATCTAAGATATTTAGTGACCAATAACGGATTATGGTAATACCGTTTGCTTTCAGAAAGACTTTCTGTATAAAACTCTGAGTATCTCTCTTCAAGCAATCTTTTAAGAAGTAAATCTATCAGCATAGTGGTTAAGTTATTCATATCTTTATTTGTATTATAAAAATCTTCTTTTTTCATATACATTCACCTTTTGTCATAGTTTTTGGATCCAGCGGCACTTTCGGGGCGGTAGGTACAGCAGTCTTGCTCCATACGCTCAGCAAACTCGCAAATATGAAAGAGATTGCGTCCGACCTCCAAATGATAGTCGTCAATATAGCGGCAGGGATAGCTTTTCATCTTACCGTAACGATCGGTTACAATGATGTGCTCACCGTCCGGAATACGGAACAGTTCTTTATAGTGACTGTCAATAAAGCGAATGTCCCGATTAGCTTCCTCTATATGCTTATCCAGCCATTTTCTCACATAACAAAAGCAGTAGAAGTTATAGTCACCTTGAACAGGTATACAACGAAGTAGGAATGCATACTTCTCAGAATCTGCTCGAAAGCCGAACTCAGTTGTGTAGTTACCTTTCATTTCGCTGTCCTTATTTTCCCGACAAACCGAGTACATAGTGGCACGGTCTCGGAGCAATCCGTAATTCTGTGAACGCAAGGCGTTGATTACATCGTCCAAGTCTTGCTTAAACTCATCACTTTTCCATTGTGAACGGGTATCAAACCAAGTGGTGTAAAACCAGTTGCCGTTAGAGCCGAAATCACCACGTAAATAACCGATATTGCCGGTCTGCCCTTGAATCTGAGGGCTTTGTACATAACTGTACTTGCGTTCGGAAACAGTCATTGGTCGCAGTGTGAAATTTGCCATAATTCCTTACTCCTTTTTAATATCATGTTTAATAATCTCATCTTTTGTAGTCATAATTATTTTCCTTTCTCAAATAGATGTTTTTGGGTTTATTACTTCACAAAACATAGATTTCACGCAGGTGTTAATAATAGTCTCTGCCCTCCTCCGAGAGGGAAGAAGTATATGAGAATTTATCCTGTCAATTTTTATACTTCAGAAGATTTGAACTTTTCTGACCTAACTACTTTTAAAAAGTCAATGAAATTTGGTATCATCAAATATCACATTTCAGTAATTACATTATATCAGTAGTTTTTTATAATGTCAAGCCACAATTGAATATTATGAACATTCAAATAAATAATGAAGGTCGATTTGTTATAATCAAACATTTATATTTATAATTTGTTAGGCGGTACCGTATGGTACCATCCAAATAAATATAGGAGTTTAATTATTGAAGAATGTCCGAATAAATATTGAATTAAATATTCAAATGTTTAAAAGCATTTATTGATACAGGAATTTGCAATTTTACATTTTGAGTGTTTATTGAATAAGTATTGAATAAGTAAAGATAACATCGCCACAAAAAGGTATATACCTTTTAAATTGTGACTATTTAAGTTATACGACATTAAGAGTCTTAGCAATATGCAGTTTATTTGAACAAGGATAAGCAAAATCTTCTGAATGAAAAAGCGAGGAATAGTCTGACGAACAACCATAAAATCAAAAACTGACAATTTATAGCGACTTTTAGGCTTATACCCATATGTGTATATTCCCCCCCTGCGTGAAATTAGGATTATGTGCATATACAAATACTGAATAGATAGCACTCTCTCCTACCTGACAATTCTTCAATTATTCAATTTATTCATATTCTAATTGACATTACAACATATTAGTGATATAATATAATAAAGCATTTAACTTAGCAATGCACATATATACGGGTAGCTCATTTAGAAATAAACGAGTTCAAATCTAAATTAATACGAGTTGCTCGTATTATGATGCATGCTTCTTTAATACTGACAATTTAATAAACTTTTTTCTTAATACTTTTCTCACTAAAAGCGGGTATGTGTCTTAATCACATACCCGCTTTTGTGTTTCTATGCAGTTTGAAAAATTTCTTTCTTTGTTATATTGATTCCCTTTAAATAACTGTCATTTCTGCAAGGAATTCTTATTCTGTTACGATTGAGATCTATTTCTACCTTTTCTACATCATCCCGAACTTCTGATTCTAACATATAAAGATAGTTATATTTATGTTGGTCCTCAGAACTGTAATACAATCTAAAAACAGCTTGATTTCCTACCATTTTTTCAAATATCAACTGTTCAAAGTTTCTGTTTTTAACTCTGTTGTCTGTCATCAAACTCAACTGGATTATTCGGTGAATGTTAACATACTCGTCAATACCTACTTCATCACTAATCCACTCTTCATTCTCATAATAATCTGAGAAACTATTGCTATCAGCTATAATTTCTTTTTTTCGTTTTAGTAATGATAACAACTCATTTGAAATCAAATATATTCCAACACTTACTATAGTTATTGCAAGTACTGATAATGCAATAAGTGATGCAAGGTCATTACTCCATATTAACATCATAATTACCGCTGCCGATAGGCAGGACATAGGAAAAATTGAAAGCAGAACCGCCAGTAGTTTCCATTTAAAATTCTTAATGAATTTCTGCTTTTTGATATTATCTTCGTCATATTGTTTTTTTGCAAAATTTATATATTTATTTACTACCGCTTTTTTTAGCGGTACTACTGTATAATCATTATTATTCATATTTAACCTCGTTTTTTACCTTTCACAAATTACTACGCACCGATTAAATCCACCTTTACCATCCGATACGCAGGTTATTAATGTTAATTTATCTTTTCCTTTATCTATGTACATATCTTGTCCATCATTTGGAGATCTTGTGACTTTACTGACAACTTTGTATTTTACATCGCCCCAGTAGTTTTTTATAGTTACCGTATCTCCTGTTTTAAGCGAAGGAATGCTGTCAAAAATCCATCTGCCGATATATCCTGTATGTCCCGACAAAACCACATTAGAATCCTTTCCGCCGGTTGGCAACGAAGTATAGCATAGATGAGCCGCACCATATGCCATATTACTATTATTTGCACCAAGGTATACAGGAACATTAAGACCAATTGAATCAGCAGTTATGTAAGCATACACGCCGTTTGTAATGCCATAATCAGTTAACTTTAACGCTGAATATGTGTATGACTCCTTATTTGTCAGTAAGTTGCTCTGATTTGATTTCAATTTTCGGTTGTATGCAACACTATCTTCATACAGCTTTTGAGAATCAACGGTCATTTTACTGCTATCATTGTCATTAACATAATTATCAGCACTCTTTGATTTTTGATTATCTGATGAAGATTTTACATTATCGGAATTATCATCGGAACTACTCGGAACTGATGATGTTGTTGCAGTAATACTTCTGGCTTTTTCAAATTCCGACTCTCTATTATTATTGGATAAATCGGACAGAAAAAACGAACAAGCAATTGCCGCTGCTAATGCACATCCCGCACCAATAAATAATACTGCAATTATGCTTTTCTTATTATCACCGACAGATTTCTTCTTTTTATGCATTTTGACTCCTAGCTTAATATCTTCTAACGGTAAATGCCACATATCCGTCTTTCAGACCTTCAATCTCTTTAAGTAAATATGTGATTTCAAAAATAGCGTTGCTGATTTTATGCTCTACTTCAATACCGTTAACAACGGGGATATATATAATCTTATCCCCCACCTCAAAATTTTCATCGTTTTTCCGAATTTCAAAACTTTTTACTTCATACAGGATATTATCGCAGTATTGCCTTTCAGTTTTTAGTTTATGCATTTTCATATTTTTCTTTTTCCTTTCAATTACATAATTTAAACAAGCACTTTTTGTAAATATTACTATTCACAATTATATTATATCAATTTTGCAGAATTGTAATTATTGATTTTGTTGCTCTTAAATACAAAAAGGCTATCATCTCACAATCTCAATTGCGAAATGATAGCCCTGCATATTATTTCATGCTTTCTTTAATTTGTTTTCTTCTTCGTTGCGAAAGAATATCAAGCCATTCCTGTTCTAACCAACGATTTGCCTTATAAGCTGTATAGTATCCGTAACTTAGATGTTTGCCGTATCTCTTATTGTATTCGTTACACTCATTGATATTTCGTTCTAATCTTTCTTCATTGTTTATGGTTTTCATGCATAGTTCCTTTATCCCTCAGGACGAAAATTCTCGTCAACATCATCAAACAATGATTTCTGAGTATTCTTCTTGATAATAGGCTTTTTTTCTGCCTTGTTTTTTGCTGTTTCGGCACTCTCGGTCACAGCAGATACAAGGCTTGTTATATTTGACAACTCGGTAGGAATAATCAGTTTGGTAGCGTTGCCGTCGGCAACCTGTACAAGTGCTTCATAACCTTTAAGCTTGATTATCTTATCAGATGGATTTGCGTTCGTTAATATTTCAAGAGCCTTACCTTCGGCTTCCTGAGTTCTAAGTAAAGCCTGAGCCTTACCTTCGGCTTCTTTTATAAGTCGTTCTTTTTCCGCTTCGGCGGCAAGAACTATAGCTTCTCTATCTGCCTGAGCATTAAGTATTCTTGCCGTCTTATTACCTTCGGCTATCTTAATTGCACTTTCCTTATTACCCTCAGCTTCGATAATCTTTGCACGGCGGTCACGCTCTGCTTTCATTTGTCTTTCCATAGCATCTTTGATTTCTTTTGGCGGATCAATAGACTTGACTTCAACACGAATTACCTTAATTCCCCAAGGATCAGTAGCCTCATCAAGTATAAGACACATCTTTTTGTTAATTTCATCTCTTGAAGTGAGTGTACTGTCAAGCTCCATATCACCTATTATATTACGCAAAGTTGTCGCTGTAAGATTTTCGATTGCTCTTGTAGGATTGTCTGTACCATAAGCATAAAGCTTAGCGTCTGTAACCTGTGAATATACTACTGTATCAATCATAATCGTTACATTATCTTTTGTGATTACCGGCTGAGGAGGAAAATCGAAAACTTTTTCTTTAAGGTTTGCCCTTATGACAATCCTGTCAATGAAAGGAATCTTAATGTGTAGTCCTGCCTGCCAAGTTGTCTGATAACTTCCAAGTCTTTCAATTACCCATGCCTCAGTTTGAGGAACAATGCGGATATTAGTTGATACAACAGCTATCACCAATGCTAATATTGCTAATAATATAATTAAACCATACATATAAATTCTCCTTTTTACTTTACTTCTACCTTACATTTGTAAGTTTTTCCATTATATGTTGCTACAACATTTGTGAGTCCTGTCTTTTTTGCCTTAACTATAATATAATTTCCTGATTCTTTCACAACCGTAACAACATAAGGATTACTAATCTCCCAACTGCATTTTTTAGCTCCTTCCAAGCGTATTGTACTTTGTTGCTTTTTATAAAGTGTTGTTGAAGTTACATTAAGTCTGCAATTATCGACAGGAGTTGGTGTCACAGCTTTATTCTTGACTGTAACCGTACAATAAGCTTTAACACCGTTATTTGTGCCTGCTACAATTGTGCAAGTACCGGCAGACTTTGCACTAACTCTGCCATTACTGACAGAGGCTATAGAGTTGTTAGTGCTTGACCAAGTAATGCTTTTATCTGTCGCATTACCGGGGTATGCACTTGCACTAAGATTAGCACTCTCCCCCACAGTCAGCGATATACTGCTGCGGGAAATGCTTACACTTGTGACCGATACGGTTTTATCTTTGTATTCATAATGACTCTGACTGCTACTCTTGTTGCTTATATTACTTGAGTATGTGCCATTATTGCCCGATTCGTCATTATAATGTGACTGAGCATTATTCGAGCTTGCATTTGAAGAACTGCTTTTCGTAGATTTTGATGACTTAGATGAATTGCTGCTTTTCTCATCTTTTTCTGAGGAAGATGATGGTGAACTGCTTTTGGAAGAATTTTTGTTTGAATCCGAATTTGTCATTTGCGGTACAGGCGACATTGTTCCTACATATAAATTATCAAGTTCTGATTCCGATGTGTCATCCTCATCTTCATCATGCCCAAAAACATCATCATAATTAAGGCTTTCTTCAGTTGTTGTCTGTGTTGTTGATTGTTTAATATCATAGTCAGGATTACCACTCATTGATATAATAAGAATTATTACAATGAACACGACAATAAAGGCACCGACACCGATTACTAAAATCATCTTTGGAGATACCTTAGTTCTTTTATCAGAATTATCTTTATTATCGTATCCTTTGAATCCGGCATTATTATTATACTTTGGCATCTTTGTTTCCCCTTCTAAACAAGCCCTTCTTTTTCTTGGGTTTCTCTATTCCGAGTATATCATAATACATATCGGCATTCTCATCAGATATTTGAGCAAAGCAATCAGGTGAATAAGGAGCAAAATAGCACTTAGATTTTCTTTCGCTCATTATATCAAGCACATTTTGTTTGTCATGATTGGCAACAAATGAGAATACATAGTATATCTTATCATCTGAATATAATTGAGAAATCATTGCAGTAAGCCTGTCAATTTCATCAGGGGATCCCCCACATACAACAATACGGATATTCTTTTCAAAAAAATCCGACGGTATATTTACAGGGCATCCATAATCATACACCTCTACTTCATATTCTTTGTCATAAACAAGATTTTTCTTCCTATTAAGATACAAGCCATCATACAGTATACATTCACTTCCTGTATCTACATTTACATCATAATAATATTTTATCAACATGTCAAGAAAATTGCTGTTGTTATCTTGAACATAACATACACTTTGTCCAATATTACTTAAAAATCTTGTAATCTGTATTGCTTGCGTTGTGGTTCCAATTCTATCAAGTGAACCGATAACACCAATCGTTCGTTTTTGAATAGGAATATCAAAATCCTTTTTATTATCGAAAGACTCTGGTTTAACTTGAGTGTATGTAGCAAATTCAGAGTTCTGTTTCTGAGGGAAAGAAATATTTTCAATAGGTTCTGTATTCATTGTAAGCGTAGTAGGTTGAATATTTTCAACCCTCTGCTGTTTATCCTGAGAGTTAGATATTGGCTTTTCCTGTGTAGTATCATCATTTAATTTCTTTATATTTTCCAGCTGAACAGGCATTTTTCCAAATATCTGATCAATAGAATCTAATGAGTCTGAAAGTGTTACAGGCTTAGTTTTAACTTTTTCCTCACTTTTTTCTTCAGAAGTTTTTTTAGAATCTTTTGATATATCGGACTTTTTAAGCCGTTCAATCTTCTCTACACTTTTTTCTTTTTCTTCAATACTCATCACACGAGGTTTATTTGCCTTATCATCTGATTTTGTTTCTGCCTTTTCAAAATCTGTGATAGCAAGAGATTCAAGTGTCTGAGGCTTACTGCGATTTATTGTTGAAGAATCAGTTTGTTTATTCTGTTTTACTGTTTGTGCGTTTTCATCTTCTTCCTTTATGATTTTTATATCGTCAAAAAAATTATTTGATACCTTTTGATTAGGAGTATCACTTGTTATTAAGGATGAAAATAGGTTTTCTTCCGCTTTTTTAGGAAGAAGTTTAAATCCGTATGCCGCAAACCACTTTTCAAGACTTTTTCTGTCGGCATTCACATCAGAAATTATTGGATAGCCTATGTCTTTGAATTTTGGTGGTATATTTCTATATAGTATTAGTTCCGATTTAACTTTTTTATACTGCTCAAAGCAATCATAAAGAAAGTCGTCATCAATTTTTTTGTTATGCAAACAATCGAGATTAACAACTATAAGATTGTATTTGAACGCACTCTTTAATGCCGACACAAGACTTTCAGAAGATTCTGCACTTTCATCATATTCAAAAGTACAATCATATCCTTTACAAAACTCTTCAAAAACCTTGCTTGGCTCATCATGTGTTCCTATATAGCATATTTTCATTACTTGCTACTTCCTTTCTCTTTGATAATATTTTCGAGTTCTTTGATTTTAGCCTTGGCTGTAGAAATATCGTCATTCTTTTCATCAATAGACTCCTCATATCCGGATATTTTATCCGTATAACTTTTGTAGCTTGTTTCGTAAGCAGAAATTTGTTCGTCAATCTTTTTTACTTCGTTGACAGTCATATACTCTTTGTCCTTATTAAGCTGATCAACCTTTGTTAGAATTTCCTTTTGGGATTCTTCTGCATCTGAAATTTTTTGAGTGAGATTTTCAATATCGCTTTCATAACCGTCTATTTCGTCATTAAGCTTGTTTATGTACATTTCTACAACAGATAACGGCTCAATTTTATCTGCATTTTCGACCTTATATTTATTAGTGTAAACTGTAGTATAAGCCGCATTTTTGCTTTCACCTTTTTTGGCAGACTCATCGGTAAGAATATCGTCATCTGCAACATATCCTACATTAAGTGCAAGCTCATTAAAGTCATCAGGAATATTGTACAGCATAACATTAACAAAACTGCTTGATTGATATGTAACTTCATATTCAACTTCTTTACTTTCTTTTACAACATTTCTTGATACAGCTTGAAAGATATATTCTTCCGATGCGTCAATTGCTGTATTATCAAAGCTTAATATTATCTGCATTTGCTTCTCTTTTTGAGAATAAATCCAGTTTTCGATTGTTACGCTATGATCTGAATTTATTACTACCGGTGTCCTTAGGTTGGTATAAAGCAAACTATCTTCGCTCGGCAGAAAAATGCGAGGTGAAAGAAAGAAAAAAGCATAACCAAAAACAATTACTGCAAGCATTCCTATAATCGCTGTATTTCCTTTTATAGCTTTTTTCATAGTTTTAGCTTCTGACAAATCAATTCCCCCTTTTAGGAAAGTATTTGTATTTTCATTAGTATTAAAAAAATTATCCACAGTACATCAAATGTGATGCACAATACACATATAAATTTTATAAATCTTCTGAAAGCAATTCCGTGTGGTTGTTTTCCGGATTTGGCAAGAAAATAGTATTTAAGCGAAAATGAACCCGCTTTTTTCTTATTGCATTTTTCGCAGGCTGGAGCAAGATTTTTTGGATCATTAACGCTATCTATTCCGCAAGTGACCAAAAGATTTTTATAAAAGTCAGATTGTTGGACCTTTTGAATCGGAATAACATGATCAACAGTTATTTTATCTTTACTCATTCTTTTACCGCAGTACACACAGCGATATACTCCTGTATCACTTGGATAAGCGTGAAAATATACACTTCTATACTTACTGCTGCGTATATATTTGTTTTCAATAATATTAACTGTAAGGTGCTTTCTGTGGCAAAATGAGTTAATATAGTCAACTATATCATTATCGGATGTAGTAAGAGTCCATTTTCTGCCTTTTGGTTTCAAGCCGAAATACGAAAGCTTATGACGATACCTATATGTGGTTCGTCTGCCGTCGGTAACCTCAACAAGCATTACTCATCATACCTCCGCCAACGATAAAAATACCCCTTAGCAAAATAGCGATAATTAAGCTTATATATCTGCTTCTGACTGTATAGCAGAATACCGCTTTCAACTAAATTACTAATCTGTTCTTTGACCTGTCTTACAGAGATTCTGAGGCTTTGGGCAATTTCGCTTTTTACATTATCGTTTAAGTCAATAATCTGACCTTTGCCGTCCTCTGTTGTCGGCTCAACCCTGTACAGAACTTCAACTAACACAGGATTCATAACAGCTTTTGCTTCTTTGCTGTAGTTAATGTTGTTGATATACATTTTGAGATAATACGGCTCTTTTTTAACCTTCTTTCCACCGTTGTTACTCTCATCAACGCCGTCATAACAGTTTTTATTATCTTTTTCGGGGTTTTGATTTTGCCGATTGCTTTTGTAATTGTTGTTATAATGACCTCTGTTATTGTATTTTTCGATGTCATTTTCGCTCTCAAATGTTTGATTTTCATTTTTTACGGAAGAATTTTCAACCGTATTCTTAAATAAGTTTTTAAACATATTTTTTCTCCTTAATCTTTGTCTAAAATGTCAAACCCGTTAACTCTCCAACCAGTTGTATCTGTTTCGACGAGAGATACCGTATAGCTCAAACCGTCTCTTGTTTCGCAAAATATATGTACCGTGTCTTTGTCAAAATCAGCAAACCAACAATTATAAGCTAAGTAATTATCTTTTTTTACTTTTCTGTCGCATAAATCTTTATAAAAATCATCGGTAGTATATTGACTTAGTGCTTCCTTGTTAGCCGGATTCTGTACAAGAGAATAGCTTGTATATGCGTCTGCAAAATCAGAAACTGCACGAGTAAGTGTTGTCATAAGGTGGTTATCAATTTCACTTATTCTTTTGTTCATCCAATCAATTTCAGACTGTTTTTCTTTATACTCATTTGTGTCCTTATAGGTCGTTTCTTTTTGATTATCAAACAAATCAGAAGGACCTGTTGATTTTTGATAACCGGCAACTTTATCCTCTCCAACTTCATTTATGATGTTTTGACAGGATATTAATGTTTGCATAGGCTGTATAGTGATTACAATTGCCGTGCCAATTACCATAACACAAGCTAATAATGTAATCAAAACACCGTTATAATGTGCGTACAGAATATCGTGCAATTTTTCAAATCTTTCTCTCATAATCAATCCTCCAAATCGGATATTTTCTCTGCTTTATCTATCACCCAAGTACCGCCTGACACTACCATTGTAATTTTATACAAGCTTTCTGTGTCATTGATTTGTACATCAAAAATGTAATAGATATTGGTCGAGTAAGCATTCAACTCCTTAATATCCGTTCCGGTAACATAAATACGCTTTATTTCGCATTTACTTCCATCGTTATTTGATTTTTCAATATCAGATCTAATGTTATCAAGGAAATCAGAAGAACAATCCTTTTCAATGGATTTCACTATTGAATCAAGATTATCTTTTTCTTTACCTTCATAGTTATATCTTGATTCAAAATAGTTCTTAATCTTATCTGTATTCTCTGTTTCGCCGTTTGCCGCTTTTTGCAAAGTCATTTCCGCCTTTTTATAGGCTTCATCCTGACTTGCTTCATAATCGGTCAGTTTGACAATAAGTTTGCCGTCTTTATCTCTTGATACGCTTGATATATCAAGGCTATTGACAATCTCAGATTTTTGCTCTGCCATATTACTTGATATGCCATATATAATTACACCGCTGACAGCAAAAGCTATCAGCAATATAACTATAATCGGATTTGTAATAATTTCTCTGATTCGTTCTTTCATTTTTGGCTCCTTAAAAAATAACTCAGCTTAAATTATCCCAAGTTGTTGCGGCAAATTCCATTCTGTCTACTGATCCGGTTGCCGACCGTTCGTAATAATCGTGAAATATCCGTGCCGCCTGTCTAGCTCCGTCTTTCGTGTTTGGAACAGCTTGCATTCTTGACAAACATCCTGTACACCAATAGTAATATTTGTCATTGTAACTTCCCTGTCCGTCTTTAATTAGTGTTTGATATAGATACTCAAACTGAGCAGTTACATCAACTCCCCAATTCGGGCAGTCTCGCTTAAATCTTGTACAGTTATCTCCGTACCACATGCATATGCCACCGGAATTTCCGACTGCTCCAAACGCATCAGGCACATAGCCCGCAAAATAGTTTGAAGGCAAATAGCTGGTTTCCCTAAAAATATTACCGAGCATTCCACAAATCATTGCCTTATTAAATCCCTTAGCTTCAAAAAATGTGGCAAATTGTCTTTCAAACTGAGGTGCAGAAAGATTATTAACAATTCCGGAACTTGTATTGCTGATAGGCGGTGTATATGCGTATATATATCCCTGTAAAGTCCAATCAGTTGCTCCAACATTGCCCGGATCGGATAATGGTGCAGTACTAAGATAAAAATTAGTACCGTTATACGCTGAGTTAGAATATGTAACTGTATTGTTTTCAATTTTCTCGACAACCGCAACATGACCTCCGCCCGGATGAACCCAAACTGCAACAGCTCCCAGTTTTGGCGTGCTTCCGTATGGGTAATAGTTATGGCTTTTGTTATAGTCATACCACATTTCTGCATTACCTGTGCATAGGTTCGGCCTTGAACCGTTAAGCTCGTAAATCCTGCCAAAGGCATATGCTGTACAGTTAGGCATGCCATAAGCCGGATAAAACGGATTATCTGTACTGTAATAGTATCTGCTGCTTGTTGATGGTGCAGTTAAACGAGGAGTAAACTGTTGAGATCCTCCCACCATACCGGTTCCGCCGGCACTTGAACTGCTTCCGGCTGTCGCACCAAACGCCATAAAAATGATGACTACGAAACTCAGCACAATAATTCCGATAGGACCTAAAATTGATATAAGACCTGCTATAACCATTTTAACCAAATGTGCAACTTTTCTGATTGCAGCGGCACTTTCCTTTTTCGCCTTTTTAATAGCCTTTTCCCGCAATCGTCTTGTTGCCGCATTTGCTATTTTCCCGGCACCTCTTAAAGCAGAACCACCAACACCTGCTAATTGTTCCGCATCATTATAGTCATCCATAACATCCTCCTATTATGTACCACCGCCAAACACAGCCAGTTCATCGTCGCTTGCCTCGACCTTAAACGCAACATTTTTATCACCTGAAATATTCAGTATAACTTCGCCTCGATTTAGAGTCGGAATCATAGCAAGTTCAGATTGTGTAAGACTTCCGCCGAAAGCACTGTCTATGCTCGGCAATGCTTTACTATCTTGTTTAAGAAGGAATTTGTACTGACACTGTGCAAAGAGTGTATTTATCATTTGCTGAGAGTCAGCATTAACTCCTGCCGGAATAAAGTCGTTTATGTCCTGAGAGGCAAATCCAAGCCCAGCGTAAAATTTTCTGCCCTGTCGTACATAGTTAAGCACCTGTTCAACAGCTTGAGGATTTTTACGGTTAATTGTTCTGTGCGACTCATCAATCAATAGCAAAAAGTGTTTCGCATCTATAAGGTCAATTTGACCGCTGTTAACCATTTTATTTGTTATAGTACCCACCTTTACGGCATTTGCCCAACAGAGCGATAACGCTGAGAATACCTGTGCTTTAAACACTTCGTTATCATTTTTCTTATCAAGCTTTTTTAAATTATAAACAACAACCTGCGTGTCAATAAGATTATCAATATCCGAATAGCTGTTAAATATATTTGCATTTGACTGAATGACATCTACGATAACAAGCTTGATGTGCAAGAGTATTGTTCGCATTTCTTCATTCTGCATTTCCTCTTTAGACATTGCACCTTCCTGCAATTCGCCATGCTGTATTTGACTGAGGTACCAATCAATTATCGGTAGTATATCTTCCATACGGGGATATGCCTTTGCCGGCAATTCTGTAAGGTTTGGTGTGTCTTTAGTAATTCCAAACTGTTTGTACAATTGGTGCAAGATATTCTTGAACATACGCTTTTCAATATCAGAGGCTTCAGGAGCAAGAAAGCTGTATATATTAGCCATTTTGGTGATATTCATATCATATGAACCTGCATCAGTATCATCTGCCTTATTAATCTGCAAAGGATTAAGTCTGCCACCGTCACTACCGTCAAGATATACAACCTTACCGCCGAGAGAATGACACACCTGAGTGAAATCACCTGCAACATCAATTACCCTCAGATAATCTCCTCTTGCTGCTCTGTCAACCATTATCTTTTTCAGAAGAGTTGATTTACCAACACCCGATAAGCCAACCAAAAGAAAGTTATATGATGACCTTGACTGTCCTGCTTCAAACATATCAAGCAACACTCTGCCGTCATAACCATTTGAGAGAGTATGTCCGAAATCGGAGCCAAATTCATCGTTAAGAGAAGTAAAATGAAAAGCATCACCGCCGGCAAGCGTCGAGGAAGCTATTGCTTTTCCTGTTCGCCTTGAATAGTAATCTGCACTTTGCATAGAATATGATTTAAACATTGATGTCCACTCATATTGCATTTCATTGAGGTTGATTGCTACTTGATACTCGTTATCCTCGAATACATTTTTCTTATAGTATCTTACGGTTTTCATAAGATTTTCGTAATTGGTGTCAGCAAGGAATACTCGTGTAGTCATTCTCTTGATTACTTCACCATAATTTACATCTCTTACAAGAGTCGAGAGTTCATCTCTTTTATCAGCGGCATCCATAGCGTCAAGTGTGTTCTTTGCAGTTCTCTCTCTTCCTCGATATTCCGCAATTGACTTTCTTAGGTCTTTTTTTACATTGTATGAATCAACTGTTGTAACATCAATGGTCGTCACAGTACCACGGTTGTTGCAAAGTGTGTTAAGCCAATGTCTGTCAACAATTTTCGGATAGCCATACACATACAAGCAGGTCACATATCCATCGCCGGTGCGGATATAATCATCATTTGAGAACTTGATACCGCCCATAGGCTGTATAGCTTGCAACAAATACGGATTATATCCGTACTTTTCGACAAGTTCTTCTTTATTTGGCGGATTTATTCTTCTATCGGCGGTGTCGTCATAAAATACAACCGACGCCATATTAGTGACAGAGAACAACATCTGTATTTTCTTAGACATAGAACATAACTCAACAAGTGATGTTCCCAATGAAGCGGTAATAGTATTGAGATTGTTAAGTAACCTCTCATATGTTTTACCGAAGTACATAATGTAATGCTCACGATTTGTGCTGTGAAGTTCATCATCAACGAGTTTTTCATATTTTTCATTGAGTATGTTTTTGAGTAATGGGTTAGCTGTATGATTGATTTTGTGCTGAAAATAAATCTGTTGTGATTTCGTATTTGTGGGGAAATTAAGAGAAATGATTTTTAAATCATCAGTATAAGCTCTGTACAGCTTTGTAAGAGAGTACATATCAAAGTTGACATCACTTTCGGATGCATTAACAAGGTCTTTACATTTGACTTGTACGATATCCATGAAGGTACCGTCTTTGAGCTTAAAACATCCTTTAAATGTGTCAACAATCGGTATGATATCATTTATACTCTTTGTTTCTAAGGCAGTCTTTTTATCTTCTTTCTTTTGTACATAAGCAACTTCTCTTTGCCTTTTAACAGCTTCTTTATGCTTACTTACCACTAATATCCCTCCTTTATAAATTTATCGTTGTACATAAATTTGCTTTCTAGCACTTTGTCAGCCTCGTTATATTCGCAGTCCGACAAAGCATGATAAACGACTTTTTTGTGACAAAAATTTCGTATAAATAAAAATACACTTTGATACACTAATTTTCCTTTATTGAACGGGCTTTGCATTGACAATACAAATCCAACAATTCCATTAAAAGCTATATACACAAAAGACAGCATCTCGTGTACGGCTCCGCTTGTGAGATAGCCAAATAATGTAAAGGCTATTGTAATAAATAATGTTTTTAAATTTATGAATTTAAAAATTTGAGTTTCTGTCTTAATTTCTGAAATCATGACAAACTGGTTGTCCACTACTTTCACCTTCTTTCATCACATGTGTCGGATATGTGCAGTAAATCAGCACATATCCGACTACGGCATTTTATCACTTGATTTTTTTAGTTTTATCAGGTGACTTTTTCTGCCTTTTGATTTCCTGTTTGCGAGCCTTTTTTCTGCCGCTTTCGTATCCGGCTTTAGCTATTGTTTCTAAGCTTCTGCCCTTCATGTAGCCAAGACCTACATATGTAGCGGTTTTAAGTCCCGGACTGAGTTCAAAATTATCTCTGCCGTTTCTGAGACCGTCTGAACGAGTATTGATTTGAGCCTGTTCTCTTGCAATATTGTTTGCTGTTCTGCCTCTTACAATACCTTCTTCAAGACTACCGTTTGCAAGTATTGTAGATACAGCATTATCAAGACTTCCGTATCTATTGTCATAATTGCCCGAACTGTCAGAACTGTAATTTACAATAGCCTGTTGTACAGCCTCTTCATCAGTAGCTACAGCTCCTGAACTGTACAAAGCATTTGCTTCATTACGGATTAACTCCTGATTATCTTCAAGCATTACATTCTTAGACAATCCTGTAGATTCGTTAATCTTAGAGGCTTCGCTTGCACTGAATCCGAGAGCCTGTAAATGCTGTTCGGCTGCATCTGCATATGCATCGGCACTTGACGCATAACTTAACGGTGAATCCTGTATTTTTTCTTTAGCCGCTGCTGAAATACTGTTTGCAAAGCTTTCTTTCTTTTCGGCAAAAGAATTATTTTCAAGATCTCTGTTAGCTAAGCGTAACGCATCATCTTTGCTGAATCCTGAACCTTCATAAGCTTTAGTCAGAGCGTCTTTATCGCTCATACCACCTTTAGCCTGTCCTTTAACCTGTTCGGCAAGTGCGGCATTGTGGATAGCACCTCTGTACTTATCAGCTTGCTGAGTTGTCCTCTGTTCAGGTGTGGACTTTTTAACGACACCATTATCAGTTGCAAATTTTTCAGCTTTGTCCTGCTGAATATTGTCTCTCTGAATAGCCTCACTAATATCTCTGCCCTGTCTTGCAACATCATTATTAGCGGCTGAATTACCTGATGCGTCTTTATTGTTATTTACATTTGCAGTTGAATTTTGAGACTTTTTAGACTGAGCCATTTTGAACTGAGAAGAATCACCGGAACTGTTGACCTCGCCGGTACTACTGCCATGAATTCTGTCATTATTTCTCTCATTTTCTCTGTCCTTGCGTTCATCATGCTTACCCTTAGCTTTTGTAATGCCGTAAACAGCTCCTGCACCTGCGAGTATCGCAGCACCCTTAACAACTTTACCTGTTGCTCTTGCAACGGGTTTAACAGCAGTACGGTTAAGCATACCTGTTTCACGCCACTCATCACCAAGACCGCCGTTAATTCCAAGAACTTTTTCAAGAACAGACGGTCCTTTGATTGTAGCCATACCGATAAACACATTGATTAGAGTCTGAATCCATCCATTGGTTGAACTATTGCTTACAAATGTCAAACCGTTAACTGCTGATGTAAGCAAATAATAGAACTGTACAAGTATTACTGCAAAAAACATTGATGCAAGTAACGAACAAGTAGATTTCATGACTTCCTTTGCTCTTTGTCCGTTTGATAAATCAATCGCACCAAAAAACAATACCAAAAGTTGATTGACGGTAACTTCATAGATAAGTTTTACGATTTTATAGCTTGTTAGATATAAAACTATAATGGACATAATGAGCGAAATTATCATTCTGCCCCATTCTACATGATATCTGAACGGATATGTACTTCCGACATCAACGAACCACATACTTGTCTTTGTTTTTCCGTTATTGTCAACAAAAACAAAATTGGTTGTGCCGTTATCGTCAGAATCTATCTGCCATACATTGTTGTGTATTGTTTGAAAAAAGAATATTCTCGCCTCAAGATCCATTTTATCGGACAAACTTACTGTGGAAACCGGTTGGTTACCTCGTTGATTGATAATATTGATAATGTTGTCGGGAGTCCAATAAGGAACTCGTCGGGTGCTTGCTACAGAGGCAAAAGATGTCTTGTTGTTGGTATCTGATGAAAATACACAATAATCGTACCCATTAACATAACAATCTTCCATTTTGAGGTCTTTATCATACTTATCATTATCATCAGCATCATCAGATACAATGGTATCCCACGGAGTTATATTCATAACAGCGTCACCGTTTACTATGTTTCCGGATGTGTCATAAAATGAATTTTTTCGTATCGTTCCGTCATCTATCATACTGCTCCAATTTTTTGTAAAATTGCCTTTATTTCGAGCCTGATTAAAAATAAACTGCAAATCATATATGTTCTCAACAACCGTTCTACTTGTGTTCGATGTTGTGCCTATATTTCCAGCCATTTGACTGACACCATTTGTTATGCTGTTGTTGTTACCGCTTCCCTGAAATAGCTTTACGGCAAAACTTGAATCGCTGTTACCGCTTACCCCGGTGAAAAGAATCGGAATACTTGCAACAACAATAACCAGCAAGCAAAGATTTCGCATAAAGGTTTTCATTCTTAATGAACCGTCGCTGTCCTCGCCCATGATAAGGTTGTAACCAAGTATGATAATGGCAATGGCAATCGGAATCCACAAAAAGCCTATCCAACGACCTATAAAGCTCGAAACACCGCTTGAATATATGACAGAAAAGACTTTGAAAATGTTATTGTATAAACTCTCAATTACGGATGCCGCCCATACAAGAATATTCGTTAGCCACCAAAGGATTGTTCGTCCAAGTCCAAACATAGCTCCCATGTCACAATATTCCATATTGGAAACCATCCATTCAATAAATGACAATAAGATCAACCTCCTTTCTGATTTTTCATCATCCACTTGCCCCGAAAACATATCGAAACAAGTGGATATTTTTAATATTTCATCTCGGTTAAGTTACTTGACATTAACTTTAACCCATGCGGTTTTACCGTTGTACAGCTTTACGGTAATTTTCGAGGTACCTTTTTTAACAGCTTTAATTTTTGCGGCACCGCTGAATGTGCTGTTTTTGGTAACTGTTGCCACCTTTTTGTTTGATGAACTGTAAATAACATTTTTAGCATTGGCGTAAGATCCTTTCGGTGTTGATTCATACACGGAAAATGTCTGTCCTTTTTTTAGTGTTACAGTTTTGCCTGAAATCGAACTTTTATTGTCGTTTCTTTTTAAGGCAACAGATGACGGTGCGTTATACACACTTACAGCAACAACAGGGTAATTCATGTTAAGAACATAAGCATCTTTATAGCTTCTTCCCCTAAATGATGACTGCCGGTCAGATGGATAATTGGCATTGAAAGAATATAAATCATAAGCGATCAAATTGTAGGTACACTTTTTATTACCCTTAATCTGTACAGTAGATTTCCACTTTTTGGAATTTACCCGTCCAAGAGTCGATACATCCGTAGTTAGATTGCCGGCAGTATCCAAATTAGACCATTCAGCTTTCTTCTTCAAATTGATGATTGATTTATAGGCACAGGCTTCTACTCTTACCTTGTCTCTGTCGCATCCTACATTGCTGTAAAGAGTATACTTAAATGTTTCGCCTTTTCCGAGCTTAATCTGTGCCATTTTAAAATCTTTTGACACAGTAATATTGGAGTTTGGAAACTTATATCCTTTTTTGCAAAGTACGGTTTGTCCTGTTGAATCCAACGATATAACTTTTCTACCGTATCCGAGTGAACCTACCTCTGAATCATCAACAACAGCAGCGTTAGCTGATACAACTGAGCCAACTGCCATTACTGCACAAAGAGCAATCGCTCCTATTTTCGATACCAACTTTTTGTTTTTCATAATAATAACCTCACATCAAATTTCAGTATGTATTTTCTTGATTTAGCTGACTGTGAAGTTGCCCATCGTAAGTAAATCTGCAACACCCTTGGCAAGATACATTGCACCGAGTACAACACCGCAACCGATAACAACATATACAGCCTTAGATTTAGCTGCCTCTTTACTTTTTTCACTACCGATGATGCACATGAGACCAACGCCAATTAAGGCAAGAGCAACGATAATCCATACAAAAGGCAAGCAGGAATTAAGGAACGATACAACCTTATTCTGCACCGATGTAAAGTAGCTTGTTGCACCGCTTGCAGCGGCAACGGGAATTAGTGAACTGATAATAGCATTGAGATTATTCATAAAATCATATCCTTTCAAATTAATTTTTTTGCTATTAGACTTCCAACTAAGTTAATTTTGTATGTTTGTTCACCTCCAAAATAACAAAAGAGGACCTACGCAAATACAGTTATCCTGTATCTGCACAAGTCCTCAGTTACTTGTGTTTTTATTATTTTTTGCCGTCCCTTTCAGCTTTTATATTCAATCATCAGAATCATCATTGCCCTCGATTCGTGATGCAAATATACAATGTCGTGTTTTATTTTGTGGTTCTGCAATCATCAGCACTATTATGTCCTTGCCCGGAACTATTTTCAGCGACTCTATGTCATCAGCTGAAATAAGCACTAAATCATCTATTTCATATGAGATTGTATCCCATATTGTTTCAAGAGTGATTACATCACCTTTTGATATATTAAATTTATTGTCTAAACCGAGTCCCTTTCTCGGTCTGCCATATAAGACACTCAGAGTGTTTTCACCGCCAACAGGCATTGAAGTATTTTTGACCGGAATAAAACAGTTTGCAAGTGTAGCCCTATTCACTTCCATACTAACTGCATATTTCTGTTCCTTTTTTTCTTTCTCTTTCGATCTTATACGAGTAAAATAATGCCCTTGTATTGTAATTTGTGCAATTGTCTTTAGTTCTTCATCTTCGAGATACAACTGTAAGTTTTCACTCTGCGGTAACGGTAATTCTCCCGTAAAAGTATCCTGTCCGTTTTTGTATATCAATTCGTTATAACTGCTTATGGCATCATACAATTCGTCATATTTGGTTTTCTCTCCTTCAGACGATTCTGCTTCCAACTTTTCTTTATTTCTTTGCAAAGTTCTTAATTCATCTGATGTAGATAACTGATTTGCTTTTTGCTTTGCAACTTTCACAATCGGAGCAAAAGATACTAATATACCCACAATCACAAATCCGCCTGTTATTATTAACTGCAATATACTCAAGTGTTCAACACCTCTTCCGTATCCGTGCTGAACTGACCGTCATATATCATTTCGGTAATCTTATTATTAACAGCAGTAGTCAGTACTCCATATACCTCGCCGTTAATTTCATACACCATTTCGAATACGCTGTATCCGCAATTAAAGTTAATTGTTGTAGCTTCATCTAAATCAGGAAATGACTTAGACATATCAAAATTCACTTTTAAATTGGTAGGAATAATTGCTTTTGCAAGCATATTAACAAGTTCGCTGTATGAAATTGTCTGTCGTTCCTCGGCATCGTATTCAAAGGGTAGTTCAACCACCCTTTCTTCGGGATTCTTTTTTGCAATCGCATATATAAGACAATCAGTTTCATATGCTCCGATTTGTTCCGATAAGCATCTCTTTATAGTGTTGCCGTCAATCTTCTGTTCTGACATTGTAACTTCTCCAATCTTTAATTCTTTTTGAAAAATTATTTTCCGGAAATGCAGGTATGAACGAAAACTCTTTGCAATTTTCCGTCGTAATATTGTTTGCTACAGCCCATTCAGGCATCTGCAAAATACCGTCACCTTTTATGTAACAAATTCCATTCCGAACGCACAAACTTGCAATATCAGACTTGTTTATTGTAAATGTAAACTTGTCCTCATCTCGGTATACAGCTCTTGTACTGCTATAAGCAGCGGGTTCATGCGGTCCTACTCGCCAAAACACATATTCCAAAGAGTCATCGTTTAGTAAAAGTGATGCATTAGCATAACTGCTGTACGGGAAACCGCACTTGTATTTTGCTGTGTTTTTTACCGAAAGAGCAATAAAGAACGGAATAGAAGAAAAACAAATACCGGCACCACTGAAAGCCAAAATTCCCTCTATTGTTGTTGGATTCATAAGCAACAGAATTGCCGTTCCTACTATAACTGCCGCCGAAAGAACAAACAGAAACACAGCTAATGCAATTCTAAACTTCCATTGCTTATGAGCGTGAGTTATTATTTTTAACAATTCTTTTCTTTTGCTTAAACTTGGTGTAAAAACAATAACACTCACTACGATACACCCCTAATACGAATTTCCTCTGAAAGTTTTTTCTTCAAGTTTTGCAAACGATCTTTTCCTAAAGCGTCAATGAGTCGAGCGACTGACATTAAATCTGTTACGGAAATCGCATTTGACAACATCTCAGAATCAGTAAGTAGGATTGAAAACGCAAGCTTAGCTTCATTCGAGTAATCTTTGAATTCCTCGGTAAACAATTCCCTCGGTAGATATATATTTTCCATTTGAGTTCCTCCTTGTTAAACATTGTGAGTCATGTTTCTGTTTTGCTTAGATTTTAGCTGTATTAAGTTTTATTGTTTAGTAGTAAATTTATATTATCAAGCAATAAAACCGTCTATTTACCCTATTTCTGACGATTTGTGATGAATTTAGATTGCTTTTGTTTTGCTATTCATAATCATCAAGTGAATGAAAATTGCTCACAAAATCATCAAAATCATCAAAATCATCTTTTGGTTTTAATTTATCAAGTTTAAGATTTTCCGCTGCATTGTATAAACAACTCGTTATGTATGACCTTACATTTTTGACTTTTTTGCTTTCTGCCCTGTACTTTTCACAAACATACAGTACTTCTTCTTCTGTTATTGCTTTAAATTTTGCCTGCAACTGACTTATCGGTACGCTTATGCTGTTGATTTTAATTGCACTTTTCACATCATCTGCCATATCAATATCGCACATTATGCGAACTATCTGGTCCACATAAACAACATTATTCGTATCAACTATCATATCGTATCCAATTTGCTGTTTGATTCGTTCAGAAGATTCTTCGTATTTACTGTCGTTACTTTTGATATTTTCAAGTAATACCATACCTCCGATAGACAGTATCGTAAAAGTAAGAACTCCCGATGCAGAACCTTTGCCTCGAACTGCCTTGTAGCTATACTCAACCTTTAAATCAGTTTTTTCGTTTATGCTTTTAATTGACGGAGATAAAACCCTGCGATTAAATTCCTTATAACTGTCGTAAGAACTCATATTCTCTGCTTCTTCAAGGAATAACACTTTTTTTAAATCATTGAACTTAGTATTCCACTTTTTTAAATGCTTCTGTTTTTGTAAATACAAGTACATTCGTATTTCATATTTAGTCGATAAAGCTAAAGTGTTTTTTAGTTGATACTTGATATATCCAACCGTTTCAAGATTAAAAAACAATCTTTTTGCTTCTTCCGAACACTTAACATGTAAGAACACCTCTCCGTTATCGTTATGAAAAGCATGTACAAAACTAAACAAATTGAGTCTCAAATAATCTTTACTAACATTTCTGCAACAAAACTTTAAATCGCCAAGTTCGTTTGCTGTAATTATCAAATCAGAGGTCTTAAATCTTTTGAGTCCGAGCATGTCACTAATGTCTGTTTTGCGAATAATCACATCACAGGTATCATCTTTCTGCGGATTTATACACGAAAGGTATATGTCAAATAGTTTATAAGCTTTTGCAGATAAAACACCTTCAACTGTGTTATAAAGAGGTTGTGATCTTGAAATCATATTTTCAGTTGATAACTTTGCGGCTTCCAATGTAGATTCGTTTTTATCAGCCGGTTTTATATTTTTCTCACACATAATATTTATCCTTTCAAAAAAGGTTTTTCCATCCGTTATTCAGCTACTATTTTCCCTATACTATATCTAACTACCTATTATATGATAGAAGATAGAATATACTTGTTTATATATCTTGTTTATATATCTTGTTTATATATCTTGTTTAGGGGATAAAAATGTCCGCTGTTCATGGGACTTTTCAGATTTAAGGGTGTACGGTTTAGAACACCAAGAGTGTACAGTTTGGAACACTAAGGGTGTACGATTTGGAACGGGTGTACAATTTGGAACCCCAAAGGTGTACGGTTTAGAACACCAAGAGTGTACAGTTTGGAACACCAAGGGTGTACGGTTTAGAACATCATGAGTGTACAGTTTGGAACACCAAGGGTGTACGGTTTAGAACACCAAAGGCGTGCGATTTAGAACACCAAGAGTGTACAATTTGGAACACCAAGGGTGTACGGTTTAGAACACCAATCTTACTTATAAAAACTCATGAATATTTCCTTTGGAACCGGATTGAGTTCCGCTGTAAGGCTGTATGTACCTTCAAGATGGTACACAACACCAAATAGCGAATAGCTTGATACACACTCGTATATCTCGCCTTCTGACTCAACTTCCTGTTTAATCGGAATTGTGAGCTTTGAAAACTTTTCCGTGAGTTCGCAATAATTCACACTCTGTAATTCTTCAGATGTGCAATCAATCAGAATATCAATGTCCGACACATCGCTTTTTGATTGTCCAAATGCTTTAAGTGCCTTTTCGAGCATTGAAAATTCGTTGTTATCGAGCTGTTTGTGTAATGATTCTACAATGCTTTCTTCTGTCACTATTGTATTGATTCTTTTTTCTTCCATTTTTGGGTATCTCCTTTTTTAAATATTTTTTGAAAAAATCAGCATTTTTTGCTGACTGCATAATTTTTCTGTTTTCTTTATTTTAGCCTGTATTGCAATTTTATCCTTTAGATGAGGAATTTTATATTCTAAGTGTTAAAAACGCCATGCAAGCTAATCTTGGGCTTATTACCGCTATTTTTGTGACTTTTTGCAAAAGTGCCGTATTATTTTCGTTGTTATGCCTATCACAAAGCTCGTACACAACCCAATCGGCAAATATTTTTTCATTGCGTTATCTGTTTGCCCATCAATCAAAGTCGTTTTTTTTAATAATATTTGAGGTAGTTTTCGTTGATGAACTATTACTCTGTGATGTAGATTTAGCATTAACGCTTTCGTTCTCACTTTCCTCTACCCTCTTACCATGTACAAGTAATCTATGTGTATTAACACCAATAGGAGTGCAAGTCATCAATGTACAATAACCTTCTGAACGATTATAGCTAAGATGATTTGTTACCTCTGAGGGTTTTACTGTTTCAATGCTATATATCTGGTACTTAATTTTTTCGTCAAGAAAATAGATATAAAAACAATCTTCTGTTGTAAGTTCAGGCAAATCAGAAAACATCTTACTCATTGTCAGACCGCTATGCCCTGTTATAACGCTATGTGTACCATTCTTGCCTGTTGGTAGAGATGATTTTTCAAGCAATCCTGCTCCGAGTTCAAGCGTTTCATCTTTTGTGTTATCGTATATAGGTAAATTAACATCAATTACCGGTATGTTTATGTAACCAACAATTCCGTCTTTAACTACAGCATTATAAAAATTGCCTGTATTCCCTGAAGAATTGTATTCATCAGCCGCCTCTTTTGCGGTTGCAATATCATCTTTAGTCATATCTGATACGCTTTGCTGATACAACTCAATCTGCGTATTAGCTGATTGCTGATTAAGTATTCTTCCGAGAATCGGAATAATAGCTAATGATATACCGACAAGAATAAGTAGTGATGCAATTGATATTGTTGCTATACTTTTCAATTTTGATTTATTAGCTTTATTATTTTTCACAAATTGCCCTTCTTTGTGTCTCCATGACTTGTATTTTGTAAAAGCTATTACATTCTAAATAGTTTTTTGTTTATCACCTTATTTAGTGAATTTAAACTTCCTAATTTTCAAAAACTATTACAATCAATATAGTTTTTAAGTTTTCCTTATTATCTTTGTAAATATCGGCTATTTAATCGTGTTTTCAGGGCTGTCAAGAAGTTTTGCTACAAACTGCAAAGCTTCTTCTGACGGATCTTCGTTGTATTTGGAAAGCAGTTGTACACAATGGTATTTATTTCGTGATATGTTAAATTCTATTGTGTGTCTTAACCCCTGCGAATCCACATAAGAATATATTTGACATTTATCTTTTTTTACTTTATTTGCGTATGAAACAACGCAGTTACCTTGCATTTCACTTTCTAATGCCAACCTTTCTTGTGTCATTAACCACTCGAACTTTTTAGGTAGTAGTTTTCGCAAATTATTGTATCTTGTGTTTGTGGACACTATATTTTTTGCTGACCTTTGTTCTTTTTTTAAAATTTTGGTAACAAGTGCGTTATGTGCTTCTTCAATCTTTTTTATTGATGTGTATTTAAGTCGGATTTTCGTTTTTGTTTGATAGCACATATTTATGTAATCATCAATAATGGTATTTTTTGCCGATACCGAAACTCTGTCCGATAATAATTTTCCCAATAAAATTTTTACATTATCATTAAATCTACCAAACGGATTGTAACCAAAATATGATTGTCCACATCCTTGCTTAGCTTTATCGGCACAATATTGAAACAATATACCTACACAGTCGTTATCAACCTTTGACATTGCTTTTACTGCAAGATACGATAAGTTAATATCCCCTTTGTTAAAGTTGTAATTCAATTTTTCAGTTTTTGGATACTTATTGTGAAACAACTCCTGTAAATTGTGATAAACACCTATTTCTTCTATTGTCAAAGGTAGTAAGCAGCATATATTTAGCTCCAAACACCTCTTGAAATCTTTATATATTGAGTTTTTCATGCTGTAATAATCAAGTATTTCAGCAATTATCTTTGAAAACATAGATCTGGAAAAAAGGTCATTTTTGAGTGTCAACGGCACGAGGTTACCTTTTTGAGAAATGAACACTCTGTCATTGTCATATATTGCCAGTTCAGCATTGATTCCGTTACCTTCGTGTTTCCATAATAATTCTGTTTCGTTTTTGTTACGGTATAAAATTATAGATTTTCTGCAATTCATTCTTATTAAAAAAGCATCTGACGGATAACTGCTCTTACGAAAATAAATCATCTGATACTCATTTTTTAGATCAACTTTCAACGATTTAATATATTCAAAATTAAAACAGTTTAACTTGTCAGTAATTTCATTTGCTTTTTCCACGAAACCTTCTTCATATATTGTTGTTTCAATGTTACTGATATTGTTAATATCGTACATATATTCTATAAGTGACATATTCTTTATTTCTTTCAATTTAAAAATGTATTCAGGTTTTTTGTCGGGCAGTATGATTTGGGATATACTGCCCGACAAATGAAAGGAGAAATACCTATAACAAATACTTGTCTTGCTATCAATTACGATACTCATTTTGGGAGTCGGTCGGTGTAGTATGTTATCTGCACCGACCATACCCATAATATGGAGTGAAAAATGAAAACTTTGAGTTTTCCTTGCTGGTAAAAATCTTCTTTGTAGGCAGTACAGTTTTCTTAGCTGTACTGCCTACAAAAACTAAAGAGGGTAGATATGGCTCTATTAGAGCCTATTAGAGAGTGTGTCTTGTCGGGTATTAAGCTATTCTATAAACACCCGACAAGACGAGGTATGGTATATTACACGAATATGAGGAGTTATCTTTTGTTAGGAGGGCTTGCAAGACAGCTTTACTTACCGCCTTGCAAGCTATATGATCAACACAAAATATGTGGAATTTTCAGATTATAATTACAGTTGACATAAAGCCAATGTTACTTTTTCGGGATTTTACCCTGCTTTTGTCAACTAACGACTGTATTCCTCCCGAACAGCACAGAAAAACTATACTGTTCGGGATTTGTTTGAATGTCTAATACAAGTATGGAAAATGGAACTTTATAAGATTAAAAAATCTTAAATAGGTCAATCAGCGGTCACGCTTTTTACGGCGAACGCTGAGAATCAATACACCTGTGCCTACAAGAGCAGCGGCAATTACAAAGAGTGTTACTGTGCCAGCCGCACCGGTTACAGGAAGTTCAGGGATTGTGTTATTCTTAATGCTTGGAGTGTTTGAAGAAATATGGCTTGTAGCATTTACAGTTACCTCAAAAGGAGCTGAGAGAAGTACATAACCGTTAGGTGCTTTTGTCTCGGCAATCCAATACTTTGTACTACCGTTCTCTACGCCGTTCTTATTTTTGCCGTCCTCATCAACTGAGAAAGCACCGTACTGTAAGCCCTTGAACTCTACAACACCCTTACTGTTTGATGTTGCTGTGAGAATTGCATTTGTGCCGTTCTTAGCATCAACCTCAGTCTTGTAAATAGCAAATTCTGCTCCTGCAAGAGGCTTGCTACCGTCAGTCTTTACAAATGAATAACCACCTGTATGTACGGTAGGAGTCTGAGAGTTCTTTGTGAATGTGCTGTCTGTACCGATGTCGTTTGTGTAAATAAGCTTTGATGTGTTAGGAACATCCTGTGCAAGAGGAGCGTCTGTTGTAAGTTCTGTGTTGAAATATACTTCAACTTCCTTACCACCCTTAATACTTGCAGGCTTGATAGTGAATGTTACTTCAAGACCTTTCTGAGATACTGTATAGTCTGTTTTTTCTTTAAGCTGTTTTGTGTCATCAATCCAAAGTTCAGCTGACTGATACTTGAGTCCCTTTGACATTGTATCTACGATAGTGTATGTTTTGAGCTTTTCAGCAGTTTTTGTCGGGATTGAAGTCTTAATCTTCCAGTAAACTGTGTCACCATAGTTTACTGTATTATCAATACCTTCTGCACCCTTCTTGCCGTCAAGTACATACTTTTCAATGTCAACTGTATCGTTTTCAACAACTACAGTCTTATTGTCAACAACTTTATCGTTGACAATCATATCGCCGGTAGCATCAATATAAAATTCGTAGCCTACTGTTGAGTCAAGAATGTAGCTTGGATCTGATGCAGCTGTTTCGACAAACTTGTAATAAGTCTGTGACGGAAGGCTGTTAACCACAGCTGTTCCGTTATCACCTGTCTTGAGTCCTGTCATATACTCTGTATATGTCTTACCGTCCTCTGATGAATAAAGAGTGAATGTTGCACCTTTCAAAGGCTTCTTTGTAACAGAATCTACCTTCTGAAGTGTTACTCCGCCATACGCAGTCTGGTTTTTCGGATAGCAATGAACATCATAGAGCCACTTTGAACCGTCAACGCTTGTCATAGGAAGTGAAATAACAAAAGGAGAAATCTTCTTTGTTACCTGTGCAGGACCGTCAGTTTCTTCAACATAGTAAATGCCGAGAGGAAGGTCAGTAAATGTTGCTACACCGTCCTCACCTGTTACAGCAGAAAATGTGGCTGTTGCTTCTGAGGTTTTTACCGCAGATGCCGCAGGAAGTTCAATGCCGTCAGGCTTGAAATACTTATCAAGTTCAGCTACTTTATAAGCTGTAAACTGTACATTTGCGAGCGGCTTTGCATCGGCAGGAACATACTGAGCGTCGTCTGTTGTGCCTGTTGCCTTATGTGTTGCAAGGCTTGTATCCGACATTTCATACTTATGAAGTGTCAAGCTTGCTTTTCTTGTTGTGTCAATATGGTATTCCATATTGGCTGCGTTTGCTGTTGCAACGCAAGTTGTCATTGTAGCGATTGATGCAACTGTAAGAGCTGTTGCAACAATCTTCTTAGCTAATGATTTCATTAAGATTCTACCTCCGTTTTAATTTTATCTTTCTTCTTTTTATTCTTAATGAAGAAAATTGCACCTCCGGCAATCAGACACATTGCTGATAAACCGAACATTACGCAGATTGCATTTGCACCGCCTGTCATTGGAAGGACAGGAGCATATGTTTCCTTCACATTGAATGTATAATACAAAGTTTCTTCGCTGTCACCGGAAATAGTGATGTCGCTTGCTTCTTTAAGAAGATTAAGACCTGCAATAGTTTGTGTCTCTTCAAGTGAATAATCACCCTGCGGAACATCGGAAATAATACCCTTACCGTCTTTATCGGTTGTTACAGTAGCAAATATCTCGCCTGTTTCCTTTGAAACAAGATTAAACTTTGCACCCTCAATTGCCTTGCCGTCATTATCTACCTTATTGATAGTTACAGAGCCAAGTTTAAGAGTGTTGTTAAACAATGCAGTTTTAGTCATTGCAGTTTCTGTCGCAGTATCGTATTTAAGAGTTACAATCTGCGGTTTAACCTCGTTATAGCGATACGGAATTTTGTATGTACCGTCATCCTGCTTGATTCCAAGTTCTGTTACGGTATATTTAATCAGATTGTCATCATCATCATAAACAGGAAGCTTTGTATAATATGACATGCCACTTGAATCTACAGTCTTATTACCGTAATCAACACCGTTAGAACCCTTAACATTGAAAGTAATACCATTGACAATGTTATCTTCGGAAGTCTTTTTAACATTCAAGCTTGCCAGTCTAAGTGAATTATGGAGTGTGTAGGTATAAGTTGCTTTTCGTCCGGGCTTCATATTGTCAGCGTTAAACGAAAACTGTTCTGGTTCTTTACTTACATAACGCTTTGGCAGTTTATATGTGCCGTCAGCCTGTTTAAAACCAAGCTCTCTGATTTCATAGAGTATTTCTTCACCGTCTGCGTTGCATACTTCCATATTCTCAAGCTGTGCCATACCTTTTGAGTTTGTTGCGACATACTCATCGTACTCAAAACCGTCAGTAAGTGACTTAACTTCAAAATAGATACCGTCTACTACCTTATCGCTTGATGATTTGAGAATAAGCAAAGAGCCTTTCTTATGCAGATTCTTAAAATTTACGGTTGTTGTTGTATTCTCCGTAAGCTCAACGGTCTGCGGTTCATCGTGAAAGTAGTATTCGGGAATTTTGTATGTTCCGTCACTCTGCTTAAAGCCGAGTTCAGTTACAGTATATTTAATCTTCTCCCCTACTTCGTTATAAACCGGTAGACTGTATATAGACCAAATGCCTGTTTTTCCTGTTGAGCTGATTGCACTGTAGTCGTTGTAGTCTGACTCAATTTTGAAGTAGATTCCCTGTACTACACCGTCATCTGATGTTTTGGCAATCTTTGCAACACCCTTTTTAAGATTGTTTTTGAAAGTCAGAGTTCTTGTCTTAATAACAGATGTACCATCGACAAATTTTACTGTCTGACTTGAAGGCTTAACATATCTGACCGGAATTTCAAATGTACCGTCGTCCTTCTTGATACCCAACTCTTCAACGGTATATGTGATTACATTATCTTCTGTATCATATACAGGAAGTCCTGATACACTTGCTTTACCTTCGTTATCGGTAACAACAGTATAAGTCTTGCCCGTAGAGGCTGTAACCTTGAAATAGATACCGCTTACATTTTTATCATCAGCACTCTTGATGATGTTAAGAGGTACTGTATCAATGCTGTTGTTAAACGATACTGTTACTGTTCCGTCTTTTTTAAGAGTTACTGTTTTCGGTCCTTCAGTTTTGTATCTTTTCGGGATATAGTAGTTGCCGTTGGCATCTTTAAAACCGAGTTCCTCGATTGTGTATTTGACATACTCATTGTTGTCATTAAAAATATCGAGGTCAGCAAGTTCAATTGTACCCATCGAATTGGTTGCAACATCCTTCGAGTAACCGTTATCGGAAGTAATTCTAAACCATATATCCTTGATGATAGCATCATCAGAACTCTTATGGATTGAAAGACCGCCACGAACAGTTTCGGATTCAGGGACAATTAACTGACCTTCCGGTGTAAGGAGATTCGTTGTGAGCCAACCAAGACCGCCCTCCTCTGTGATTTGTCCAATATACAAATTAGGATTGAGTTCGTAGTTTTCAGGGGCTTTGGACTCTTGAATGGTAATAGTACCGAGAGGTAAGTATACTTCTCCGTTGACTTCATAAAAACTATCTCCTGAAACGAGAAAATCTTTATGTAACAATGCAAGTCCATTTTCATTTGTCCTAACTACCCAACTACGAGTAGCATTCACATCTTTCAGCTCATCTTCATTTTTGTAAGTTCCAGCATAGTATTTTATTGTAAACTCAGCACCTGCAAGTCTTGCTGTAGCCTGTCCTGTTTTTGAATCCTGTTTTTTAAGAAGAACAGTCACAGGATCGGCTGATGGTTTATCAGAACAAGTAAAGCTGTAAATAGATACGCCGTCAACGGTTTTCTTGCCGGAATCCTTGAAGGTATAAACTGTGGTATCCAGCTTATAACCCTTTGGAGCTTTGGTTTCTTTAGCGTAATAGGTCCTATTAGTAACATCAGAGCCTACATGTTTGCCTTTAGAGTCAAGACCGTCACCGTACACGCCGAAGCCATTGGCGTCTGTTCGAATAAAGCCAAAATAGCTGTCTTTAGAACACGACTTATTTGTATAGATACTATACTCTGCTCCGGCAAGGCTGTAGCAACTGTTGCCTTTTGTTAATTCAGGGTTTGCAGATGTTTTCTGTAACTGAATCTTAATGAGCTTGTCATTCTTAAAGGTTACTGTTATTGCACCTTTTTTTATGAAATTAGCTGTCTGTGATGCAGAATTCAGCGAATAATTTTTAGGTGGTTTAGTTTCTTTGATGACATAATTACCCGGGGGTAAACAAACCTTAACTGTACCGTCACTACCGGTCGTATAAGAACCCATAGATTTTTTGCTGCCAAAACTATTTTTTCCATCAGGCGTGTATGTTACCGAAAAAGTAGCACCCGGGAGACCTTTGAGTGTCACAGAATCAACCTTTTTGATAGTGAGTGTGTTCTGTGCCACCATAAAGAGATTCTGATAAGCATCATTCTGCGGAGTTACGAGATAGCAGAGAAAGTTATTTGCAGACGGCAGTGCCGTTTTATTAGCCTTAACTTCCTTATAAATTGCCGGAATACAATAATAATAATCCTGCATATTATATTTAATGTGCTGCGGATCACTACTCAAGCCGTTTTCATTTCCGCCTTCGTTAATGTAACTAAGCAAATAATGCATCATAATGAAAGTGGTATTTGCTGTCGGAGCTGCGAAGCCCTTCTTCTTCATTACATTTGAAATTGTAGTTTTCAAATCCTTATGACGATAGAGATACACAGCCTTTCGCATCATTCCATATTTAGATGACTTAGGATCCACATAAGTATATTTGTACTTACCTTCACCTGATGGAGACCATTTATTTGCATTAATACAAAAGCCTTCATCACCGTTTATGATAAATTTACATGTTTCTGACGCAGGTATTCCCGGCAACGTAATTTTATTACCTTTGGATACCGTAGTAGTTACCCATTGACCGCTTGTTGTGTTCTGAGTAGCAGCCGCCGCTGATCCCATTGATATTGACATACCGGACACAAGCGTTACCAGAGATAATCCTACAGCCATAAGCTTTTTAAAAAATTTTCTCATGGGCGTTCTCCTTTTTTATAAAATTTTTGCTGTTTATCGTAGCATACACGATTGTATCAAGCACTTCGCTTAATACGACTGATAATAAAACATTGGACTATAGCCCCCTTTTGTTACAATATTCATCGTTTTATTCATTCCTATAACCATTATAGCAAACTATTTTACTAATTTTTATATTTTTTGTTGCTCTGTGTAAATATTATTCATTATTTTATTCATCATCATATAACAACGCAAAAAAGCGGAGCCATTAAAGACTCCGCTTTCATATGTTTTTTGTGCAAAAAACAGGGTACCGAACGGTACCCTGTAATTTGAAAATTTATTTTAGTACATTTCAGTTTTTCCGCAAGTTGAGCACTTACGACCAATCACTTTATTCTCATAATGTGACTGCTCAGGCACTTTCACAGTACGAGTTCCAACCTGAATATTTCGATATTCAAGGCGATAACTGCCTTTTCCTCCATTTTCTAAATGATTGCCACAGTGCTCAGCAATTTGGCTTCCACCAATACCAGTTAAATCCGCACCACAATCATTGCAAATTGCTCTTCCCTGTTCCTCATACACAGGTTCTTCATAAGTGTATGCTTTCTTGTCAACAACTTTTACCTTTTCGGTAATGTTTGTCCAACTGTGTGTATGCTGAGGCTTAGGAGTCGGCTTTGAAGATTCATTCTTAGATGAGTCAGCTTTTGAACTTGATGAACTGCTCTGCGGTGTTTTGGAGGATTCAGATTTTGAACTCTCCTGCTTTGAGCTTTCGCTCTTAGATGAAGTGTCCTTTTTGCTGTCAGATTTTGAAGCATTTGACTTTGAGGAAGAATTGTTATTCTTGCCTGATGTGCTTGTGTCCTTCTTCTGAGAAGATGAGTTTGTCGGATAGCTGTCAACCTTTACCTTGTTCTGATTTGCCTTTTTCACTTCAGAAGAATCTACCTTGACGGTTTCACCCTTTTCGTTTTTAATCTCAACCTTACCGTCCTTATCAACTTTCACTTCTTTACCATTCTTATCAGTAATTTTGCCGTCAGCACCTACTTTGAGTCCTGCATCGGTAATTGCTTTATCTGTTTCAGAAAGAGTCGGTGCTGTTTCAGAAACTGTTGTTTCTTCTACGCTTGTAGTCTGAACTGTTGTTGCAGTCTTATTCATTGCATTACTATCGTCACAACCGCAACCTGAAAGCATTGCTGTTGCTGTAATCATTGCCGCTGCAATTGCAATTGTCATTGTTCTCTTAATATTATTAGTCGTTTTCATATGTCATTCTCCTTTTATGTAAATTTGTGAAGAGATACTTTTTATTTACCTCTCTATAATATATATACTCACTCGCAGTCAATTTTTAAAATAATATTTACGAGATTACATTATTTCGTTACTTTGTTATAATGTCAACATATACTTTTGTGACAAATGCACAATTAGAAGCAGTATTGAATGTTTTAATGAATATTCCGTTTATACAGTCGCCTTGATATGACTTTACGCTAATTTGTGGATTAGATGTGTTGTGTGTATTATCTTTTTTAACGATGGTCTTTAAATAGTTATATTTTTTTGGAGGGTACCATTTGGTACCGTCCAACGAATTATAACTATATTTATTTCATGTCATACAGCAAGCAATTGCTATATTGACATTATTTACTCGCTTCATTATATTGTCCAATGTTTTGAAATAATGTTAATAAAACAACTTTCTATTTCGTATTGTAGTAATTTTTTTTACAATTGTCAAGGAGTAGTAGCTAAACAAGTTATTCTCTGAAAAATTGTAGCTTATTCAAATGTGGTGTAAAATCCCTTTTTAGGTACTAATTTTTTTGAATAAGTATTGCAATTTTTTGAAAAATCGCATATAATAGTATTGCAGGTAGGAATACGCTGTATACTCATGAAACCGAATTAGCGTTTAAGCGACATGTGTTGTCGTCGGACATAAGGGAGCCACCTTTCGAGGTGGCTTTTGAATTATATTGTCACAAATTTTGCGGAATTGTGAAGCAAGAGTCCGTGTTAGATAGTATATTTGAAAGCAAAAAAACAAAACAACGATACTTAGATTATGTATACAAGATTTCTGTAAAAAGAGCATTTGAACAGCTCATATTAAATAAGCAAATCATCCCTAATGAAATAGAAAATATTTATTTCTTTGTTGATGAACATACTACTGCAACAAATGGCAGATACGAGTTAAGAGAAGGAATAGAACAAGAGCTTAAACACGGAACACATAATTTTGAGTACAATACATATTATCCGCCAATTTTCCCTAATGTAAGGTCAATTGATATGAAGTTTTGCAACTCTGAAAGCACATTACTTGTTAGAGCCGCTGACATTGTTGCAAACCGAGTATTTTATTTACAACGCAATGATCTTATTAAGTTAAACGCAATAAATGATATTAATCTGATATATTTTCCTTGAAAATTTGTAAAGTCGTTAGTTTCAAAGGTTTATAAACGAATGTAAAAAATCGCCCAACAGCCTAAAATAGCAGTAGCTAAAACTTTGTTTCTTAATCAGTATACAAACATAAAAAAGGTCGCTCCTTAATGGAACGACCTTTCACTTTATGCAATTATTTTTAAGCAACTGAAACGGTGAGTTTTAAACCGAGCGGCTGCATAATTTTCAATAATGTATCAATTTTCGGAGTTGTTTTAAATGTTTCTATTCTCGCAACAGATGACTGTGGTATTCCGCACATATCTGCTAAATCGCGTTGACTTATTCCAAGTGCTGTTCGTTTTTCGATAATTGCACCGACAATTACCGCAAGTTCTTCCATTTCTTCCATATCCTTTTTTGCCTGAGAATCAATTTTCTTAACATAAGTTTTGTAATCGTTCCAATTTCGCATAACTAATTCTCCTCTCTGCGTTCCAAATAATCCTTGCGTTCTGCTTTAGCTTTTTCGATTTCTCTTCGGGGCGTCTTTTGAGATTTTTTTCTAAAATGATGAAGAAGTACAAAAGTATCTTTTTCTATAAAGAAATAGAATACCCTGTTAGTTCCCGGTCTCAATTCCCAAATTTCATTATCAAGATGTTTTGTGATATTTTCGCCTAATCTGGTGCCATTGTTCTGTAAAAGCTCAATGTAGAACATCATTTGTTTGTATTGTATGCGTGAATCTTTGTTAGTTGCCGCTTCGTTTCTTAATTTTTCAAGAAAATTCCAAAGTTCGGATTCGCCACTTTGATTTTCATAAAATTCAATGTTATACATATTATTCCCTTTTATCTAATTCTTATTACACACTTATGATAGCACAAAAGCTATCGTAAGTCAATATTTTTTATTTAGCAAGAACATAGTTGATTATCAATAACTTCCATTACTATCATAAGGTGTTTTTTGCACTATCAAAAGGTCATAATTACAACTGTCAAAAAGTCATAGTTAATACGACCTAAAATTACGGTTGACTGTCAAAAGGTCATAGTTACGACTGTCAAAAAGTCATAGTTAACTGTCAAAAGGTCATATTTTCGCTGTCAAAAGGTCATAGTTAGAGTTAAAAAACGGCTTAAATACTGGAGTTTTTCGTCCTCTAAGTAATATAAGTATTATAAGTATGCATATCTAAGTAGTGAAACGCTGTTTCACTATTTGTTTCCGACCGATTTTTTGTATTTTTTTGAGTCAAACAATATATGATTCTTTATCTAGTTAAGCTATGTCATTACCTTAGCAAAACACCCCCAGTACTTTAGGATACTGAGGGCAAAACTTTTTGCTATGCAATTGTTATAATCATTTTTCGGCATCGTTTAATATGTTGTACGCATTGTTATGCACTTCAAATATTATGCTTGTTATGGCTCGTCCTGTTTTTTGATATGTAGGTCTTACCCAAATATCTGATTTCTCGTTAATTTCCCTTACCGCTATATCTATAACCTTGCGTTTGAAATCGGCAAAAAGTTTGTATTTCTTCTCACAATCAAAGCAAACTCTCAATTCTGTAACTGAAAACTCTAATTCTGACTTTGTGTTTTTGCTTTCACCATCTCTACATTTCAGAAGTTCATACAGTCGAATAGCGTAATAACTTGAGAATTCTAATATGTTTTTTAACTGGTATTGTGTAAACCACTTTTCCAATTCCAACACATACGGTTTGATTTCGTCTGATAGACGAAGTGTAATTGTCCCCTCTCCGTCATATTTAGCCATTGAAACCCAATGGAACATCTCCCAAGGTTGTTTTGGATTATCTGTTCCAATATAAACTACTGATTTCATAGCACAGTCACATATGGTTCTAATATGCTTGTATAGATTTGAACTGTCTATATTTAAAAATTTTGCAAGATCTATTATTCTGCATGAGTAGGTTTTTAAATCCTTATCCTCTTTTACAACCTGAGTAATGAGTAATCTGATTAGTCTCGCTGTTTGGAGAGTCATTGACTGCTTGCCTTTGATTATGTCGTTAGCTGCTACTGTATAATGTTCTGCATTGTATGTCATATCACAATCTTTACTTTTAGCCATAGTGTCAATTCTCCCTCCCTATTTACAATATTCATCGAATTATTCAATACAAGAACCATTATAACAGACTTTTTAACTGATTTCTATATATTTTGTTGCTTAAAAAAACAATATTCATTATTTTATTCATTTTTACTTAGCAACACAAAAAAGCAGGGTTCCAATTGATACCCTGCTGCAAACTTGTAAATTGAATGTGTTATACATATTTATTTTAATAGGCAGAGATTAAATAGTTATATTTTTTCGGATGGTACCACACGGTACATTCCAACTTTTTATAGCTATATTTGCATCTTGTAGGGAATGTCACATTACCCCCGACTGGCTCTTAATTTATGAAATTAGTAATGAAGAACTTATTTTGTATCTGACAAGAACCGGAACACACAGCGATTTATTTTAAGCTCCTAAAGGCATTTTCACCTTAATAGAATATACTAACAAATAAAAGAAAGAACCTTCCCTAATGATAAATTC